>Ga0316204_10006492_pt1 | contig 17947 bp, 14 predicted proteins | sample 6monrhotite_MG_2_FD_205661 | JGI IMG/M metagenome (GOLD analysis project Ga0316204, IMG submission 205661) | Microbial mat bacterial communities from mineral coupon in-situ incubated in ocean water Damariscotta River, Maine, United States -... | ecosystem: Environmental > Aquatic > Marine >... | reverse complement strand
TTCATAAAGGCTTGATTCAGTGGGAAATGGCGACTGCCAATTTCCACGCCGGGAGTATCCGTGGGAATCAGTGCACAGGTAATACCCAGCTCTTCCTTGTCACCCAGCAAATGTGCAGGATCGTACAATTTGAAAGCCAATCCCAGCACGGTGGCCACCGGGCCCAACGTGATATAGCGTTTTTCCCAGTTCAGTCGGATACCAAGAATGTCTTTTTCGCCGTTAAAGTCACCTTTGCAAATAACGCCGCTATCGGTCATTGCCGCAGCGTCGGAGCCAGCCTCAGGCGAGGTTAATGCAAAACAGGGAACTTCTTCGCCACTGGCCAACCGTGGTAAATAATAATCTTTTTGCTCATCAGTGCCGTAACGCAGCAGCAATTCCGCCGGGCCTAGCGAGTTGGGCACCATTACTGTCACTGCGGCGGTAATAGAACGACCGGAAATTTTCATCACCACCGAGGAATGCGCCAGTGCAGAAAACTCTAAACCACCGTAATTCTTGGGGATAATCATACTGAAAAAACCGTTGTCCTTGATGTAGGACCAGACTTCGGGTGGCAGATCACGGTCTTCCTGAGTAATATGCCAGTCGTCGATCATCCCGCACAGAGTCTCAGTAGGACCATCAAGAAAAGCGCGTTCTTCCGGGCTGAGCCTGGGAGCAGGTGTTTCCAGTAATTTTGACCAATCCGGCTTGCCGGAGAACAACTCGCCATCCCACCATACGCTGCCTGCCTCCAGTGCCTCGCGCTCGGTGTCTGACATGGATGGCATCACCTTGCGGAACATGATCAGTACACGGTCACTGATCAGGGAACGACGCAGCGCGGGTAGATTCAAGGGCACGGCAACAAGCAGGAATACTGCCCAATACAGGGTTTGCACCAAGCCGCTCGCCGCACTCCAGGTGCTCGCAGCCAGTAATACTGCAGCTACCGCTACAGTACCGGCAATCAATGGCAGGCGTAGATAAAACACCGCCCATAACACGGCAATAAACAAACTACTCCAGACAATGCACATCACAGACCTCCCGGCGTTGCCGGTTTGCTTTTAAGTGGATCGGGTTCGGAAGCATCGTGCTGTTCCGGCTTGTCCGCCGGATCAATCAGCATCACTGGTGCAGCGCCATCCACCCCCGGAATAAAACATTCATTTTCATCATTACAGATTACACCCTCGGTATCCCATGGCAGTTGACGATACACGGCCAAATCATCCAGCCCCAGTATCGGGTATTTGATAATCTCAAAATAGGGGGACGTATCAAAGTCACGCGGCACATACAAGCGCGTGTTGCGTTTGTAGAGTTTGATCTTGCCGTCCTCCGAACGATGCACCACAGGCATGATGGGAAACTGTACCGAACTGAAGGCAGCAGCAATCATCGTCGAACATACAGTACGGGTCGACAGGCCGATGTTGTGTTCAAACAGGCTGGAGCGCCAGCGTCGTGGTAAAAAGCCGTAGGGCAGTAAAAAACGCCCAAGATCCAACAATTGTCGCACGTCATAGTCACGCCCCAGATGTTTGGTGGCAAAGTTCACTACCCGTCGGGCATCACGGCGTGACAACCCTGTGGGCCGACAAATGCGCAAATGATCTTTCGTATAATTACTGAGTGGACTGACAATGGTGCCCTTACCCAGCATGGGTTCGATAATCAACGGGTCATTGGGATCACCATCGTACAACCAACTGACATGCTCCCGGGTGTTCTCGTCTTCGATATCATGTAAGCGGCCAATGTACAATGCAGCATGTGTCCATTGGCTTTGAGTGATGGTTTTAATGACATCACTGACCCGCGACTGGCCTTCCACCAGCAATACATCGCAGGGACGCATCTCGAAGCTGAGACGCTCAAAATCGCACTGCGGTGTTCCCACCAGAGGACGCTCACCAGTGAGCCATCGAACGATCTGGCTGCCAATCCAGCCAAATGGATTTATCACGTTGTAACCACCTGATCATGTTGATTTTTATTGTTTGCCATACTTAATAATCATAGTGCGTGGCAAGGCCTTTTGCAGCGGCATTATTGCCGAGACCCGGAAGCACCTGCAAAGTTGCAATTCTTACTAAAAATGACGGCTAAAAAACTGTTTTCTTCAGAAGGCTGTCTGACCACGGCCCGTTGGATTGAGGTAAGCATAGCGGGGAAAAGTTGTTTTAAAGCCATTTTTGATCATTTGTGACGAAGAGGCTCACTCATCAAACAAAAGTGAGGGGGAGCATTTCGTCACTCTACAGGTCACTCAACTAAGAATTCCAGGATTACGCAGTGATTCATGCGCATACCAATCCTGCTTCCACTTCTTCACGTTTCTCTATCCCAACCAGGCTCTCGATCAATACCAATGCAAAACCCATAGCAGTACCAGGGCCGCGCGAAGTAATGACATTGCCATCTTTTACCACTGGCTCTGGCGCCAGTATGACATCATCAAGACGGAGCTTTTCCAATGTGCCAGGATATGCAGAAGCACGTTTGCCATTAAGTAACCCGGCATTGGCAAGTACTTTGGGTGCAGCACAAATAGCGGCGATAAATTTTCCATTGTCAGCCATTTTCTTCAGCAAGCTTTGGATGCGTTCATCCTGGTCAAGGTAATCGGCACCGGGCAGTCCACCCGGTAATACCACCATGTCGTATTGTTTTTTTAATGCGTCGTCCAACGTGGTGTCGGGGATGAGTACGACACCATGACTAGCCGTGACGGGTTGTGCATCAAGCCCGGCAGTGGTTACCTCGACACCTGCGCGACGCAATAAATCAATAATGGTAACGGCTTCCAGCTCTTCGCAGCTTTGAGCTAATGGGACAAGTACGCTTGCCATGATGTTGACCTCTCCAGAGTTCGATGGACTAGCTGTGATACCGGCAGCAAGGTGATTCCTTGTGCGCGGAGTTTGGGTAGCTCTTCTTTCAGCACGGCAATCGTTTCCGGGAAGGGGTGGCCGATGGCTAATGCGGTACCATTTTGGCGTGCCTTTGTGATCAGGCGTTGCAGGTGAAAACGAATGGTGGCTGGGTTCCGGTCATGGTCTAAAAACACATCGCGACGAATGTTGGGTATTCGATTTTCCTCAGCGAGTTGTTGGGCAATGCTGTTTTTACTAGTGTAGCTGTCAACAAAGTAGAGGTTTTTGCGTTTGCTCAATTCGGTCATCAGCCATTGCATGTGGCCGGGGTGCTGGGTGAGCAGACTACCCATGTGATTGTTGATGCCGACGACGTGCGGAATGGCTGCAAAATCTAACGTTAACTGTTGCACAAATTGTCGGGCTGTCATGTGCAACATTAATGCTCCTGGGTCAAGCTTGTCGTTTTCGATAGCCTGCATGGGCAGGTGGAGCATGACTTCTTTGTTGAGCTGGTGAGCGAGTTCAGCTAATTCACGGGCATGAGGAGTATGAGGCAGAAAGGCAAAGGTGACCGGGCCGGGCAGTTGCAGGGCGCGTTTATCGCGTTGTTCAATATTGCCCATGTCATCGATGATAATACCGATCGCAGGCGGGTGACGGTCAGTTGGTTGGTCAGGCAGTGTCGCTGCGAACACTGCCATGCTTGACATCCAACCACCCACCACCGTTAACACCAGAGCAAATGCGTGTCCTGCTTTGCTCATGGTTGAACGCGGTACCGTCATGTAATTCCATTCAGTCAGCGCTTAATTTTATCGCAGGACGATGCTCATGCCTTTGAGTACATTGAGCGCTTCAAAAAGCTGGTAGTCTCTTTGCGCCAGGGATAATTCAGGCTCATCTTTCTTTTTGTCACCCTTTTTATCATCTTTGCTTTTGCCGTTGCCATTATCCAGATGTCCGGAAAGGTCGGCTTCTTTGACCCGCGCTCCCAAACTTTCCAGCTTGGTAATTTTAAGCGGCTCAAGCACGATATCCGGGGTCACCCCTTCCGCCTGAATGGAACGACCGGACGGTGTGTAATAACGTGCGGTAGTCAGCTTGAGCGCGGTCTTTTCGTTGAGTGGCAAAATAGTTTGCACCGAACCTTTGCCGAAGGTGCGCGTGCCGACAATCACCGCGCGCTTGTGATCCTGTAGCGCACCCGCGACGATTTCGGATGCCGATGCCGAACCACCATTCACTAATACCACTAACGGTGCGCCATCCAACAGGCGACGTGGTGTGGCATTAAATTTCATTTCAGAGTCAGCAATGCGGCCCTGAGTGTAAACAATGAGACCGGTTTCGAGGAAGGCGTCACTCACATCCACTGCGGCATTCAACACACCGCCGGGATTATTGCGCAGATCCAGCACCATGCCTTTAAGTTTGCCGTCGTTCTCTTTTTTCAGCTTTTCGATGGCCTCAGCAAGATTTTCGCCAGTACGTGCCTGGAATTGAGAAATACGCAAATACCCAAAGCCGTCACCCAGATTTCGGGCACGTACACTTTTTACCTTGATGATGTCGCGAGTAATGGTGATATTCAGGGGTTTTTCTTCACCTTCGCGGATGATGGTGAGTACGATATCGGTGCCTACTTTGCCTCGCATGATCTTCACTGCATCGTGCAGGGTCATGCCTTTCACGGGTTTTTCGTCGAGGCGAACCACTAGATCACCAGCCTTTACCCCGGCACGTTGCGCGGGAGTATCATCTATTGGAGAAATGACTTTGACAAAGCCGTCTTCCATGCCTACTTCAATGCCCAAACCACCAAATTCACCGGAAGTGCCCACTTGCAGCTCTTTAAAATGATCAGGATCAAGATAACTGGAATGCGGATCAAGGCCGGATAACATGCCACGGATGGCATTTTCCAGCAGCGTTTTGTCGCTCACTTCTTCCACATAATCCTTTTTGATGCGGGCGAATACCTCGGTAAAGCTGCGCAGCTCATCCAGGGGCAGGGCGCTAGCAGCCTTGCTCTCATTCTTGTCGGCAAAAACGCCTTGGCCAATAGCCAGGGTTATGCCAAGGATCAGACCGATAGTCAGCACCAGCAAGGTACGTAAGTTTACATTCATGGATAGCTCCGCAGGTCGGGAAAACCGGCCTCAAAAAAGAAACGCTGTTGTTATATTGATGATCTTTACACTAAAAAATTCAGCCCGATTATGCAGGACTCTGTCTAACTTGTGAATCAGGCAATGTTTATCCACCTTTTCATGGAGACGCTGAGACTCTTTTCGGCTTGTTTCGGCAGCACTTAAGCGGGTTGCTGGACTTGGTGGTTCTGGCCATAGAGCTTGCCACAAACGAAAGCCTGCTCGCACAGCGTGATCGGATACCTGAAACAAATACTGTAATCCACCTGGTGGGTGAGCCGTGACAGCGCACATTATACATTTTTATCGCCATTGGCTACGTTACGCATCATTACAGCAGTACCGCTATTCTTCGGTTTGTATACCCGATAAGTTAAAAAAGCAGCCTCAACATTTTGCTGAATGTGATGAAAAAAAGCGCCAACTTTGGCGCAAAATCTGATTCCAAGTGCAGTAGTAGCGTGTGAAATTACGTTAGTCTACCCCAATGTCATTGATCAGATAGAGTAAGCCTGCCAAGAAATCCTTCGCCTCCCTATTCTGCCAACGATGTAAACGCCTCCTTTGCAGCAACGGCAGAAATGTCGCGAAAGCGGCTATTTCCCTTCCCAATTATTGAACTCTGTGTTTGATGCCGATACCGCCCAATTAAATTTCGTGGGTACACCTCGGCCTGATCAATGACATTAATACAGTTAGGCTCTTTATACCGCAAAGATTGCTCGACTTGAATTATTTATCTCCATATAAACATTTCAACGCACTAAATTAACGCGCCGCAAAGTAGTAGAGCGCGCATAAATAGTGCCCAGCTGCGTTTCTATTTTTTAACAAAAAATCACTTCAGTCCAAAAGTTGAATTTAATCATGAAGTTACATCGTAATACATTTTTGGCCTAAAACCTGCAAAACACATGGTCACATGTATTGCATGTAACGAAATTATTAAAACCATTTTGATGAATCGCACGGAGTAGAGAGGAAACTATATGTCTTATTTAGAACCTTCAGAGTTTGTTACAAAAATGGTGGATTCGGGTGAGTCCAAAATTTATATGTCAACGAAGGACACCGTCATTCGTGCATATATGGCAGGCGCTGTGCTTGGACTTGCGGCTATGTTTGCGATTACCGTAATGGTTCAAACGGGGTCTCCCCTTATTGGTGCGTTACTTTTTCCCGTGGGCTTTATCATGCTGTACTTAATGAAGTTTGATTTGCTGACCGGTGTTTTTACACTCGTCCCCCTTGCTTGGCTTGATAAAAGACCGGGAGTGACTGTCGGCCAGATTCTACGTAACTGGTGGTGGGTATTTGTTGGTAACCTGGGTGGTGCATTGACAGTTGCGTTTATTATGTCCTTCGTTTTGACCTACGGATACAATATTGACGGTGGTGCTATTGCAGACAAGGTTGGTCACATCGGTGAATCCCGGACCTTGGGTTATAAAGAGCAGGGTTTAGACGGATGGTTGACTATTTTCATGCGAGGTATGTTGTGTAACTGGATGGTATCCATGGGGGTTGTAGGCGCCATGATCTCTACGTCAGCAACGGGCAAAATTATGGCAATGTGGATGCCTATCATGTTGTTTTTCTTTATGGGCTTTGAGCACTCAATCGTCAATATGTTTTTGTTCCCATTTTCTATGATCATGGGTGGTGGCTTCACCGTTTCTGAATATATCCTTTGGAACGAGATACCAACAGCGTTAGGAAACTTGGTCGGTGGCTTAGTATTTGTTGCGCTGCCTTTGTATTACACCCATGTAAGAACGAGCCCTGATCGAACGATCAGCAAATAACTTTCCAGTAAGTAATGAGACCTCGGCCCTCACTAGGGTCGAGATTTTTTTAAAGCATGTCAAACCTACTCAGCATATCCATCGGACAAGGGTCTGATAAAGGTCGCAAGAAAATCAACCAGGATTTTCATGGCGCCTGTATACCTCAAGAACCGTTGCTAACGTCAAAGGGCATCGCTATTGGCTTGGCTGATGGGATAAGTAGTAGCGAAGTCAGTCAGCATGCCAGTGAAATCGCGATCAAAAGTTTCTTGGAAGACTATTACTGCACGTCGGAATCCTGGACCGTAAAAAAATCGGTACAACGCGTACTAAAGGCAATTAACTCTTGGCTCTATCTGCAAACTCGCAATAGCCCCTACCGTTATTCACCCGACAAAGGGTATGTATGTACCTTCACCACCTTAGTTGTCAAATCCAACACAGCGCATATTTTTCATGTGGGAGATACGCGTGTTTATCGTTTGCTTGATAACAGCCTGGAACAACTGACTGAGGATCATCGGCTCTGGGTTTCAAAAGACAAAAGTTACCTTAGACGAGCTTTAGGCATGAAGGATCAGCTTGAGGTAGATTATCAATCACTCACTTTGGAAGCCGAGGATATCTTTATTTTGGCCACCGATGGTGTTTATGAATTTGCGGATGAAAAATTTATCATAGACACGATTAAGACCCACAGTGGCGACCTGAATAAATCGGCTTCTTTGATTATAAATGAGGCATTCCAACAAGGAAGTACGGATAACTTAAGCATCCAAATCGTCAGAGTTGATCAGTTGCCTCATCAAGATGCAAGTGAGGTGTATCAGCAATTAACGACTTTACCTTTTCCGCCTGAGCTAAAGCCCAGAATGTCGTTTGACGGCTACGAAATCATTCGTGATTTGCATATTAGTCATCGCAGTCATATTTACCGTGCAGTGGATATTCAGACAAAAGAGCACGTTATATTAAAAATACCCTCCGTTGATCTTCGGGATAACCCTGAATACCTGGAACGATTTCTAATGGAAGAGTGGGTCGCCCGTCGCATCAACAATGCTCACGTATTAAAGCCCTGTTTACAAAAGCGAAAGCGTAATTTTTTGTACATAGTGACGGAGTTTATAAAAGGACAAACGCTAAAACAGTGGATGATTGACCACCCCAAGCCAGATGCTGAAGCAGTGCGCAGTATTATTGAACAAATCGCCACAGGCCTGCGTGCTTTTCATCGCCAGGAAATGCTGCATCAAGATATAAGGCCTGACAATATCATGATCGATGAGACAGGCACGGTGAAAATAATCGACTTTGGGTCCGTCCGTGTCGCAGGAATCATGGAAATCGCAAGTCCTATTGAACACCAGAACATTCTCGGCACTGCCCTATATACCGCCCCAGAATACTTTCTTGGTCAAACCGGCTCAAAGCACTCTGACATGTTTTCGCTGGGCGTCATCTGCTATCAGATGCTATCTGGCAGACATCCTTATGGAACACAAGTTGCGAAATCCCGCACCAAAGCGGCACAACAAAGACTGAAATACCGTAGCATACTTGACGATGAGAGCGAAACACCTGCCTGGATAGATGAAGCGATCAAAAAAGCCGTACACCCCGATCCTCACAAGCGATACGATACGTTATCTGAGTTTATTTTTGATCTTCGTCATCCCAATAAAGCCTTTATAAATAAAACACGCCCACCGTTAATGAAGCGTAACCCGGTGGCGTTTTGGCAAGGCATCTCATTCATTTTAGCCATCATTGTGATCGTATTACTGGCTAGCCATCCTTCAATCAAATAAATGATGTTAAATCCAACACACCAAAACCTACTCAAAGGAGAACACCATGACACGCAATGAAGTTACCCAACTCATACTTACAACAAAACGCAGCAAAGGCGTTAAATGGGCACAGCTAGGAGAAGCCATTAGCAAAAGTAAAGAATGGACCACTGCCGCCTTACTAGGCCAAATGACATTAAGCGAAGAGCAAGCCGATAAAATCGGTGCACTACTTGAACTGCCGGAACACGCCATTGCTTTGCTGCAAGTCGTTCCTTACAAGGGGTCATTGCCTACGGCGATTCCCACTGACCCACTGATCTATCGTTTTTATGAATTGGTCAATGTTTACGGCACAACCTTTAAAGAACTCATTCACGAAGAATTCGGTGACGGCATTATGAGTGCCATCGACTTCAATATGGATATCACCCGCGAGCCTGATCCGAATGGAGATCGTGTAAATATTGTGATGAGTGGTAAGTTTTTACCTTATAAAACTTACTAAATAACGTCGAAATACAACACGAGGGTTTCAAGGTATTGCTATGTAGCGCCTCCATGCTGTCCGCCAGCGCATTATAGCTTTGTCTGTAAAGCGGTCATCCGCTGAAGTCTGCTAATAGACAGAACTTAGATAAAAATAGATGCTTCCCTCGGAAATAATCGCTAGCCTCAGGGGGCTCGACAGACGTTATTACTTCCGAGCACACATAATGTTTATGCGCGGGCTCTATTCCACGGTAACCGATTTCGCGAGGTTACGAGGTTGGTCCACGTCCGTGCCTTTAAGTACGGCCACGTAATAAGACAATAGTTGCAGAGGGATCGTGTACACAATAGGTGACATGGCATCATCTACCGGTGCGACATTTACCACCTGTATGCCCTCGGCCTGTTGCAGCTCCGAATGCATGTCAGCAAACACCAACAGTTCGCCGCCACGAGCACGCACTTCCTGCAAATTAGATTTCAGTTTTTCTAACAATTCGTTGTTAGGCGCGACAGCGACAATGGGCATATTTTCATCCACCAGCGCCAGTGGACCATGTTTCAGTTCGCCTGCAGGATAGGCTTCGGCATGAATGTAGGAAATCTCTTTGAGTTTGAGCGCACCTTCCATTGCGACCGGGTATTGCGCGCCACGCCCTAAAAATAATGCGTTGTGTTTATCGGCAAATTGTTTGGCAATTTCCTGGATGGCCTTGTCGAGCTTTAATACCCGGTCAATTTCACCCGGTAATTTTTCCAGCTCTCCGACCATGCGGGCTTCGTCTTCTGCGGATAAACCATTGCGTCTACCCAAGGTGATCACTAACAACATTAGTGCCACTAGCTGTGTGGTAAATGCCTTGGTGGAGGCGACACCGATTTCCGAGCCTGCCCGTGTTAACATCACCAGATCAGATTCTCTCACCAAAGAACTTTCCGCCACATTACAGATTGACAGGGAGTGGCCAAAGCCCAGACGTTTAGCTTCTTGCAAACCTGCTAACGTGTCCGCAGTCTCACCTGATTGTGACAGAGTGACGATAAGGGAGTTTTTGCGGACAACAGGCTTGCGATAACGAAATTCACTGGCAACTTCAACGCTGCACGGAATGCCAACAATGGATTCCAGCCAATAACGGCCAATCAGTCCCGAGTGGTAGCTGGTGCCACAAGCGATAATATGCACACCCTGCACCTTGTCAAAAATTTCCGGGGCTGCTGCTCCAAAAGCCTGTTCTAATACTCGCCCGCCACTGATGCGACCGTCCAAGGTGTCAGCAATAGCCTGGGGCTGCTCATAAATTTCCTTGAGCATATAGTGGCGGTATTCACCGCGGTCCACTGCATCGGCTGACAGTTCACTCTCTTTGATAGGCCGCTGTACTTCGTCACCCTGAGTATTATAAATAACCAGACTGTTGCGACGAATGTCTGCGATGTCACCTTCTTCCAAAAAGATAAAGCGTTGTGTCACGGGTAACAACGCGGCCACATCCGAGGCGATAAAATATTCACCGATGCCCACACCAATCACCAGCGGACTACCTCGGCGTGCGGTAATCAGACGTCCTTCTTCTTTTGCACTGATCACACCCAAGGCATATGCACCATCAAAGTCAGCAACAGCGGCACGCACCGACGCCAGTAGGTCTTTACCTTGTCCAACGTGATAGTCGTAGACTTGATGAACCACGACTTCAGTGTCAGTTTCCGAAGTAAAAATATGTCCGGCCTGCGTTTGTGTTTCACGCAGCTGCTCATGATTTTCGATAATGCCGTTATGCACGACGGATACGATGTCGCGGCAAATATGGGGGTGGGCATTGTTTTGACTCGGCACGCCATGAGTAGCCCAGCGGGTGTGCGCAATACCCACATTGCCACTGAGCCTTCCTTCCATTGCCTCCACCAGCATCGCAACCTTACCCATGGAGCGCACACGATCCAACTTGCCTCTACTATCTAATACGGCAACTCCAGCAGAATCATAACCGCGATATTCAAGACGACGTAAACCCTCCACAAGAATTGGTACTACATCTCTATCTGCTACAGCACCCACAATTCCACACATGGCTAATTTCCAATTTCCAAAGTTATTCGTCGTTCATTTACAAAGTAATTATGCTTGCACAGTGCGGGCACTTGCAGGACTCAGGTTTCATCTTTTCTCTGTTTTTCTGGGTCTTTTCCAACCTTCTACCGATACTTGTTCTGCTCGACTCAAGGTTAAAGTTCCCGCCAGGGTGTCTCGAGTGACGGTAGACCCTGCACCGATGGTCGTCCCATCAGCGACAACCACAGGCGCAATGAGCTGAGTGCCGGAACCAATGAACACATCGTCACCAATAATTGTTTGATACTTGTTCGCCCCGTCATAATTACAGGTGATCGTACCTGCACCCACATTCACATCAGCACCCATAGTCGTATCACCCACATAACTCAGGTGATTTATTTTACTACCATTGGCGATGTCAGACTTTTTGATTTCGACAAAGTTACCCACTTTTACCTTATTCGCCAAATTTGTCTGCGGCCGCAACCGGGCAAAGGGGCCAATGTCACACTGCGCACCAACAACACTTTCTTCCAGTACGCAATTGGCGTGTACTTGTGTTCCAGCGCCGATGCTGACATTTTTCAATACCACGTTAGGGCCGACCAGCACACCATCCGCCAACTCCACCCGACCTTCGACAAGCACGTTGATATCAATCTCGACATCACGGCCAATAACAAGTTCGCCACGCAAATCAAAACGGGCAGGATCACGCAAGGTCAGGCCATCGTCCATCAATTGTCGTGCCTGGCGTAATTGAAAGGCCCGTTCCAGTTCAGCCAGTTGACGTTTGTTATTCACCCCTTCAATTTCACAAATCTCATCCGGGTTCGCAGTGTTAATCACGATACCATCCTCCACTGCAAAGCCAACAATGTCCGTCAGGTAATATTCACCCTGAGCATTATTGTTGTCGAGTCTGGCAATCCACTTTTTGAGCATGTCCGCTTTCACCGCCAACATGCCTGTATTGATTTCATCAATGGCCAGATGTGCGGCACTGGCATCTTTTTGTTCAACGATGCACTGCACCTTTTCCGCTTCATCACGCACGATGCGGCCATAACCGGTAGGGTCGGGCAATTTAGCCGTCAACAGAGCCAGGGCATTACTTGCCGTCGCGTCAATGAGTCGTTCCAGAGTATGCACGGTGACCAGTGGTACATCACCGTACAAAAGTAGCACCAGATGATCATCGGGGATGGCGGGCAGAGCCTGTTCGACGGCATGGCCGGTGCCAAGCCGCTCCGTCTGCTCGACCCAATTGAGGTCATAAGTCGACAAGGCTTTCTGCACCTGCTTACCACCGTGGCCAAATACAATGTGTATATCCGCCGCCCCCAGTTCCAATGCATCAGTGATGACATGTTCTACCAATGGTCGACCCGCAACGCGATGCAATACTTTGGGTAAAGTGGATTTCATGCGCGTACCCTGACCGGCGGCCAGTACTACGACGCTAAGAGGCAAATCAACAGACATAACAAATACCAATCCCTGTGAAATAAAGCATGGCCCAAAAATTATGACCTGAACTATGCCTCATAGTAATACCAAAAAAAAGGGCGGTAAAAACCGCCCTTTTTTATTACCTGTTTAACAACGATATTATCGGCCAACTTTTTTCCGCAAACGCGAGATAGCCTGTAACTGCGCCATGGCTTCAGCAAGTTCTGCCGATGCAGACGCATAATCAATGTCGTCCTTTTGATCAGCCAATAGTTTTTCGGCACGTTCCTTGGCCTCAAGCGCTGCGGCTTCATCAATGTCACTGGCACGCTGGATGGTATCAGCCAGTATAGTCACGGCTTCAGGCTGAATTTCCAACATACCCCCGGAGACATATAACACGATTTCATCATCGCCTTGCTCGGTGACAATGCGCAGCTCACCGGGTTTGATACGTGTCATCAGGGGTGCGTGACGAGGCATGATCCCCAGATCACCCATCGCCCCCGGCGCAAACAACATTGTCGCAGGGCCGGAAAAAATTTCCTCTTCAGCACTCACAACGTCTACATGCATAGTCATCGCCATAACCTCTCTCCTTACGAGCTTCTTCTGTTACGACCTAAGCGAGGGTCTTGGCTTTTTCAATTACTTCGTCGATGCCACCGACCATGTAGAACGCCTGTTCGGGCAATCCGTCATGCTCACCATCAATGATGGATTTAAAACCGACAATGGTGTCTTTTAGGCTCACGTATTTGCCGGGCGCACCAGTAAACACTTCAGCTACGAAGAAGGGCTGTGACAGGAAGCGTTGCAGTTTACGGGCACGGTTCACCGACATTTTGTCTTCTTCGGATAATTCATCCATACCGAGAATAGCAATGATGTCTTTCAGTTCTTTGTAGCGCTGCAGGGTACCCTGCACCGCACGGGCAACATTGTAGTGCTCTTCACCAATGACCAACGGGTCCAGCTGACGTGAGGAAGAATCCAGTGGGTCCACGGCAGGGTAGATACCCAGTTCGGCGATTTGACGTGATAACACCAAGGTCGCATCCAAGTGAGCAAAAGTGGTGGCCGGAGACGGATCGGTCAAATCATCCGCAGGCACGTACACGGCCTGGAAGGAGGTGATGGAACCCGTTTTGGTGGAGGTAATACGTTCCTGCAAGGCACCCATCTCTTCGGCCAGTGTCGGCTGATAACCCACCGCAGAAGGCATACGGCCCAACAGTGCAGATACTTCTGTACCGGCCAGTGTATAACGGTAGATGTTATCCACGAACAACAACACTTCGCGACCTTCGTCACGGAAATGCTCGGCCATGGTCAAACCGGTCAACGCAACGCGCAGACGGTTACCCGGAGGCTCATTCATCTGACCGTATACCAGTGCCACTTTGTCCAGCACGCCGCCTTCTTCCATCTCGTAATAGAAGTCATTACCTTCACGAGTACGTTCACCCACACCGGCGAATACGGAGAAGCCGCTGTGCTCAACGGCGATGTTACGAATCAGTTCCATCAGCGTCACGGTTTTGCCCACACCCGCACCACCGAACAGACCGATTTTACCACCCTTGGCGATAGGCATAACCAAGTCGATAACCTTGATGCCGGTTTCGAGAATATCCAATGAACTGGACTGTTCATCAAAGTTCGGTGGCTTGCGATGAATCGGCATGACTTTGTCGGCTTTCACTTCACCGGCCTGATCTATCGGGCGACCCAGCACATCCATGATACGCCCCAGCGTACCTTGACCGACAGGCACCTGAATCGGCTCACCTGTGCCATTGGCAGACATGCCACGTTTGAGACCATCGGTGGTGCCCATGGCGATACAACGCACTACGCCATCACCCAACTGCTGTTGTACTTCCAGCGTCAGGTCAACATCGTTTAACTTCAGTGCGTCGTAAACCTTCGGCATAGCATCACGCGGAAATTCCACGTCAACTACGGCGCCGATGATTTGTACGATATTTCCTGAACTCATGTTTAAGTCCTCTTTAAATTTAACTAATTCTGTTTCGCTGCTGTTTATTTGCCAATAGCCTGCCAGTGAGGATCTATTGGATCAAACCGCAGCTGCGCCGCTGACGATCTCGGAAATTTCCTGGGTAATCGCTGCCTGACGGGCCTTGTTATAGGCCAGATTCAATTCGTCAATGATGTCACCGGCATTATCCGATGCCGCCTTCATCGCCACCATTCGTGCTGACTGCTCGCAGGCCACATTTTCCACTACGGCCTGATAGACCAGTGATTCCACGTAACGTGTTAACAGGTCCGTGATCACTTCTTTGGCTTCCGGTTCGTAGAGGTAATCCCAGTGATGGGCGTACTCTTTTTCCTCTTTGGCCTGAATGGGCAGTAGCTGTTCGATGGTGGGATTCTGGGCCATGGTGCTGACAAATTCGTTATACACCACGTATAAACGATCAATCGAGCCATTATCATAGGCATCCAGCATCACCTTGATGGTGCCAAACATGTCGGTGATGCGCGGGGCATCGCCAAGATGGCTGGTTTCCGCAATGATGTTACTGCCCAGTCGTCTGAAAAAACTGGTGCCTTTGGAACCAATGGTACAAACATCAATACCCACACCCTTCGTATCCCACTCTCTCAGTGACTTCAGCGTGGTGCGAAACAGGTTGGCATTCAATCCACCGCACAGGCCTCGATCACTGGAGACCACAATAAAACCAACACGTTTAACCTCGCGGTCCTGCATGTAGGAATGTTTGTACTCCGGATGCGATTGCGCCAAGTGATGAATCACATTGCGGATCTTATTCGCATAAGGGCGCGAGGCCGTCATGCGATCCTGCGCTTTACGCATTTTACTCGCTGCCACCATTTCCATGGCGCGCGTGATCTTTTGCGTATTCTGGACGCTTTTGACCTTTGTGCGTATCTCTTTACCGACTGCCATGCTTATCTCCTAACGGAAAGCTCCTGACTTGAGTCCTGCGCTTCGCTTAATAAGTGCCAGACGTTTTGAACTTCTCGATGGCCGCCTTCATTTCACCGGCGATGTCATCGTTAAAGTCTCCGCTCGCATCAATCTTCGCCAGCAGGTCAGCATTATTGGAACGCAGGAAGGAATGCAGCGCCGCTTCAAAATCCACGACCTTTTTCACATCAACGTCATCGATGAAACCTTCGTTGGCTGCAAACAGTGAAAAGGCCATTTCGGCTACGGACAACGGTGCATACTGCAACTGCTTCATCAGCTCGGTAACACGTTGACCACGTTCAATCTGCTTGCGCGTGGTTTCGTCCAGATCAGAAGCAAACTGCGCAAAGGCCGCCAGCTCACGATACTGCGCCAGATCAAGACGCACACCGCCACCCAGCTTTTTGATGATTTTGGTTTGCGCAGCACCACCCACACGAGACACTGACAGACCGGCATTAATGGCCGGACGGATGCCCGCGTTGAACAGGTCAGCTTCCAGGAAGATCTGACCATCGGTGATGGAAATCACGTTGGTAGGCACGAAGGCCGACACATCACCTGCCTGGGTTTCGATGATCGGCAGCGCAGTCAGGGAACCGGTTTTATCTTTCACTTCACCCTTAGTGAGGCGTTCGACTTCCTTCGCATTAATGCGCGAGGCACGCTCCAGCAAACGGGAATGCAAATAGAACACGTCACCTGGATAGGCTTCACGACCCGGCGGACGACGCAGCAACAGGGAAACCTGACGATAGGCCCATGCCTGTTTGGTCAGATCATCATAAACGATCAGGGCATCTTCGCCACGGTCACGATAATATTCACCCATGGTGCATCCGGCATAAGGTGCGATGTATTGCATAGCTGCAGGATCAGCAGCCGTCGCGGCAACAATGATCGTGTGCGCCAGCGCGCCGTGTTCTTCCAGTTTACGCACGACAGCGGCAACAGATGACGCTTTTTGGCCGATAGCCACATAGACACATTTAACACCGGTGCCTTTCTGGTTGATGATGGCATCAATGGCAACGGCCGTCTTGCCGGTCTGGCGGTCACCGATAATCAGCTCACGCTGACCCCGGCCCACAGGTACCATGGCATCAATGGCTTTCAAACCCGTTTGCACAGGCTGATCCACCGACTTACGCTCAATAACGCCCGGCGCAACTTTTTCGATAGGTTCATAACTGGCAGCATCAATCGGGCCTTTCCCGTCGATGGGAGTTCCCAGTGAGTTAACCACTCGACCCAACAGACCCGGGCCAACCGGTACTTCCAGGATGCGGCCAGTACATTTGACCTTGTCACCTTCGGTGATGTGCTCGTAAGCACCCAGCACCACGGCACCCACAGAGTCCTGCTCCAGGTTCAACGCCATACCGAAGGTGTTACCGGGGAATTCAATCATTTCACCCAGCATCACGTCGGACAAACCGTGAACACGCACGATACCGTCAGTGATACTCACTACAGTACCTTCATTACGCGCCTCGGTGGAGACATCAAAATTTTCGATTCGTTTTTTAATCAGCTCGCTGATTTCAGACGGATTTAATTGCATTTTCTTTTTCCTCTATTGGCGATTCGTGACTGTTCATGACTGTAAGAACAGCCAGCATTAACCCGCCAGTTCCACGGAAAGCTTGTTTAGTTGGCCACTCACTGAACCATCAATCACCATGTCGCCCGCCTTGATAATGGCGCCCCCCATGAGGGATTCGTCCACGGTGCACTTGAGTGAGACTTCGCGCCCCAGCCGTGCCTTGAGTTTGTCGGCGATCATCGATTGCTGTTTCGCGCTGACTTTCTGTGCGGACACCATTTCCGCCTCGACGGTTTTTTCCGCCTCGGCCCTCAGGGCTTCAAATTGCACAGTGATTTCAGCGACCACGTCCATACGGCGATTCTCTGCCAGCAGTTTGATCAGGTTGTGCCCGGAATCGGTCATCACATCGCCAGCCACATCAATAATCAATTGCGCCAATTGCGCTTTGTTGACACTGGTGTTGCCGATGATGCCCCGCATGTCTGCATCCGTCGCAATAAGCGCTACGGTTTGCAGCATAGCCGACCATTCCTTCAATTGATTTTTGGCCTTGGCCAGTTGAAAAACCGCTTCGGCATAAGGTCGGGCAATGGTGGATTTCTCAGCCATGGCCTAAATCTCTGCTGCCAGATCGTTCAACAGGGCATCGTGCGACTTGCTGTCGATTTCACGTTTCAGCACTTTCTCGGCACCTGCTACCGCAAGCACGGCCACCTGGGCACGAAGGGCTTCTTTCGCCTGATTCACTTCACGTTCAATTTCAGCATTGGCCGCCGCAACAATACGCTCACCTTCAGTACGTGCGGTTTCCTTGGCTTCTTCAACAA
>Ga0316204_10006491_pt1 | contig 17948 bp, 15 predicted proteins | sample 6monrhotite_MG_2_FD_205661 | JGI IMG/M metagenome (GOLD analysis project Ga0316204, IMG submission 205661) | Microbial mat bacterial communities from mineral coupon in-situ incubated in ocean water Damariscotta River, Maine, United States -... | ecosystem: Environmental > Aquatic > Marine >... | reverse complement strand
GATTATTCCGCCCTGTCTGCTGATCCGGTGGCGGGTCAGCACTTGGGTGTGTTGCTGGTGGAGCTCGGCGTGGGCATTACGGTATTTGCCGTCGTCCTGTCGATCTTCTACGCCTTTTCTGGACGGAGGCGCCAGACATGAGTACTTTTCCGGGTATCTTTAATTATCTGATCGTCGTGTTCCTGATGATGGCTGGCTTCTATGTGGTCATCTCCCAGGGCAATCTGATCAAGAAACTGGTGGGCCTGGGTCTGTTCCAGACTTCTGTCTTCATTCTCTACATCTCCATGGACAATCTCACCGGTGGTGTGGCCCCGATCGTTGCCGAGGGCGCAACGCTCTATTCCAGTCCGCTGCCCCACGTACTGATTCTGACGGCCATCGTGGTTGGCTTGGCTACCACCGCCGTGGGCCTCGCACTGGTGGTGCGTATCCACGAGACCTACGGCTCCATCGAGGAGGATGACATCCACGCCATGGATCTGGCAGACGATGAAGCCCTGTTCGAAGGCGAATCAGCGGACGCTGAGGAGAGCCGTCGGTGACACTGTTAGATCATCTACCCGTATTGGTAGTCATTATTCCGCTGCTGACCGCGCCCCTGTGCGTACTGGTGGATCGTCCCCGCGTGGCATGGTTTGTCGCTCTGGTTTCCTCGTGGCTGGTATTTGCCGCCACGGTAGTGCTGGTGGGTCAGGTCGCCGATGGCGGCACCATCAGTTATCACCTAGGAGGCTGGGCACCGCCTTGGGGCATTGAATACCGCGTCGATACCCTAGGCTCCTACGTGCTGTTGATTGTCAGCGCTATGGCCGCCCTGGTGCTGGTGGCCGCGAAGGACAGCGTCGAACGCGAGATTCCCGAACAACGCATCCCGCGCTTCTATGCTGCCTTCTTGCTCGCCTTTGCGGGTCTCATGGGCATTGTCGCCACCGGTGATGCCTTCAATGTATTCGTCTTCCTGGAAATCTCTTCGCTCTCGACCTATGCGCTGATTAGCATGGGGCGTGATCGCCGGGCATTGAACGCCGCCTTTCAGTACCTGGTGATGGGTACCATTGGCGCGACCTTCATCCTCATCGGTATCGGCTTCCTGTACATGATGACCGGTACGTTGAACATGCTGGATCTGGCGGCACGTCTGCCTGAGGTCGCTGATACCCGCACCGTACGTGCTGGTTTTGCCTTCCTGACCGTGGGTATCGGCCTCAAGTTGGCGATGTTCCCGCTGCACCTCTGGCTGCCTAATGCTTATACCTATGCGCCTTCCATAGTGACGGCCTTTCTGGCCGCTACGGCCACAAAGGTAGCCGTGTACACCCTGCTGCGCTTCGTTCTGAGTATCTTCGGTATCGATTTCAGCCTCGGCCAGATGCCGCTGGAGTACATTCTGATTCCGCTGGGCCTGGTGGGCATCCTCTCTGCCTCGCTGGTGGCCATTTACCAGGTTGAGATCAAGCGTATGCTGGCCTACTCCAGTGTCGCCCAGATCGGCTATATGGTGCTCGGTATCGGCTTGGCCAATACCAACGGTTTGACCGCGGCGATTCTGCACCTGTTCAATCACGCCTTGATGAAGGGGGCGTTGTTCATTGCCATGGGCGCCGTGGCCTACCGTATCGGCTCCACTACCCTGAAAGACTTTTCCGGTCTGGGGCGGCGCATGCCGCTGACCATGGCTGGCATCGTCGTCGGTGGCCTGAGCCTCATTGGTGTGCCGTCCACGGTTGGTTTTGTCAGCAAATGGTACCTGGTGCTGGCCGCCCTGGAGCAGGGTCTCTGGCCGATCGCCTTGCTCGTACTGGTGGGTTCCATCATGGCTGTGGTCTATGTGTGGAAGCTGGTGGAGACAGCCTACTTTGGCAAACCTGCGGAAGGCGTGGCCGTGAAGGAGGCGCCGCTGTCCATGTTGGTGCCGCTGTGGGTGCTGGTGTTCGCCAATATCTATTTCGGCCTGCACACTGAGATTAGCGTGGGCCTGGCCCGTCAGGCGGCCATGGCGCTTAGTGGAGGTGCAGGGTGAACGGCATGCAATTACTCACTTGGATACCGCTGGTGCCCCTACTGGCCATGTTCGCCATCATGGCGACAGGGAAGAATCCCAACCTGCGTGACGCCGTTTCCATCATCGCCGGTATCATCACGTTTGCGCTGGTGGTCAACCTGGCCGGCAGTGTGTCCTTGGATAACGCGCCGACCTTGGTGCTGGCCGAGCCGGTGCCGGGACTGACACTGGCCCTGTCACCAGAGCCACTGGGCATTCTGTTTGCCCTGATTGCCAGCTTCCTGTGGCCGGTCACCATCATCTATGCTATCGGTTACATGCGTGCCCATCATGAGGGGAACCAGACCCGTTTCTACGCGTTATTCGCCGTCTCCATCGCCGCGACCATCGGTATCGCGCTGTCGGCCAATATGCTGACACTGTTCTTGTTCTACGAGCTACTGACGCTGGCCACTTATCCGTTGGTTACTCATGCTGGTACCGATGCTGCGCGACGCGCCGGCCGTATCTACCTCGGTATCCTGATGAGTACCTCTGTGGGCTTCCTGCTCCTGGCCATGGTGTGGACCTGGCAGTTGACCGGGACCCTGGATTTCGTCGAGGGTGGTATCTTCGACGCCGACGTCGACCACGGCATTGTCAGCATCCTACTGGTGCTCTACGTGTTTGGTACCGGCAAGGCGGCGGTGATGCCGTTCCATCGCTGGCTGCCTGCCGCCATGGTGGCACCTACACCGGTGTCCGCCCTGTTGCACGCGGTCGCTGTGGTCAAGGCTGGTGTGTTCACCATCCTCAAGGTGTCTGTCTACATCTTTGGTGTGGATCTGATCGCTGACCTGGCCGTAGCGGACTGGCTGGCCGGGCTTGCGGCCCTGACCATTGTGCTGGCCTCCCTGGTGGCCATGACCAAGGACAACCTCAAGGCCCGGCTGGCCTATTCCACCATCAGTCAGCTCAGTTACATCGTGCTCGGTGCCATGATGGGCGTGGCGGCCGGTGTCATCGGAGGAGGCATGCATATCGCTATGCACGCCTTCGGCAAGATTACGCTGTTCTTCTGTGCTGGTGCCATCATGGTGGCGGCGCACAAGACCAAGGTCAGTGAACTCGACGGCATGGGCCGGCGCATGCCGCTGACCATGCTGGCCTTCCTCATCGGCGCGTTGTCGATTATTGGCTTGCCGCCCTTCGGCGGGACCTGGAGCAAGTGGATGCTGGTGCAGGGCACGCTGGATACAGGCATCTGGCTGCTGACCGCAGCGCTGCTAGTTAGTACTTTGCTGAACGTCATGTACCTGCTGGTCATTCCCGTGCGGGCCTTTTTCAAGGCGCCGGCGGACGATGCCGAGCCGGGTATCAAGGAGGCGCCGCTGCCCAGTCTGCTGGCCATTGGCGTGGCAGTGACCGGCTGCGTGGTGCTGTTCTTCATACCTGATTCTATCCATCAGCTCGTGAGCGGGGTGTTGCGATGAGCGCTGACAATCAGAAAACCTATCTCTTCGACAACCCGCGAAACATCAAGTTGGTGGTGCGCGGTCTGCTGGTCACCTGCGCCATCCTGGTCGGCCTGGACTTCGTGCTGCATCGCCATGTCTCCCACCCCTGGGAGGAGGTGTTCGCCTTCTACGCTATCTACGGCTTCGTTGCCTGTGTGCTGCTGGTGCTGCTGGCCAAGGAGATGCGCAAGCTGCTGATGCGCGACGAAGACTATTACGAGAAACATCAACAGGCAGCCGAGAAGCAAGCGGAGGAGTCCGATCGTGTTTGAATTCTGGCCTGCCTTGGCCCTGTTCATCGGCGCGGCGCTGGCCGCCGTCACCAGTGGCTACCTGCGAGCCATCGTCATGCTGGCGGCGCCACTGCTGGGCGCCTACGGCGTCTATCAGCTGGAGCCTGGTACCGTCATCGACTACCAGATGATGGGCCTGCAGCTGACCCATGTAAGGGTGGATGCGCTGTCCATCATGTTCGGCTATCTGTTCCACCTGGCTGCCTTCATCGGCGTGGTGTACTCGCTGCACATCAAGGACCGCCTGCAGGACGTGGCCGCGCTAGCCTATGCCGGCAGCGCCGTGGGTGCTGTGTTTGCCGGTGACCTGCTGACCCTGTTCGTCTACTGGGAATTGCTGGCGATTACTTCCGCCTTCCTGATCTTCGCCCGGCGCAGTGAGCGTTCTCTGGGTACTGGCATGCGTTACCTGGTCATGCAGATCGGCTCAGGCGTGCTGCTGCTGGCCGGTGCCATCTGGTACGCCAGTGCCGGTAACGGCCTGGCTTTCAATCAGATCGGCCTGGACGCCCCCGGCGGTCTGCTTATCTTCATCGCCTTCGGCATCAAGGCGGGCTTCCCCATGCTGCACGGCTGGCTGACGGATGCCTATCCGGAGGCTACGCCGACCGGTACCGTTTTCCTCAGTGCCTTCACCACAAAGGTGGCCATTTATTCACTGGCGCGGGGTTTTCCCGGCACCGACGAGCTGATTGTCATCGGTACGCTGATGGCCTGCTTCCCGATCTTCTTGGCGGTGGTCGAGAACGACCTGCGCCGGGTGTTGGCCTACAGCCTAATCAACCAGCTGGGCTTCATGGTGGTGGGCATCGGTATCGGCACCGAGCTGGCGCTTAACGGTGCGGTGGCGCACGCCTTCACCGACGTCATATTCAAGGGCCTGCTGATGATGAGCATGGGCGCGGTGCTGCACGTCACCGGCGAGATACGTGGCTCGGAACTGGGCGGTCTGTACAAGAAGATGCCCAAGACCGCCATACTCTGCATGGTAGGGGCGGCATCGATCTCGGCCTTCCCTCTGTTCAGTGGTTTTGTCAGCAAGTCGATGATTGTGTCCGCCGCCATTTCGGAGGGGTACACTTTCGTCTGGCTGGCGCTGCTGTTCGCTGCGGCGGGCGTATTTCACCACGCTGGCATCAAGATTCCGTTCTTCGCCTTCTTCGCCCACGAGTCCAAGCATGTGGCCACTGCCCACGAGCCGCCGCGTAACATGCTGATCGCCATGACTATCGCCGCGGTCCTGTGCGTGGGCATCGGCAGCTTCCCGGTGATCCTGTATTCGCTGTTGCCCTACGACACCGGCTACTCGCCTTACGATGTCAGTCACGTGCTGGCGCAGATGCAGTTGCTGGCCTTCTCGGCGCTGGCCTTCACCTGGCTCAAGCTGGCACACATCTACCCGCCTGAGCTGAAGTCGGTGCACCTGGATATCGACTGGTTCTACCGTTGCCTGGTGCCGGACGCTATCCGCTCCACGCTGGCCAAGCTGGCGCCCATCGACCGGGCTGTACGTGAGCAGGGCAGGGCCCTGATCGGCATCAGTCTGCAGGGGCTGTCACGCCACCACGGTTCCTACGGTGTGCTGGCACGTGCCTGGCCGACTGGTAGCATGGTCATGTGGGTGGCGTTACTCCTGGGATTATCGCTTGTGCTCTATTACCTGTGATGCTCTAGTAGTTTTTTGACAACTGATTCCGCATCGAACCCCGTCATCGGCCCTTGGCTGATAGCGGGGTTTGTATAGCGGATTTTAGGGGGAATGAAATCTAGGGTTAGACAGTCTTCAGACGCTCACAAGTTGATTTTTTTGCTCTAACTGTTTCCACAAAGAATGGTGTTGGCGGGCTTTCGTAATATTTTTTTCTCAATTTCTAGAAACAATAAAGGCCTGCGATTGCAGGCCTTTATTGTTTGCCTAACGTTGAAGTTAGGCCGAGTTTGGTACCGAGGGCCGGACTTGAACCGGCACGCTGTTGCCAGCGGGGGATTTTGAATCCCCTATGTCTACCAATTCCATCACCCCGGCAGAGGCGCGCAGTATAACGATCTTTTCGTAAGAGGCAATAGCAATTCCTGGCTTTGTGCTAATATCGCGCGCCGATGAAACTCTCAGACTACGATTATGATCTTCCTGATGCCTTGATTGCGCAGCACCCCAGTGCGCAGCGTACGGGCAGTCGTATGCTTAAACTGAACGGTAACACCGGAGCAGTCGAGGATTCCCAGTTTGCACTGCTACCGAGTCTGTTGCGAAAGGGTGATCTGCTGGTCTTTAACAATACGCGGGTTATGCCTGCGCGTTTACACGCGTACAAGGCTACTGGTGGCAAGATTGAAATACTGATTGAGCGGGTTATAGAGCCGACGCGTGCACTGGCCCACATTCGTGCGAGTAAATCACCTAAACCTGACAGTGTTATTGAAATTGCGGATGTCCGTATTCGCATGGTGACACGTAAGGAGAAGCTGTTTGAATTGGAGCTAGAGGCGGGGGCAGATGACTTTTATGCCTTGATGGAAAAATATGGGCATATGCCGCTACCGCCGTACATCAGTCGCGATGACGACGAGTTTGACGAGCAGCGCTATCAGACGGTCTATGCTGACCAGGCGGGGGCGGTGGCAGCTCCGACTGCGGGTCTGCACTTTGATGATGCAATGCTTGAGACGCTGCGGCAGCAGGGCGTAGAGATCGCCGAAGTGACATTACACGTAGGCGCTGGCACTTTTCAGCCCGTTAAGGTCGAAAATCTCGACGAGCATGTGATGCATAGTGAATGGCTGGAGGTCAGTCAGGCGGTGTGTGATCAGGTAGCGGAAACCCGAAAACGTGGTGGAAGGGTGGTTGCTGTTGGTACAACCAGTGTACGTAGTCTGGAAACGGCTGCACGTGATGGCGAGTTAAAGCCTTACCAGGGTGATACACAGCTGTTTATTCGTCCTGGCTACCAATTTAAAGTGGTTGATGTGCTACTGACCAATTTTCATTTGCCTCAATCGACCTTACTTATGTTGATTTCGGCTTTTGCGGGTTTTGAGCATGTAAAAATAGCCTATCAGCACGCAATTGATCAGTCATATCGATTTTTTAGTTATGGTGATGCGATGTTGATAGAGCGGCAGCGCTTGGTGGATGAAAAAACGCGCCCATAAAAAAAGGCGTGACAGGGGATGTCACGCCTAAAGTCCACCAAAGGAGGATGGAGGATTGTGCTGAATAACAGCACATAAGAATTTTCTAATATTCTTGATGTTAAGTCAAGCATTGTTTTATAAATAGGATTTATGGGTGGACTTTAAACTTCTTGGCACTAGTGGTGCAGCACGCCGTGGACAACTGAAATTTGAGCGTGGCGTTGTAGATACGCCGGCTTTCATGCCTGTGGGTACCTACGGTACGGTTAAGGCAATGACACCGGAAGAGCTGCAAGGCTTGGGCGCGCAGATAATTCTGGGCAATACCTTCCATCTGTGGCTACGTCCGGGTACAGATGTCATCAAGGCCCATGGCGATTTGCACGATTTTACCCACTGGCAGGGGCCCATTCTGACCGACTCGGGTGGTTTTCAGGTTTATTCACTGGGAGCCATGCGCAAGATTAAGGAAGAAGGGGTACATTTTCGCTCACCGGTAGATGGTGCCAAGGTGTTCATGGGGCCGGAAGAATCGATGCAGATTCAGGCCGACCTGGGCTCTGATATCGTGATGATTTTCGACGAGTGCACACCTTATCCGGCAACAGAGCGTGAGACAGAAGAGTCGATGGAGCTATCGCTGCGTTGGGCTGTACGCAGCAAAGCTGCGCATACCGCGTGTAATTCGAACGCTTTGTTTGGCATTGTCCAGGGCGGTGTCTTTGAAGAATTGCGTGAGCGTTCACTCGAAGGCCTAAAAGAAATCGGTTTTGACGGCTATGCAGTGGGCGGCCTTTCGGTTGGCGAGCCACCAGAAGATCGCTGGCGTGTGCTGGACTTTATGGCTGAACGTCTTCCGCAAGATCACCCACACTATCTAATGGGTGTAGGAACACCTGAGGATATCGTTGAGGCGGTTCGGCGTGGTATTGATATGTTCGATTGCGTGATGCCGACACGAAATGCTCGAAATGGCTATCTGTTCGTGCATGAAGGTGTGGTTAAGATCAAAAATGCCATCCACAAGATGGATACGGGACCACTTGATCCTCATTGCGACTGTTATACCTGCCAGAATTACAGTCGTTCATATCTACGCCACCTCTATCGTTGCAACGAGATACTTTCGGCACGTTTGAATACGATTCATAATCTGGCGTATTACCAGACATTGATGCGCAATATTCGTGAGGCCATCGAAGAGGATCGTTTTGAGCATTTTCGTAAGGATTTTTATCATTTACGTGGCGCTGTTTGTCCACAGTAGGTCGATATCCCGCCTGATGTCTTGAAATAAGGCCTTGGCGGCCCAAGTTGCCTGTGTGGAATATGAATATTGAGATGTCGAGGGGGTCTTCGGGCGAATCGGCAGGGTTTATACCAACGGCCTGTGGCATAATCACGCGCTGTTAAATTTTGTTTTTATTATTTTTGGAGTTCCCAATGAGCTTTTTTATCTCTGATGCTATGGCCGAAGGCGCTGCACCAGCCGTCGGTGGTGATGGTTTACCATTACTTTTTTTGATCGGTATGTTTGTGATCATGTACTTTTTTATGATCCGTCCTCAGGTTAAACGTCAAAAAGAGCATAAGAAGCTGGTCGAAAGCCTGGGCAAAGGCGACGAAGTACAGACCATGGGTGGTCTGATGGGCAAAATTACCGAGGTGGGTGAAAACTTCGTTAAGGTTGAAGTTGCTGAAAACACTGTCGTTACGGTACGCCGTGCCTCCGTGGAAGCCGTTATGCCAAAAGGCAGTTTAAAAGAATTGTAACTTTCTTCGCCCGGCTTTCTGTCGGGCGTTTTGACGAATATCGCTATGATGAATCAATACCCTCTCTGGAAGAACCTTCTGGTGGCCTTTGTGCTGGCAGTCGGCGCTTTATATGCCTTGCCTAACATCTATGGACAAGATCCTGTAGTTGAAGTGAGTGGCACACGTGATGCAACGGTTGACCAGGCTTTGAGTGACACAATTCGTGTTGCTCTGGTCAAGGCCGAAATTCCAATAAAAAGACTCGATCTGGAAAATGGCAAGTTGAAGATTCGCTTCAATAAACCAGAAGATCAGTTGCTTTCACAAAATGTTGTGGCTAAGGCCTTACCTATTGATTTCACCTACGCGCTAACCATCTCGCCGGATGTGCCGGATTGGTTGGCGTCCCTGGGTGGTAGGCCGATGAACCTTGGCTTGGATCTCCGTGGAGGCATCCATATTCTGATTGATGTGGATATTGAATCTGCCTTGCAGCGTGCGGTAGATCAACAGGTCAGTACTGTCCGAGGTTTTTTGCGACAGGAAAAAATTCGTGGCGGTGTTATTAAGCCATCGGGAATGGGGGTCGAAGTTCGTTTTAAGGATGCGGCTATACGCGATAGGGCAATGGAAGCGGCTTCGGAAGAGTTTCGTGACCTTGTGTTCAGTACATCTGATGAGTCGGGTAGTTTCCTCTTCCGTGGTGCAATGACAGATGTCGAACTGCGCCGGATTCGTAAGCAGGCATTGGCACAAAACATCACAACATTGCGTAATCGTGTAAATGTTCTGGGTGTTTCTGAGCCGATTGTTCAGCAGCAGGGTGATCGTCGCATCGTTGTGGAATTGCCGGGTGTACAGGATCCCAGCAAGGTTAAAGAGATACTTAGCGCAACAGCAACACTTGAGTATCGTCTGGTGGTTGGTGATGCGGCTCAAGCCTTTGAAGCAGAGCGTACCGGTCGAGCACCAGCAGGTACTCGCCTGTATAAAGAACGCGATGGCCAGCCGATTTTGCTTAAGCGACAGTACATCGTAACTGGAGATCAGATAACCAGTGCCTCGTCGGCAATTGATCAGCAAAGCGGACAGCCTGCGGTTATGGTGTCGCTCGATAGCAAGGGTGCTAAGCGCATGCGTGCTACCACGCGAGCTAACCTTAAAAAGCCGATGGCGGTGGTTTTTAAAGAGAAGCGTGTTGTCGGTCGTGATGAAAACGGTAAAGAGATCAAAAAGTGGGTGGAAGAGGTTATCAGTGTAGCTACCATTCAGGGCGAGTTTGGTAGCCGTTTCCAGACTACCGGCCTGGATGGCCCGGGTGAGGCGCATCAGTTGGCCTTGCTGTTAAAGGCAGGTGCCCTGGCAGCCCCTATTGAGATTGTAGAAGAACGTACCATTGGTCCAAGTCTGGGACAGGATAATATCGATCAAGGCTTTATGTCTGTCATGATCGGTTTGGCGATGGTTCTTGTGTTTATGGTGATTTATTACAGAACCTTTGGCCTCGTTGCCAATACGGCATTGGTCGTTAACCTGGTTTTGATCGTTGCAGTACTTTCATTGTTGCAGGCCACGCTTACCTTGCCGGGTATTGCGGGTATTGTATTGACAGTGGGTATGGCGGTAGACGCCAACGTATTGATCTTTGAGCGTATCCGAGAGGAGTTGAAGGTAGGCAGTACGCCGCAAGCCAGTATTCATGCCGGTTATGAAAAGGCCTTCTCAACAATTCTCGATGCAAATATCACAACCTTTATCGCAGCCGTGGTCTTGTTTGCTATTGGTAGTGGTCCTGTGAAGGGTTTTGCAGTGACACTGGCAATCGGTATCTTGACCTCAATGTTTACTGCGTTAATGGGTACACGTGCTCTGGTTAATTTGATGTATGGCGCTAAGCCAATCAAGAAACTGGCTATCTAATTAGGGTGCTATGAAATGCATATTATAAGTAAAGAAGCTAAATTCGATTTCATGGGCAAACGCAAGATTGCGTTTGTTGTCTCAGCAATTTTGATGTTGATTGCTATTACTTCAGTGGTTTCACGGGGATTAAACCTTGGTATTGATTTCACTGGCGGAACACTGATTGAGCTGGGCTATGAGCAAGATGCGAATCTGACACAGATTCGTAGCACCATGCAGTCGAATGGTTTTGGTGATTCATCGGTACAGCAATTTGGTACATCGCGCGATGTGTTGATCCGTTTGGCTCAGCAGGAAGGTGGAAATACTGCCAAGCTAAGTGATGATGTATTCCAGACTTTATCCAAGGTCGTCGATGGCAAGGTAGAATTGCGTCGTGTCGAGTTTGTTGGCCCACAGGTGGGGGATGAGCTGACAGAGGATGGTGCCTTGGCAGTCTTGGTCGCACTTATGGCTATCCTGATTTATGTTGCGCTGCGTTTTGAGTGGCGTTTTGCATTGGGCTCAGTTATTGCGCTGGTACATGATGTCCTGATCACCATTGGAATATTTGCGTTACTGCAGATTGAATTTGATCTGCCTGTTTTGGCCGCGGTACTTGCCGTAATTGGTTACTCGTTGAACGACACCATTGTTGTCTTTGACCGGGTACGTGAAAATTTCCGTAAGCTGCGCAAAGGAAGCTCAGAATCAATTATCAATATTTCTTTGAATGATACCCTGAGTCGTACATTGGTCACTTCGCTTACCACGATCCTTGTGTTGTTGGCTTTATTCTTCCTCGGTGGTGAAATTATCCATGGTTTTGCCTTCGCACTTTTGATCGGTGTATTGATTGGTACATATTCATCTATCTATGTGGCGAGTACTGCCATTTTGATGATGGGAGTCAGTAAGGCGGATCTTATGCCAGTTGAAAAAGAAGGTGCAGTTGTCGACGATCGACCTTAAATGTATTTCAACTAGCGTTGATGAAGATACTCATCAAGTAGGTTGGATATATTCGCAAAAATTGAAAGTTGGTAGGGGTAGCGGTCGCCTGTACGTTCATTAATACGGCCGCCCAGTCTTGATGCCTGATCAGTAGTGCAATCAAGCGCCTCATAAATAGGCTCGCGCCATAAGGCGTAGTCGCCGTTAATTTTGGCGGGTCCTATACCGAGGGCAATAATAAAATCTGTTTTTTCTTCATCACACCATTTCTGCATGACCAGAGGTGACGTCTGTAGCACTTCATAATCGGCACGTGTGAATTTTGGTGTATTGATTGTTACCTTCGTGGTGTAGTCACGCAAAAGCTCACGGACGGTATTTCGGAGGTGCTCTGAATATTCTGTGATCTGGGCGCTATCAGCAGTATCACGGTCATTTGGTGTGCCCCAGGCAAGTACAGTGATGTGTTTGTAGGGCAGCATAAACCGGGGCAGGGCAGGGTAACGCTGGGTGGAAACTTTTTGATATGCGCTGGAGGTGCCTGCAGCGGTGGGGTGTTCCTCCATTAAGCGGTTCGGATCAAAGGATTGCGTGATTTTGGCACTGGGTACATTGAAGGCAGCGGAAGATAAAAGCAGTGTGCTACCTCCGACCAGTAATAAAATGGACAGTATTTCACTACCGAGTCTCGGGCGAGTCACTCGCTTAGAGAAGCGATTACTAAAGAATAAGAATACGCCTAAGGTTGTTAAGCCAACCCCTATTAAGGCTGTAATTAAACCGAACATAGCTCCAACTGTTTCTTCCGTTCACGTTATTTGAGAGAGAATCCCTCAAGTATCGACCTTTTATCGACTATTTGTGGTGTTTCATGAATCAGTTTGACACGAAATTGACTGTCGTCAATGTATAGTGGGATGTATTTAGTCTTATAGGCAGTGAAAGTTGCATGACATTGCAGCTAAGTTTTATCTAAAATGACTTAAAAGCCCTAATCTTTGACAGATACGGGCATGGGCTTATTAAGCTCGCTTCAAATGTAATTTCTTTAGTGGAAGAAGATTTAGCCTCCTAAATGATATATATCAGTTTCGCTATAGCGTTCGGCCTTACATTACATCTATTGCTGGTGTTGAGACGTTTGGCGCCAAAAATTGGCCTCCTTGATACGCCTGGCGGGCGCAAAGCTCACACGGGAGCCGTGCCATTGATTGGCGGGCTGGCGATGTTCCTTGGTTTTGTGTTTTCTCTACTGGTCTTGCCAGAACCCATAGGTGCAATGCGTGCGCTGCTCGCTGGAGCAGGATTACTTGTCATCATTGGTGTCTTAGATGATTTGCACGAACTTTCTTCAACCAGCCGTTTTGCAGTACAGATAGGTGCTGCACTGATGATGGTGTACTGGGGAAAGGTTGGGTTAATTGACTTGGGGCATCTGGTATCACCGGATAGTTTGCTTGAACTCGGTTTTTGGTCAGTGCCTCTGACCGTATTTTCGGTTGTTGGTGTCATCAATGCCTTAAATATGGTTGATGGTGTAGATGGTTTGGCTGGTTCAATGAGTGCCTTGAGTGCTGCAACGCTGATCTTAGTCGCACTGGTAAATGGTGACACCACGAGTGCATTGGTGCTGGGCCTGTTATTTGTCAGTATTGTTGCTTTTTTGTTGCTTAACCTGCGTTTTCCCTGGCAGCCTCGCGCACGAATTTTTATGGGTGATGCCGGCAGTATGTTTCTTGGTTTTGTACTGGCCTGGTATCTTGTTGACCTGGCCCAGGGCGAAGATCGAGCCATTTCTCCTGCAACGGCCTTGTGGATTTTGGGTATTCCCCTGATTGATACGGTCACAATGATGGTACGACGCGTGCTGAAAAAACGATCGCCTTTTGCGCCAGATCGAGAGCATTTTCATCATGTTTTATTGTTGGCGGGTTTTTCGCCCAGTACAACCTTATTCATTATGCTTGGCGGCTCATTGCTGATGATTGTTATAGGTCTCAGTGCTCAATATTCAGGCGTACCGGAATGGTTGATGTTTTATGCTTTTCTGGGATTGTTTGCTGTCTATTTTTTGATGATCCATCGGGCATGGCGGATTATGCGTTTTTTACGCCGATCCATTAATCGCCGCACAAGTAAGACTGAACGACGTCAGCATGATCTGGCTTACGAAGGTGGTGATAAACGCAGTGGCGAAGATCGCCGCCGTAAGTAAACTTCTATGAAAATACTGACATATAGTTCGTTGTATCCCAATGCGGTCAAGCCATCTCACGGTATTTTTGTAGAACACCGTTTACGTCAGCTTCGCACTTATAGCCCAGATCTAGAAGCATGTGTTATTGCTCCTGTACCCTGGTTCCCTTTTACCCATAAATTTTTTGGTGACTATGCCAGTTTTGCCAAGGTAGCCAGAGAAGACTCACGCCATGGTGTGTCTATTCGTTACCCACGCTATCCGATTATCCCTAAGTTCGGCATGAATTTAACACCATGGCTGATGTATCAAAGCACCCGTGGTGAAGTGAAGCGTTTGTTGGATCAGGGATTTGATTTTGACTTGATAGATGCGCACTATTTCTATCCCGATGGTGTGGCGGCGATGTATCTTGCACGTGAGTTTAATAAACCTTTTGTGGTGACTGGGCGGGGTACGGATCTTAATCTTATACCGCAATTTCAGAAGCCTCGAGAAAAGCTGCAGCAAGTGATCGCTGAGGCTGGGCACATGATTACGGTTGCGGGCGCACTCAAGCAGTATTTGTTGGAGATGGGCGCGCTTGATGAGCAGGTGACGGTATTAAGAAATGGTGTTGATCTGACATTGTTTCAACCGCCAGAAGACAGGGCTGCCTTGCGCGCATCGCTCGGTATCACAGGCAAGACCCTGATATCAGCGGGCCATCTTATTGAACGTAAAGGTAACCATCTCACGATTGAGGCAATGGTAGATCTACCCGATTGGCAGTTATATCTGGTGGGGGATGGTGAAGAGGAAAAGTCATTACGTTCTCTGGCTGAACAATGTGGTGTGAGCGGTCGCGTACACTTTGTTGGTCGGGTTGATCAGGCAACGCTCTGTCAGTATTACGGTGCTGCTGATGTATTGGTGCTGGCCTCAAGTCGTGAAGGTTGGGCCAATGTGTTGTTGGAAGCGATGGCTTCGGGTACACCTGTTGTGGCATCGCCTGTTGATGGCACACCCGAGGTGGTGGCATCTGCTGCGGCCGGTGGTTTGATGCATAACCTGAGTGCAGAAGCGATTGTGCAGGCCGTTAACGTACTGGAAAGTGCCATGCCAGGCCGTGAAGAGACACGTGATTATGCTGAAAAGTTTGATTGGGATGCCACCTCGCAAGGGCAGTTGGATGTCTTTGCAAAAGTGATTGCCAATCATGCAAGCAGAAGTGATAAATCTTTGTAATCCAGTCGGCGCCAGTTTGCTGCTAGGCGAGGGCCAGGTTTAACGTTCTTGCTGCCACCAGTTTTCAACGATGGCGCTGACATCAATGTCATCCGGGCCATCTCTCCAGCTCTTTGCCAGTGGAGCATCATGACTCGAAGGTGGAGGATCTGGCGCATAGAGTTGAAAACGTGTCGGCATAGGCGTTGCTTCGCCGATTGCCAGAGCTTCACCTCGTCGTAATGATGACAGGATGTCGGTGAGATCTTGTTCACCTTCTGGCATCAGCCTGCGAATATAGTTTTGATCATCAGGATTGGTGATACGCAGGCAGATGAAATTGGCACACTGCGAGAGTACGGTCTCAGATATATCGTGTGGACGCTGACTGACGACGCAAAGTCCTACACCGTATTTTCGACCCTCTTTAGCAATACGCTCCATTGCTTTACGCGTACCCTGGTGTTGATTATCGGTTTCACGTGGGATGTATTGGTGTGCCTCTTCACAGACCAGTAAAATAGGAAAATCGTAACGCTTTGGGTTCCAGTAATTAAATTCAAACACCAGACGACCAATCTGGGCGGTAACAGTGGGGCGAACATCATGTGGAATAGCACTGATGTTGATGACTGTGATCTGACGTTTGGGTTCGCCGAGGCCGATAAAGTCACGCAGCAGGCCTTCAAGGTCTTCGGAGTCGGTTCTTTTCTTCGGTTTGAATAAAAAGTCGTAACGTGAGTCATTGAACATTGCCTGGAAACGCACTAAAAATTCATCGAAAACCCCAAATAGTGGGCCATGTGTTTTACCAAAATCCAGTTGATGTTCATTGGCCTTTTTAAATTGTAGATACAGCTCCTTGATAGAGAAGAAAACAGGGGAGTCAACAGACAGGCGATCTGCTCCCAAATCCAAATTGGCCTTTTTGCGCAGATTAAACAGTACCTCTCGCATAAAGGCGATCTGAATGGATGCATTGGCATCAGATCGGTCAATCAGTAGGTCGACTAACTCCGCATAGGTGAGTAACCAGTAGGGAATTTCTAATTCACTTGCGTCGACGTGACGTACAATCTCAGAGGGAAATGCGCTGTGCATCCTTCCCTTATTATCATGCCAGCCATACTCACCGTGTACATCAAGCAAGACGATGTGGGCCTTTGGCATGAGTTTAACAGTGCGCTGTAAAATGCTGGTTACAGCCCATGATTTTCCTGAGCCTGACTGGCCAAGGATCGCCAGATGACGACCAAATAAATTGCCTGAGTCAAAATAGACTTTAAGTGCCTGACGCTGGCTGACGCGACCAAGGTGGAGACCATCACGACGAAAGGTATCGAACATGGTTTCAAGCTGGCTGTTCGTTACCATGTGGATTTCGTTGCCCAGTACAGGATAGTGATTGACCCCACGTGCGAAACGGCCGTCCTTGCCAATATTCCCTAGTGGCATTATGTGGATGTAACGAACAGTCCCATTGGGTGTCTCTTCCTGCCACATGCGTAACACTTGAGTCATGAGTTGCAGACCCTTGGCCTTGATCAGCACATGAGAGCCCACCTGGCCAACAGCTATTTCCTCAAGACCCATTTGTATATAGGGTTTGAATCCCTCTTTATCGCTCAGCAGGGTGGCTGTGAAGCGGCCACTGCTGACGTCAGAAATTTTTCCGATGAGGCGTTGATCTGGGCTGGACATAGAATATTTTTAACTAAGGTTAATTATTTCCTACAAGCAGCATATTAAGACCAAGGATTGAATGCAAATCCATCTCAGGAACATTAGGATAGATACCTGATGCGGCGTTAGAATGCCGACAGAAATATTATCGAGGAAAGTTGTATGTCACGAGTAACTGTTGTTGGTGCTGGTTTTGGTGCCCTGACTGCTGTACGTAAATTACGTGCGCAAGATGCCAATCTGCAAATTGATCTAGTTGCCCCTAAGCCTGAATTTGTGTTTTTCCCCGGTACCATCTGGATTCCGACAGGGTTGCGCCAGCCACAGGATCTTGTAATTCCGCTGCAGAATTTCTTTAAACGCATGAATGTTACCTATCATGAAGCTGAGGCTACGGGGTTGAGTGCGGATAGTCGTACGCTTAGTACCAGTACGGGGGATATCCCTAATGATGGCTTGATTATCGCGTCGGGCGGACGGTTTATTCGCAAGTTGCCGGGTATAGAGCACGCCATAACACCCTGTGGTGGAATTGCTGCGACTACGCAGATCCGTGATCGACTGGCAGAAATGGAAAGTGGCACTATTGCCTTTGGTTTTGCGGGAAACCCCAAAGAGCCAGCGGCAATGCGTGGCGGCCCGGTCTTTGAGTTTTTATTTGGCATTGACACCTGGTTGCGTAAACAGGGCAGGCGCGACAAATTTAAACTGGTTTTTTTTACCCCGGCCGAAAAGCCGGGGGCTCGCCTTGGGGAGAAAGCTGTAACGGGGCTGCTGAAAGAAATGGCTAAGCGTGGAATTGAGACACACTTGGGCCATAAAATGAAAGCCTTTGAAGAAAATAAGGTTGTCACAGAAGGCGGCGAATTTGCTGCCGATCTTATTTTATTTATGCCGGGCATGACAGGTAATCAATGGTTTGACAGCACGCAGCTCTCACGTTCAGAAGGCGGCATGCTCAAAGCCAATAAACAATGTCAGGTAGAAGGTGCTGATAAGGTCTATGTTGCAGGTGATTCTGGCAGTTTTCCAGGGCCTGCATGGTTGCCTAAGCAGGCACATATGGCCGACCTACAGGCAGAGGCGTCGGCCAGGAATCTCCTGGATGAATTCGCGGGTAAGACACCAACAGCTACCTACAAAGTGGAGTTGATGTGTATCGTCGATAGCCGAAATAAGGGTATGTATATCAGCCGTACTGAAAAATCAGGCATCGTATTACCGGCTACTATCTTGTTGCATTGGGCTAAACGGTTTTATGAATGGATGTATCTGCGACAGTATCGCTGATGCAAACTGAAGAAGGTGTTATTAAATATCGT
>Ga0316204_10006489_pt1 | contig 17954 bp, 7 predicted proteins | sample 6monrhotite_MG_2_FD_205661 | JGI IMG/M metagenome (GOLD analysis project Ga0316204, IMG submission 205661) | Microbial mat bacterial communities from mineral coupon in-situ incubated in ocean water Damariscotta River, Maine, United States -... | ecosystem: Environmental > Aquatic > Marine >... | reverse complement strand
ATATAAAGCATATTACAAGGCTGAGAAGAGTAATGATGAAGAACTAATGGCCAGCATTGATACAGAATATGAGCAGGTTCATTCAGAACAGATCATGAAGATGAAAGACTATGCCGTCACTAATCCGGCATCAGTAGTTGCCTCCTATATCTCCGCAAGATATTTATCTAATGAACTGGATTATTCATCTTTAGACAGTATTTACCAGACCTTCAAGGTTAATCTTGAAAACGACCGTTATCTAAAAAAACTGGAAGAGAGGCTTGAGATTTTGGAAAAAGTAGCTATTGGAAAGCCTGCTGTTGATATAATACAAAATGACACTTCCCATGTTACTGTTGCACTTTCATCATTAAAGGGCAAAAACGTACTGATCGAATTTTGGGCTTCATGGTGTACTACCTGTAAAAGTGAAAATAGAAGGTTAAAGAAAATATATAAAAATTACCAAAATAAGGGGTTTGAAGTATTTGCAGTTTCATTGGATAATGATTTTACCCAATGGACAGAGGCAGTAAATGCTTCGGAATTACCCTGGATTAATGTTTCTGATCTAAAAGGATGGCAAAGTGAAACCAGAAAGCTTTATGGAGTAATCAAAACTCCTCATAATCTATTATTGAATAAAGATGGGATTATTATTGCAAAAGATCTTTATGGAGAGGAATTGGAAAAACATCTGGATCGTCTTAATTAAGGCAATCAATCCTTTATTAATAGTCTGCTAATCTTTCTATCCTCAATTTCATAAGTAACCAAATACACTCCATTTCTTAAGGAATTGGTTCTCCATCCCAGCTGATGACTCCCGGCAGGAAGTAATTCATTGAGTAAACTTTGTATTAATCTGCCGCTCATATCCATTATTCTCAGTTTAACCTTTGACTGACTCTTGAGAAGAAAATTAAAATGAACCTCATCTACGAATGGGTTTGGGTAGACTTTAAATAACTCTTCAGCATTAATCTCATTTTCCAGAGCAGTGACAATATTTATAATCTCAATTCCTACATTCTCTGTAAGAAGATAATATTGATTGGCTTCCAGATCTGGATATATTTCCTGAAATCCTCCCGGCCATGTGATGGTTAGTTCCTCAACCATTTCCTTTTGACCAATTCCAAAATGAAGTAAACTACTACTTTGCGAAGCGTAACCTGAGCCTGCATGAACCTCGTCTATGTAATAGCTTTCGCCTACTTTCAATTGAACCTTTGCTCCAATTCCATCAGCATTGGACGTCGTTCCTCGAACTTTAAATTTAATCCAGTTATTTTCTGGAGCGGTATTCATAAAAAGCTGATTTCCGGCCCCATTTAGATTTGCCAAAAAGATGTCCATTCCTCCATCCATATTAAAGTCAGCAATAGCCGACCCATATCCCCCATAAAAACTATGCAATGGGCTATCCTGGCTTATTTCAATAAATTCTCCATTCCCTTTATTGTGATAAAGTTTATTCGAATATGGAGAAAAATTAGAGTCATTTGCTATATATATATCCTGAAATCCGTCATTGTTGTAATCAACCCAGACAATACCCCATCCCATCCCCAGGTCACCAATTCCAGCTATCTCAGAAACATTAGTAAAGGTCTTGTCGCCATTATTTTGCATCAGCACATTTTCCAGTAAATTAGTTACATAAACATCCAGGAGGCCATCGTTATTATAATCTGCTACATCAACGCCCATGCCTTGCCCGGGATAATTTAATCCCGAAGCTTCGGAAACATCCGAAAATTTACCGGTGCCATCGTTTTCGTACATTACATATTCTGAAAAACCATCGTTGGTCAGCAACAGGTCTACATCAAAATCATTATCATAATCAAAAAATATAGCCCCCATGGCTACATTTCTATCAGTAGCACCAGAACTCCTGGTGATGTCGGTAAAGGTCAGATCACCATTATTTCTGTAAAGAATATTTTCACTAAATATATTGGCCACATATATATCCAGATCTCCATCGTTATCAATATCTGCCATATTCACCGAATTAGGCTTTTGATCATTATTGATTCGGGCCTCCGCTGTGATATCGGTAAACGTTTTATCTCCATTATTTAGAAATAGTTGATCCTTTGCATTCTGATTCCCCAGATAAAGATCTTTATAGCCATCGTTATTAATATCTCCCCAAATACTGGTCACTGTGATGCCTTCATAACTTAACCCAGCAGCTGGTGCTGCATTTAAAAACTTACCATTCCCACGATTTTCATAAAGCAAGTTCACATTGTCTACTAATCGAGAGATATATATATCCTCATCTCCGTCATTGTCGAAATCCGCAATAGCAACTCCATTGTTTCTTCCAATTGCTTCGATGTTGGCTGAAGAGGAAATGTCTTGAAACCCTGCTTCCAGACGGCTGTCTGCTTCATGCCTGATCCAAAGGTTTTCTTTGATTACGTAATAAGTATCTGGCTTTAGGTCTTCAAATGTCTCTACCAAGCCACTGGGCCATCGTACAACTACTTTGTTAATACTGGTTTGGTCATTAAGTCCAAAGTGCAAGGTAAACGAGTTCTGAGCCGAATATCCGCTTCCCGTAGTAACTTCATCAACAGAGATTCCATTTGCCGTATGCACCTCAACCCTGGCGCCAACCGCATAGGTATTAGATTCAGTACCTCTAAGCCTGATTTTTATCCAATGTTTTCCTGATCCTTCATTGATAAATAACTGATTGTTCGTGTCGGTATTGGCTACCAGTAAATCCGGCCACCCATCTCCGTTAATATCGCCACAAGCGGTTGCATACCCTTCATTAGGGCTTTCAATGACTGTGTTCTCACTTACAATTTGAAAAGTAAAATCACCATTGTTCCGATATAGGATATTAGGATTAGGAAAAAAATCACTGTCGTTCGAAAGATATAAATCTCTCAGACCATCATTGTCATAATCAATCCAGGTTGTTCCCCAACCCATACCATCATCGTCTACAGAAGCGGCCTCAGATATATCCTTAAATGTCCCATCTCCATTATTGAGGTATAAAACATTTTCCAACATATTTGTGATGTAAAGATCAAGGAAACCGTCATTATTTAAATCTGCGGCATCTACGCCCATGCCTAACCCTTCATAAGCCACACCAGCTGACTCAGACACATCCGTGAACTTATTATTCCCCTCGTTTCGATATAAAATATTGGCTTGATTTCCATCATGAATCAGGTAAAGGTCCTGGTCATTGTCGTTGTCATAATCAAAAAATATTGCTCCCATGGCAATCTGCTGATCCACTGCCCTCGAAGAAGTGATTATGTCGGTAAAGGTGCCATCCGCATTATTATGAAACAAGGAATTCTGAGCTCCATTATTTGCCAGATAAATATCCAGCCAGCCATCGTTATCCACATCGGCCATCAGTACTGTTCTGCTTTTTTGGGTGAATTCTACACCAGCTTCACTGGTTCCGTCAGTAAACTTTCCTTGACCGTCATTTATATAAAGAATATTAGGTTCATTCTTCTCATTAGCCAGATACAGATCCAGATCTTCATCGTTATCAATATCTCCCCAGACAGCCATATACGTAACTCCTTCATAGTCCACTCCAGCCTCTGCAGCAACTTCTTTAAATTGCCCATTACCTTGGTTTTGATAAAGTAGGTTTTTGTCGGCAAGTCTAGTGATATAAATATCCTCATCCCCATCGCTGTCGTAATCAGCGAGAGAAATACTATAATTGAATCCTAGATTTGCTATTCCTGCATTAGCAGATTGTTCGGAAAATATTTCCTGTCCAATTCCTGTAAAGGAAATGATGAAAAAGAAGAGCACGATTCCCAAGTATTTCATTGGAACTATAGTAGATTCTCTATTAAAAAAAAATAGCGTAGAGGAAAGTTCCCTACGCTATCTAATATTATAGATTTTTATTATTCAAATGAATACTCGAATGTTTCGTCATTGAAAGTAAAGGTATACGTACCATTTCCTCCTGTGAATATTGCATCCTGGTTGTCTCCAGTTGCCTGACATTTCTCAAATAATGAACCAGTTAGTCCTATATCCTGTGAACCACCTGCTTCGGATCCGTAATCACAATCTGACCAGTCATCCGTGTTGGCAACTTTAAAACCTTGACCATCTTCAATTGTGAGGTCGGTCCTTTCCCAAGTGTTGTCTGCAACCAATGATAATGGATTAGAAGTATCCCAGCCATTAAATGCTCCTCGTATCCATAATCCATCATTATTTGATGCAAAGGATGGGCCAATTTCAACAGCAAATGTTTCATCATTGAAGGTAATATTATATTGTCCGGTTACACCAGGTATGTAATCCTGATTAGGGTCTGCAGCACCAGGGCATTTGATTACCATGGTAGCTGTTAATCCATGAGGAGCTGGGGTACCGCTATCGGCTCCCCAGTCACAATCTGACCAGTCGTCAGTATTGGCTATCTTGAAAGCGTCGGTGTCATTTACGAATGTTTGTTCTTTGATCACCCAGGTATTATCTGCAACAAGCTCCATTTCACCAGCTGCCCATCCATTTGGATGACCTCTGAAGTACAGGATTGGATAATTGAAGGCAAATTCACTAAGTGCCACTTCGAAATCTGAGGTAACATCTGTAGTAAGACCTGCGGTGTCTGTAATTTTCATTGTGATGGTGTAAGCCCCTGTATCAATTGAGTTTTCCAAAACATCAAAAGTAACCGTTGCTTCTGTACCAGTTGCGCCAATAGGACCTGAGGAAACGACTTCGGTTCCGGCAGCATCAGTGATTGAAAACTCTGCTCCAGCAAGTGGGCTTAATTCTCCATCGGTAAGGTCTGCAGAGATGGTAAATGCTTCATTCATTAATGAAAGATTAGCCAAAACACTCCCTCCCGGAGCCGTAATTGAACCTGAGGGAGGTGCATCTACCACATTGTCGGTTACCCCAGTGTCAGGGTCACAAGAGAAAAATAATATTACGGACAAAACCCCAAATGCTTGGGCGAGGTTTTTCGTAATATTATTCATTTTGTCAAATTTTATCATGTGTCTTGAGTTTAAGTTAAATTAATTTTTCTTTGCCTTTTGTTGATTTCGGTTAGAATCAATTAACAATATATTAATAATTGTTAAAGAAAATGGAGTAAAAGAGCTAAAAATATTACGCAAACGATTTCGGAAAATCACCGCAAACGTTTTCGGAAGCGATTTTTTTCATTTTTTTTTAAAATACCCTAATATTCATACCAGAATCTATTCAACCAGTAATCTGAATACTCCCGTATTCTTATCTTTTTCTTCAATCTGAAGAAAATATACACCCGGTCTTAGTCCGGAAGCATCCAATGATATATCAGAATTTTGTCGGTTAATACCTGCTTCCTTTACCAGATGAATCCTTCCGGTAAAATCAATTACTGTCAAGGTCAATTCTCCGTTAATTCCATCTCCGACTCCCACCTGGAAGAGGTCATCTGAAGGATTAGGATAAATGTTAATCCTTCGAGTAAAATTGTTGTCTTCCAAACCAGTAACTACATCAATTACTTCCAACTCAAACATCTCCTCAGTGGCATAAGTGCCATCAGATGCAGTAATGGTAATGGTAGTTGTACCACTTCTTCCAGCTCTTGGGGTTATGGTGAATGTCCGGTTTTCATCAGTTCCTTCCAATACCACATCCGATGTAAATACTACATTAGAGTTTGAAGACACTGCAGAAAGTGTAATATCATTAAAATCTTTCCCACGTGGATCTATGGTAAAAGCAACAGGCCCCAACACTTCATTTTCATTTGTGGACTGATTCGCAATTTCGGATATTCTAGGTGGATCAGGAAAACCTACCAAATCATCCCCGGGACTTGGTAATTCAAGGGTAGTATAGATGTGAAATTCACCAGGAAACAGGCCAATTTCTTCATTAACATCGGTCACTTCAATCTGATCATCTGAAAAGAAATCATACCAGGTTCCATCTACACTAAAATTAGGATCAATTGTAGCCATTTCAGTATCAAAATTACCAATGATTGTCACATCCATCGTAGCATGGGCAATATTTATCCGCTTGGTTGATCCATTTTGAGAAAATGAAAAACTTCCTTCCTTAAAAACTTCTCGATAATCTCTGGTTAAATTAATGATTGCACCGTGTGCCTGAATTAGCTTGAAACGAATTGGGTCTTCGTAATAACCAAGATTTCCACTCCCCCAAGGTAAGGGCTTGTTATCTACACGGCATCCGGGCTCGATAGTGACACCATCCCTACAGGTATTAATTGCTAAATCATAACCCAATTCCTGGAACATCCACATCATCTTTGGTCCGGGTTGCGTATAGAAAAAAGCAGAAGCCATTTTTACTCGATCTGTCCCTGTTTGGAGCTCCCGAATATTATAGTTTCCTTCAATTATTCCATTGTTTTTATTAGCCCACTGCAAACGTTCTTCATCGTGGCTTTCCATATAGACAACGCGACGGTCATCATTTATCCACGAAATACTCGCTGAAGTATTTTGTCCAGCTGTTAAACTTCTAAATGTTCCGTTGGCATTGGCCCAGGTAATCATCCCTGCATCTCTAAGAACCACTTCTTCATTCTCCTCGCTTAAATGTTCAAGGATTACATAAGTGTCCGGGTCATAATTCCAGATAGTATTGGCCATTCTTGTAAGTATGTCGACCCTTGATTGATCGTATTGCCCCCATGCTCCGACATCTTCTGGGTCTTTCCCTACATTTTGAGTAAAGCCTTTAGATAAGTCAAAACGGAATCCATCGAAATGGTATTCCTCCAGCCAATACAGATTAACTGTATCGACAAAATCCTTGGTATATTGGGTTTCATGATTAAAATCTGTTCCTACATTAAATGGGTGAGTAGCTACTGCATTAAACCATGGACTTCCCGTCTGCCCCGGATACATTCTTACCATGGCATTCAATCCAAAGGCATGATTTAATACCATATCCAGAATTACCGCAAATCCTCTTTGGTGTGCAATTTCAATGAATTCTTTAAGATCATTTTTTGTCCCATAATATTTGTCAGGAGCAAGAAAATACATTGGATTATAACCCCAGCTTTCATTCCCTTCAAATTCCATTATTGGCAATAATTCAATTGCATTCACTCCTAATTTTTCTAAATAATCAAGTGAATCAATCAAATCCTTATAATAATGACTTCCAACAAAATCTCTTACTAAAAGCTCATAAATAACCAATTCTTCTTTGGGAGGCCTCTCCCAGGTATCTTCACTTGCTGCCCATGCGTATGGTGTCTGAGCCGTCTGCAAAACAGTGGCTATTGCATTATCTGTCCGATCATAAGCGGGAAGATTTGGATAAATTTCTGGTGGAATAGAAGAATCATTCCAGGGGTCCGCCACTTTGTCCGCCAAAGGATCTCCAATTTTTATAATTCCATCCACCCAATATTGAAATACATACTCCTGTCCCGGACTAAGGCCTGTTATTTCCAACCAGAAACGCTCTCCATCCGGAGTCTGATTCATAAGATAATTATTATCCACCGACCAATTATTGAAATCCCCTACCACATAGGCAAAGTCCTTATTGGGTGCAAGCAAAGACAAGGTAACTTTTGAATCATCTCCATCATGGTAATTAATCCCATCCTGAATGCCCGCCGGTCTGCTTGCTATGGGTACAGAACCATTTTCGAATAGAGCATAATCACTTTCTGCCGTGAGTACTTCAGTGGTAATATCTGCCTCTACTTTTACCGTGAAATTTCCGGAGCCTGAGGGCATATAATCATAAGTAACTGTATTCGCATTATTTGCCGTCGCTCTCGGGGCTCCAAATCCTGCTCCTTCATCAATAAATACTGAAACTGTATTGGCGACCACGGAAGAGTATCCTTCCACAATTACCGAACCTCCTGCATCAAATTTTACAATAGTGGCATTAGGTTGAAGGATTTGTACAAAATCTCCTAGTTTTAAGAAAATATCCCCATTGTCTATAGATTTCCCTCCTTGAAATGTTCCAGGAGTACCCGTACCTTTCAAATTCCCATCTGCACTTCTAAATACCATAGAAATCCAGAATACATCTATACCACTCGGCACATCAAAATAATCTTTGATTGAGGGAGAAAGGGTCAATTCCCATTTGTTTGGCTCTCCAGCTACTTGCGTCATCTCGCCTACTCCATCGTCTTGTCCCCAGTTTCCAACTACAAAAGACCAATCACTCCCGACTGGATTTTCGGTGTCAACGGTTACGACACCCATATGGGCATATACTTTTGAAGCACCCACTAACCCAGAATTACCCTGGGTGGCATCATAGGTAATCGTTATCTGATCATCTAAAAATGCCCGGGTTGGAGACATGGTAACGATCTGGCTAAAAGAAATTGAGATTGATAAAAAGGCAACAAGAGATAGAACTGTCTTTTTCATATGCCGAAACAAGTTAGGTTTGTATACAAAAAACGTCAAAAATCCTTAAAAAAGCAGATTTTTTCGTGTTTATTACCGCAAACGTTTGAAATTGGTTTAGCTAAATTTAGTAGCAGAAATTGGTTCAGGAAATTTGAATTACTTTAGCTTCCCAAGGGTTTAATTGGCCCGAAATCATCCGGTCTTCACTATAATTATCAATAATTTTAGTCCCCTGAATAACCAATTCCTCTGGAATTCTGACCATCTCTGAAGTAAAGTTTAAATAAACTCTGAAATGCTCTCCTTTCCAGGTACGATCGTAAACAAATATTGCAGGGTGACCGTCATCTTTCGGAGTAAAGGAGCCATAAACAAGAGCTTCATTATTCTTTCGGATTTGAATCATAGATTGATAGTATTTCAAAATTGAATTTGGGTCATTCAATGCATGCTCAATATTGACTTGCTCAAAATCGTCGTTGACCATAATCCAAGGCTGGCTTGTGGAGAACCCGGAATACAATGAACTGTCCCATTGTAGTGGAGATCGAGCATGATCTCTTGCATGTATATTAATCAGATCCAAAATTTCTTCCGGATTCAACCCATTCTTAAGAGATTCATTGTAAAAGAATACACTTTCCAGGTCACGAATTTCTGAATAGTCCTTAAAATTTAAGTTCTTCATCCCAATCTCATCTCCTTGATAAATATAGGGTGTTCCTCTAAGTGTCATTAATAAGGTGGCGATTACTTTCGCGGATTCCACTCTATATTCCTTATCATCCCCAAATCTGGAAACTGCACGGGCGAAATCATGATTTCCTAAGAAAATACTGACCCAACCCCTATCATCAATTGCATTATCCCAGGTAGAAAAAACTTCTTTAAACTCATTCAAGGAAGTCTCCCTAGTATCAAATCGACCTTTGGATCCACTATGCATAAACATATGGCCAAAGTGAAAAATCATATTTAGTTCTTTACGATCCTCTCCCACATAGAGCAGTCCCTGTTCAGGACTAACTCCGGTGGCTTCACCCACAGTCATTACATCGTATTTTGATAGCACCTTTTCATTCATTTCCTGAAGAAATTCATGGATTCGGGGCCCATTGGCATAAACTGTATTTACGGTATTGAAAAAATCATAAGGGTCAATTTCCGGGAAATCCTGATATTTGGAAATAAAAGGTATTACGTCCATTCGAAATCCGTCTACTCCCTTTTTTAACCAGAAGTGCATCATAGCATACACCTCCTCACGAAGTTGTTCGTTTTCCCAATTTAGATCAGGCTGTTTACGGGAAAATAAATGAAGGTAATACTCATCTGTTGTTTCCTCATACTCCCAGGCGGGACCGCCAAAAAATGAGACCCAGTTGTTAGGGGGGCCACCATCTTTTCCTTTTTTCCAAATATAATAATCACGATAGGGATTATCTTTTGATTTACGAGCCTCTTTAAACCAGTGATGTTCATCCGAACTATGATTCACCACCAAATCCATGACCAGTTTAATTCCTCGCTGATGAAGTCCACTCAACAACTCATCAAAATCTTCCATGGTTCCAAACTCTGAAGAGATTGCACGATAATCACTGACATCGTATCCATTATCATCATTGGGAGACTGATAAATTGGACAAAGCCACAAAATATCAATTCCTAATTCCTTGAGATAATCAAGTTTTTGAATTATTCCCTTCAAATCACCCATTCCGTCCGAGTTTCCATCCTTGAAACTTCGTGGATAAATTTGATAAACTACCCCTTCCTTCCACCAGGTCTTATTTATTGCTTTTTCCATGTGTTGTTCTTAAGGTTTTTGCTCGGACTCCATCCAATTTTTCAATTAAATTGGTGTGCTATCTAATAATTGGCTGAAACGGGATTATCCTTTTTTTGAGTCCTCAGTTTTTTTCAACTGTATTTTTCCAACCAGATACCGACCCAGACTTCTTCCCTGCTCAACCCCATTCACAATGGCTGGCATATAGTGAATTCCTCCATATAAACGACTTATCGCGGCTTCATCTGAAGCCTCAATAAATGAGTCGAATTCCCGAACGGGCAATCCATACTTTACCTCAGTAGAATCCACAAAATGTACATCCCCAAATAAATGAGTAAGTGCAATACCGCCGGCTCCTGAGACCACACTATGTCCACTGGTATACTCAGGAAAGGGGGGTGTTTGCAATACCGGCAACCATTCATCATCTATATATTTATTTATTAAAGTTTCTGGTCTGATTAGGTTTGATCGATATTTTTCATCCCAGCAACTAATGAATGCATCCGCAATAGAGATAGAAGTAAGTGCATAGGTAGCCGTTGCATCCATCATATTTTGCTTTGCATCTCTGGATACAATTTCAGCAATATGCATCCAATGCCCCCCGGGGGTAATTTTCTTGGTGGCAAACATTACGTGTCCTTGAGTATGCATTACATAGGGATTGCAGTCCCAAAATGAGGCAATTTCGATTTGTTCGTCGGTAAGATTTTTAGATACCTCATACACCTCTTCTACTTCCTTATAAAAGTCTGAACCTTCAGTAAGATCATATTCTGTAGGCTTTTTAGGTATAAACTGATTTGAAGAATCTAAAACAAAGGGTCTTATTTGGCTCCAGTGAGGTTCTATCGCTTCCATATAACCAGGAGGAGTAGGCACCCATCTTCCGGTTTCCGCATTTACACTAAACTTTGGGAAAGTTCTGGTTTGTTTATAATTGTCTTGATCTGCCCATGCGAGAATGTGATCGGCAACTTTTTGTCCGTACGATTTGGAGTGCTCAATCACTGAAGAAGAAAAACCAGCATCTGTATATTCTTGCAATACCTCATCACGATATTCAATGATCATTTCTTCAGAAAAAATCAGAGTTTTCCCAACTTCCAGATATGCATAAATAGAAGCCAATGGCAAATGTATTTCTAACCCATCTTCAGGAGCTGCTGGTGTTGTAAAGTCTGTTAATTGGCCGCCTAAAGAAATGTATGTATCACTGCTATTGACCATCACTTCATAAGCCGCAATGGAGGGATAAGCATAAATTCTTGAAGCCACCGGTGGTGAAAAAATGTCGTGCACCTGAACATCCGTTAGTTTCAAAACTGAATTGTGTAATAATGAAGCATCATCAATAGCTATGGTGTTTGATGATTCACTATTGCATGCCATTAGCCCTAAGGCTAAACTCCCGATTAATCCTATTTCTTTAAACCACTTCATAACTTTACAGTACTAATTTTAGCAATCTATTTAATTTCAAAAGTTTTCTTTTCCTTTCCAACTCCTATTATTGTAATGGACTTCCATTGTTTAGGGAGTTTTCCATATTTTTGTATTATACCTTCATCTGTAATTTCCAGACCTCCAAAACCCCCGAGGACTGCCTGCAACATTCCTCCTGCCCCAGTGGCAAAATAGGGATTGCTGCCGCCTGCATTTTCTGCCAGAACTCCGAAAGGAGGAGCTTTATTGGGTTCAAAACTTTTTAAAAACCATTTATATGCCTTTTCCTGGTCTCCAATTCTTGAATGTAATGCAGAAAGTACCGAGAAACCCATAGCAGGACCTGTTGGAGATATTTTGGTCTCATAATAATCCAGGTCTTTTTTCATTTGTACTTCATCGGTTATAAAATCTACCGGAAATGACAAAAGATTAACATCTGCCTGCTTGATCATTTCTCCCTGATAGGTTGAGTTTTCCCGGGTTGTACCATCCTCAAATTTAATTATGGGAATATTGTCGGCCACATGAGCCCAGTCAGGATTAGGTTCAATACCCAATTCTACTGCTGCCTTGGTTGCATATCTTAATGAAGTAATTGCCATTCCATTTGTGAAGGCATTATTATCTATATTCTCTAACCATTCATTGGCTCCAATTACATTTATAATATCATATTGTCCAGGTCCGTTTCGATCTACACGGCTAGTCCAAAAATCTGCCACTTCCATAATGACGGGGTAACCTCTTTCCTCCAACCATTTTTTATCTTTAGTAACCTGGTAATATTTCCAATGTGCCCAGGCTATATCTGCTGCAATGTGATGTTCAAAAGGACCTGTAATGGCCCAAACCGGAGTTTCTTCAGCTCCATCGTCGGCAGATTCCCAAGGAAAGAGTGCCCCTTTATATCCATGGGAAAACGCATTTTGCCGAGCCGCTTCTAATCGTTCATACCGATACTCCAGTAAAGAGCGTGCAATCTCGGGCTGCATCATTAATAAGGGTGGAAACATCCATAGCTCAGTATCCCAAAATACATGTCCATTATACCCCAGCCCGGAAAGTCCCATGGGAGAAAGGCTATATGCAGTCCCTTCCCTTGCAAAGGAGTAAAGGTGATAGAGAGCAAATCGAACGTCCTTTTGGGCCTGGTCGTCTCCTTCAATTATAATGTCGCTTTCCCAAAGTTTTTTCCACTCACGTTCATGCGCATTTAGCAATCGATCCTTCCCTTCCTGGCTGGCGAAAACAGTAAGACGATCTGCCTCATTTTGAGGATCACTGAATTGCTCCGATGAACAAGTAGTCGCCACCAGGCTAAATTCATAGGTTTCTCCTTTTTTAAGTTTCTTATGAAATTTCATCCAATGTCGGTTAAAGTCCCAGTCTTCATGAATCATGGGAGGCTGGTCATGATGATCTTCATTAAACATAAATGTATTGGTGGCCGCAACCTTTATTTTTCCTGTTGGACTTTTGGCTACAGAAGACAGCAAAGGTATTGTAACATGAGGCCGATCGACATGCCAAAAAAAGTTACGAACATCTTGCAAATGATTCGGAGCCTGAATTACAGAATAAGGAGTGATGGTAAGATCTTTTTTCGCTTTCACTTTAACAACTACTAAAGCTGAATAAGGCAAGTGACGCAATGCCATTACCTTGTGCTCAACTTCCACATCAAATGCTTTGAAAGTAGTGACCAATTGGGCTTTTTTCATGTCCAGTATTTGCTTATAGTCTGAGGTGGCTGAGGGTCCAATCCTGTGACCATCTACATCCATTTCCAGATTAATGTGATTAAACGTCTTAAGAATATTGGAAACACGCCCTCTTTCATAATTATCATAAGTTCCATTCAATACTACCGCACCTACCTTCATCGGCTCAGGAGATGAAACAAGGCCAATAATGCCATTAGCGGTCGTAACTCCAAAATAGTTGTTTGGATCTATGTTTTCAGCTTTTATTTCCCAGTTAGATTGGGAAAAGCAAACCTGGCTGAGCAAAAGAAATACTGGAATAAGAAATTTAAGTGATCTCATGGTGTTGGTCGGTTTATTTTAAATAATTGAGCATTCTTATTATTTCTGGTCACAATTATATATTCCTGAGAATCGATATTTAACTTCGCCATATCTCTTACATCGCCGTCTATATTCAAACTATTTTTCAAAATACTGAATTCATTTGCTCCTTTGTTAAGGAGCAGAACTCCATATCCGGCATCATAACGACCTCGGTTGATTACCGCACCATAAAAATTTCCAGCAGTAATCAGATCTTTCAATCCATCATTATTTACATCTAAGGCAAGCATAGTCTGAACGGGAGAAAACTGAATTTCTGCAGGAAGATTATGGATCTCAAAACTTTCATTCCCCATATTTTCAAAAAGCATAGTCTCAAACAGGTAGGCTTTTTTGACCTCTGCATCCTTTAGATTTTCTTCGCCGATCAGATTCTCTATTGATTGGACATTACTATAATCTAAATAAGCTGGAAATTTCTTCTTTAAGCCGGCCATTTGCTTGATCAATTCATCTCTGCTTGCAAATGGCACAGACTTTCCTTCTTTAAAGGTACATAGCACCTGATCCATTTGGCCATCATTATCAAAATCTTTCAAATAAAGTGTCATTGGTTCTTCAGGGCTGGCTTTTAATTTTGAATTTAGACCCAAATTGCCCGCTACAAGGTCAAGGTCCCCGTCATTATCGAAATCTTCCGCAATAATCGAATTCCACCAACCCTCCGTGAAGCTCATTTGCTCCATCCTAAAATTACCTGATCCATCTCCATAAAAAAAAGTCAGCGGCATCCATTCTCCAACTACAGCAAGATCCGGATATGAATCCTGATTAAAATCTCCCGTTGCAGCATCTGTAACCATTCCAAGGTTTAAAAAATCTTCATTCTCGGAATTTACGAATTTGCCATTTCCCTGGTTAATGAGAAATACGGAATTTGGGCTTTCACCATATCCTCCTGAAATACTTCTTGACCCTATAAATAAATCCTCATCTCCATCAAGGTCCATATCCATAGTGAGCACACAAGAACTGTTATATCGTAAATCAGGTAAGGTTCTTTTTATAAAATTTCCTTTTCCATCATTTTCATACAACCTATCCTTTAAAAGTGAAGATCCTTCCTTAAATTCATTTCCTCCACTTGCTACAAACAAATCAAGATCCTGATCGCCATCCATATCAAATAATTGAAGTCCAACATCCTCCAATAGTTCATCTTTTGTAATTGCAGGGATATCACTTTGTGTAAAAGTTCCATTCCTATTTTTAATGAGTACCTGAGTAGCTTGTCCACTTGCGCCACCCAGAACTATATCCTCTTCTCCATCTCCATTTATATCTCCGACCGCGGTATTGGGACCTTCAGTGGATAGCTTGTGAGGCATTAAATACTCCTGATTAAAGTCTAAATAACTATTTTCTTTATGGACATAAGACAGCATCAGGCTTACTTCTTCCAGAAAGGGATGCTCAGAATTTCTATTCCATTCATAATTATCGATCGCATTTGAATAAGATAATTCAATTTTGGTATCTACATTTTGGACCTTAACCGACTGGTATTTGTTTCCAGGCCAAACAATTATCAGACTATCAAATTGAGTTGTGCTACCTAATCCAATATTGATTTCTGGGTCCACGGAGGACAAGAAACCTCGGGTCGGAACCGCTTCATGAAAAAGAATTTCTTCCCCTAAGTAAAGCAGTATTTTTGCACCAATACCAAATTGGTTTCCTTGCGGTCCTTTCAATTTTATTTTTAAATAATGATTTGACAACAGGCTGTCACTATTATTTCTATAAATCTGAGCCTCTTCATTTACATTATTAATTACCAGATCCATATCCCCATCATTATCCAGGTCGGCATAAGCCATACCATTAGAATAGGAAGGGATATCTAATCCCCACTCTACAGTCTTATCCTCAAACGTATAATTGCCCGTTCCTGAAAAAGCATAATTGGTAATTTTGAGGGTAGGCATCATTTCCAGAAGAAAACGGTCCACAGAATCCTGGGAATAATTGCGGTAAAGTCGCTGACTATTATTGGAGTGGTAATTGACATAATCCAAGTCATTGGGTCTTTTGAAGATACCGTTACTAATGTAAATATCCTTCTTTCCATCATTATCCAAATCACATATTAATGAAGCCCAACTCCAATCTGTGGCATATATACCTGTCATTAAGGCAATATCACTAAACTTGTTATTTCCCCGGTTTAGTTGAAGCGTATTCCGTACAAACTGATGGTGATAACCCTTATTTAGTTTTATTTCATACACATCATAAGAGTCCTCCCCGACTGATTTTTTTAGTATTGACTCATCCCTTGGCAACATATCCAAGGTGATAATATCCGGAAGTCCGTCATTATTAATATCTGCCATGTCATTTCCCATAGAATATCTGGAACTATGCCCCATAGATTCCTCCAACGATTCCTTAAAAGTTCCGTCGCCCAGATTGAGGTAGAGATAGTCATTTTCATGAAAATCATTGGAAATGTACAAATCTATAAACCCATCCAGATTCACATCTCCTGCAGCTACACCAAGACCATAACCTATTTGAGAACTAAAAATACCCGCCTCCTGAGTTACCTCAATAAAAGTAGGTTTCGAAGACTCCGTTAATTCATTTCTGTATAAACGGTCACCTGCCAGAGAATCAATGTTGTTTCTTACACTGGCTTCCTTGTAAACACGGTCCGTATGTACTGCATGATTCAATAGATATAGATCCAGGTCATTATCATTATCATAGTCAAAAAATAAAGCCTGAGTTGAGTAGCCGCTGAAATCCAGACCATATTCAGAAGCAGACTCCGTAAATGTGCCATTATGATTATTGATGTAGAGCTGATTTTTGCCAGTTAAATGAAGATAATTCCCTAATTGACAAACGTAAATGTCCAAATAGCCATCTCCATTGACATCAGCCATGGTAGTCCCTGTGGTCCATCCATTTATTGCTGATACCCCAGCTTTTTCAGTTATCTCCTCAAATTGTAATCCTCCCTTATTAAGATATAATCTATTGGGCAGTTGATTGGCGGTGAAAAATATATCTTTTAATCCATCATTATTAATATCTCCAATAGATACTCCTCCACCATTATAGAAGTACATGTAATCCATTAGATTAAATTCATTTTCTGTCAGATCATTCCGGAATTCAATCCCAGTTTCCTCTGAGGATAACTCAGAAAACAATCGGAGTTGATCGGCAGGTTTTTTAGTACAGCCGATCAATAATAGAATAAATAATACGAGTGGAGTATATCGCATATTTTTTGACTCTACTTAGAATTGCTCCTCAATTCAAACACTTGTGGTTTTTCGTCATTCCTGGCAAGAACAATAATCTCCTTCCCATTCCAACGCACAGTCTTAATATCCCTGACCTCCCCCTGTAGATTGAATCCTGAATATTTCTTTTTTACATTCTCAAAATTACCCCTGCCATCTCCCTTAAGAAATACTCCATAGCTAGCATCATATCTTCCAACTTCCGGCTTTACGTTGTATAAATTTCCTCCCAGGAGTAAGTCTACATTCCCATCATCATCAAAATCCTTACATAGGGTTCCGTAGACCGGAGCTAATTGTGCATCAACCGGAAGCTCCACGAGTTTGAACCCTTCATCTCCTTCGTTTAATAACACTGAAGTTGATAGATTATAGGCATGTAGCTCTATAGATGTTTTCATTTGTTCCTCAGAAAAAATATCGTCTATGGTCTGATTTACATAATTTTCATATTTCAAATATTTCTTCTTCAGGCCTGGCATTTGCATTACCATGTCATGTTTCAGGGCTACAGAATAGGCGCTATCTCCGTTATAACAGGTTACTACCTGCTCGGCTGTACCATTTTGATCGAAGTCATTTACATACATGGATACTGGTTTTTCAGGACTTGCTTTAAATCTGGAATTTAAGCCATGGTTCCCCATGACAAAATCCAAGTCTCCATCATTATCAAGATCAGAAGCTTCTATACTGTTCCACCAACCATTCGATCTATCCAATCCGGGAATATTTGATTTTTTCAGAATACCCTGGTCGTTAATAAAGAGTGTGATCGGCATCCATTCCCCCACAATCATTAAGTCTTCATCCTGATCTCCATCCACATCTTCCCAAACCGCATCTGTCACCATTCCAAGATCACTGAGACCAGGTACAGATTCTGAAACATTTCTAAAGTTTCCATTGCCATCATTTTCCAAAAGAAAACTCGAAGGGGGTACCCCATAGAGATAAGGTATAAATCTGTTCCCCACAA
>Ga0316204_10006488_pt1 | contig 17956 bp, 19 predicted proteins | sample 6monrhotite_MG_2_FD_205661 | JGI IMG/M metagenome (GOLD analysis project Ga0316204, IMG submission 205661) | Microbial mat bacterial communities from mineral coupon in-situ incubated in ocean water Damariscotta River, Maine, United States -... | ecosystem: Environmental > Aquatic > Marine >... | reverse complement strand
CGGCAGCAATGCCCACAGCGTATCCGCATTAAAAATGCCCAGGTAGCTCAGTCGGTAGAGCAGGGGACTGAAAATCCCCGTGTCGGCAGTTCGATTCTGTCCCTGGGCACCATTACATTATTCTGCATCAAAAAACCACCTAACACCTTGAACGGTAATGATAAATCCGGGGTTTGATACCCGTGTTTTCGGTCATATATTAGACGGTCAGTAAAGGTGAGTTTCAGCACAGCGCGCTTCTCCGGAAAGCCACCGCAGCCCCATATTTTCATAGGGTTTGCGAGATAATCAAGCGCGGTTCGATACATCTGTTCATAGGGCTTCACAGGATGGCCGCAAGCAGAGATTTTCTCCTCTAAAACGATCTTATCTTTTTGTAAGGACTCGATGCGTTTTTCAAAAGCTGTGATCACTGTCGGGCTTCCCGCCTCAACAATGCGATCCAATAATTGCTCAATGGTTTTATCCAGCTTTACACTCTCTTTTTCAAGCTGGGTTTTGCGCGCCTGCTGCGAAAGTCCCCGGTGATCCCATAGGCTTTTGAACATTTTATCAGCCGTGACGATCAGTGACCTGGATGGCGTCAGTTTCTTGAGCAGTGCTTCAAATTCTCCTTCCAAAACATCGCGGCGGATAGATTTGCCTTTATATTCGCATTTTCTGTTTTGACACAAATAATAAGGGTGATGCTTGCCTGTACGGCTCTTGGACATGCAAGCGGTGAGGCTATTCCCGCAAGTGCACGAGACAGCCCCACGTAGAGGGAATTCCGTGTTTAAATCTTTGCGAGCCGGTGCATAAGCGCGCCCCAAAAGGCGTTCTTGAATGTTTAGAAACGTTTCATAACTTACCATGCCCTCATGCTGTCCTTTTCTCAAAGTCACGCCCCAGGGCTTGTATTCGATATAACCGGCATAAAGCGGATAACCCAAAATATCATCGACTCTGTTATTGCTGATTTTGCCGCTGGCTGTTTTGGGAAATTCCGGCGCACTTTCAAGAAAATATCTTACTTCCTGCTTGGTCTGAAAGCGCCCGTGCGCGAATCCTTCCATTGCCTCAGCGATAATGGAGGCGGCAGGCTCATCCTTCACGAGGATTTTCCCCTGGGTCTTTGATTTGATGTATTTAAACCCGACAGGGGCAATAAAAGCGTGATAGCCAGCTTCTAATCTCGCTTTGGTTTTTTGCCTTGTCTGACGACCGATTTGTTTGCGCTCCAACTGGCCTTGGGCCGCAAACAGCGTTTCCATGAATTCGCCTTCGGGCGTATCATCAAATTTATAATTCAAACATTCCAGACGCGCGCCAAAATTCGCCATGGCATGACGCAATTGCCAGTGAAACATCGTATCGCGAGCCAATCTTTTCAAATCGTCAAAAATAACTACGTAAGAAGATGTTTGATTTTTTTCCAAATAATTAAGCAGCGCGATCATGCCGGGGCGTTTGGCAAAATCACCACCCCCGGAAACATCATCACGAAAGACGCTTTCAACCGCATAACCCTTTTCCGCAGCATATTGACGACAGCGAAACTCCTGACTTTCCAGGCCCGAGCCTTCAGTCTTTTGTTTCGTATCCGACACCCTGCAATAGATGAGCACTTTGTCTTGTGTGTCAGTCATGGTCTTCTCCTGTCTCTTGTTTCACGGGTTTAGGTAATTCACTGTAATTTGTTGTAGCAGCGCCAAAGAGTTCCGGCAAGATCACTTGCACGCTATCAACGCCCCAGCCGATATCAACAAAAATGCCCATGATATTCCAAAGCGTTTGCAAAAGTTCATCTTCTTGCTCTTTGCTTAAGGATAGCTCACGCAGATCATCCCGGTAGTGATCAGCATTCAGGCATAAGGAAGGGATAGCATGATCGTCTGCCCCAGCCGAATCGCCCCCCATAATATTACAGTTCTTATTCGGTTCGTTTCCTTTCATATCGTACCTCTTTCGTTTTTTCTTTCTATCCTGTTCTTATCTCCTTTTGCAAAAAGAACATAGCAGGAACATCTATCAAAATAGTTACAGGTAATGCAATCAAAAAATTCTATAGCGCCTACATGCGTATGCATTGCTTTAGTTTTAGATAAATAAGTCATTTTCTTTATCCTCGCTCCAAGTCTCGCGCATGTGTATTAAATCGATCAGAAAGGGCGGCACTGTCATCTATGCGATCAAAAGCATCCCGATTATTTTCTCTCGTTTTATCTGACACATTTTCTTGTGATGTGGCGCTGTGCTCACTGCTGCGGTCGTTAAAGCGCTCGCTTAAAGTCGCCTGCTGCTGCGCATCAATTTGATCAAAGGCATCGGGAACTTGGTGGGCTTTTAATTCTTGCTGCCAGCGCTGATCAAAAATTTGTGCGTCAACATCGTTTCCCATGCCAGGAGGATGAGGTCTTGGAACTGGCTGTTCCTCTTCAATCATCTGAGGAACATCGGGTTCGACGCTTTCGATATCTGTATTGTTTTGTGTGTTTTGCTTAAATGATTGTGCCAAATCGCCTTTTTCAAAATTCATAATAAATCCTCTTGAATATTTTGGTTGTTGCGTTTTTTCTTGCAAAAAACTCAATTATTCCGGCATAGTGGTTTTATGGAGCATTACATTAAGCACCGCGCCGAACATCCTGACCTTGCCTTTGAAACCCGCGCTATTGAGTGCGCTGATGGCGTCACCCGTATGCTCATGCTTGGCCCCTGGTACTGGAAGAAGCTCGATATCCTGTTGAAAGTCAGTGACGGACGCAGCCTTGAAGACATCACACGTATTTGTATTGATGTGGCAGAGCGTTCACTGGAAAAGTCTGACTGTAGCTTTGATGAAGCCTTTTACGAATATTTCATGTACTATATTTATCGTAATTATTACGGCTACCTCAAATATCGTCACAATGTCGCCAATGACTTCTGGGATAAGTGTTTCTAACGTGAAAGCTTGGAACCGCGCTCATGTGAGGACGAGTCCGATTGATCAAAACCATCACGCTTTGGCTCCGTGCTTTGCCGGGTCTGCTGGCGTTCATTTTCCAGCATAAAATACACACCGCCCTGTAACTTTTCCGGTGCAATATGCCATTGAATAATGCCGCCATTCTTTTCATTCTTGCGTGGCCATACGGTGGCAACATCTACGGGATGGCCTAATTTTTCCTGTCCCTGCTCATCCATCTGTTTTTCGGAAAAACTGATCTTGTGTGTGGGATAGGTTTTGTCAGTATTGCTCATAACTTTTCTCCTTAATTGGTTTTGCCTGTAAAAATTCCAATCTCTGCGCTTACCATGTGCGGTAGCCTTTCACATACGCAATCTCGCCATTGATGTGGTTGGGGAGGTGCGCCAGGTGCGCGGGAACATCTTCACGAATAAAACGCCGCGTGGTTTTTCCCCAAAACCGCCTGCTAATGATTACGCGATTCAGAGGCGGGAAAAGCGGGTCTGGCCCATAACGACCTGCCATGGCCGGGTTCTCCCAATAAGGGAGCAGCTTATCCGCCAATATTGGTTGCAAGCCCATGCCCGGTGTTAATATCAACACTTCATTTTTAAGGCGCATGAGTTCAGCCGGGTCAATGGCATAACGACTCTTCTTCCCATGCTGCTGGCTCTGCATCACTTCGTGCTCATAATTGCGCTCCGCCTCCATCATATCCATGTCCTGCCAATAGGCCTGCCATGTTGCGCTCTGTGCTCTGAAGGCCCGGTCGGCCTGCGCCATGGGTATCTCCACATCAATGGTTTTGCGGCCAGCAGACTCTGCAATATTCTTTGCGCTATCAATAGAGCGGATACCACCGCCGGGAAAAACCTGCATCCCGCAGCTCTCCGTGATCTCCTGCGCCCCGGCCTTGCCAAATAAAAGAATAAGTTGTCCCTGACTTTGATATACCAAAATCACAATGAAGTATTTTCTGTATTCGCTAACACTTTTCCTAATAAATTCCGCTTTGCCGCATGTCGCGGCTTCTTCCAGATAAAAAATCGGCAGCGCGCCTTTCATTGCCCGCACACAGGCAAGCTGGGCAATGCCAACCACCATGCGCGTAAGGCTTAGCATTTCTTTGGTACTACCACCCCGAATGACGTAATAAATGCCAACTTTCTTTTTGGGGTCGCCCAGCAAACTCAAATAATCGATATCACCGCTAATTGATGCCGCCACATCGGACGAAGACAACCAGTCAAGATCGTCCTTGATCTTGCCCATGATCGCGCCATATTCTTTTTGTGACGTATTCTTCTTGCGGTAGATCTCTACAAATGTCGCGTGCTCATCATTGGGCAGGCCTTCACAGGCACGCCCCCATTTTTTTAAGAAATCATCATCCGTATCGATGGTGTTGATCAGTTGCCACAATCTTTGAGGCGTAACGCGTCCTTCCAACCGTACAGCAGACGTTAAAATCCGCGTCAACCAACGCCCCGCACCTTGCCTTACCCAAGCGTTCTCGCCTTCATTTTCGCTTTCCGTTAAGGCCATGTCGGCCACCGCCTTGCTATCGTCGAAAAGGCGCTTGCCTACTTTTAAAAAACCGAACAAATCAACCGGATGATTAATATCCGGGTAGCTACTGGCTCCATGCGGGTTAATCGCGTAAGCCTCACGTCCCATCTTCAGATTATAGTGCCACGTTGTGCTCATATACTGACCGCCGACATCCAGGATAAAAAAGCTACCCGTTGATGGATGCACAAGCTGATACGCGCCGAGATTTGCAAATTTTCCCGATCCCGCGCCGCCGAATATAATAGTGGGCTGCTCAGCTTGAAACCTGATAATGTCATGAACAGCATGGGCGACAGGCCCGCCGCCTTGCGCCAGATATTGCGCATCATTATCACCGCCCAACCTTGTTGAACCGCCTTCAAAGCGGCGGTAAAAATCATCATCAAAGCTCACGGCTAAAAACCACCTTTGCGAACGCTGCGGTGAAACAGAAACTGAACAACCATCTGGAAAAATACCGCGATGCCAAAAAAGCAGCAAAGCCCCGCTAACACGACAAATCCCCACGACCCCCAATAAGACCACTCACCGGGAAATTCACCGGAAAAATAGGCATAAATTTCAGGGCGAAGATGCCGCGTGATAAGCGGCAATAACAAAAATGTGATAATTGCTGCAAGCGCTTTGGCAAAGCCGCCGACGTTTTGTGCTAATGGGGAACCTTGTTTTTCTCTCATTGCTTGCTCCGATATAATTTAGAGTAGATATGGATAAGTTCGGGGTTGCGGAAGCGTAGACTTAGCGCCCCGTTATACCGAGGCGAATGCGCACGAAACTGGGTGATGAGACGCCAGCGGCGATAAAGTAGTCCCGCCAGAAAGCGCGCAGCTCTTCTTCATCACGGCAGAATTCCATTCCCGGCTGGCCATATCCATAGCGCTGGATCAACAGCACTTCCACGTCCACACCGTCCAGCGAGCTTGGTTTGATGCGCTCGAAGATCGGACGCTTGCGGAACACGGAAAAGCGTGGCATGTCACCGCGTCTGCGGCAGAATCGTGCAGAGTCAGAATTTTGAAGCATATCACTGACGATGATCAGGCGGCTGCCCGGCCGCATGGCAGGCAGGCGTGAAAGATCAGCAATAAGTTCGAGTACCGGGGACTGGTAGTTTTGTGTGCGCGCCGAAGGTACATTCTGCGCTAGTAGTGCATCAAGTTCAGGCGCTAGCACCTTTGCGTACAAACGTTCCCGCTGTTTACGCAGATAGCCAGCCTCACCACCTGGGGCATTGATTGCCTCAAGCTGATCTGGTGTCTTGGCCTGCCCGCACAAAGAAAACCGGGGGCGGGCGACTGAGGCTATTTGATCACCTTCGCTCGTAAAGAAACTCAAGCGTTCGTTAAAAGCCAGCCCGGCATAAAGCTGATCGAAATAGCTGCGCAAAGAACGCGCTTGCTCTGCATTAAAGCGCGGTGTGCTAGCGTCAACAATTACAAAAGTGCTGCGCTGCGGCGCGTCATCATAGCATCCATATACATCGGCGCTAGCCTTGCCGTAAGTCTGTAAGCCCATATAACCCAGGCCGATAATACCGACAACCAAAACACTGCCCATTCCCAGCATCGCCGGGAGCTGCTTTCTAGTACGTCTTTTCATTTCACACATACTCCTTATCTACATTTAAAATGGACTGAAAATGGTTTGAGAGCCGCGCTAGCGCATTGGCTTTTTGAATTGCAAAACGTTCCTGGCGCGCTTGCACTATCTTGTCCTGCTCTAAGCGGGGGAGTGATTCCGGCAAAAATTTGTCAAATATCAACAAATGCTCCAGTTTAGCTTCACTTACTGCTGAACTGCGCCCGCGCGCAGCGCGGTGGTGGCTAGTTAACTGTGCAGTCTGCATGCGCATGGTGCTCTCAGCCTGGTTGACCGCCAGTTCCAGTTTGCGCGCCACCGCATGGCAGGATTCCACAGCCGCGTTATAACGGGTTAGTGCTTGTGTGCTGTTCTTCTCGGTTTTGCTAGCGGAACGTTCTACCTCATCAAATCGGTCTTCGATCCTCTCCATAAACTCCTCATAGGTATCAACAACCTCATCACGCAGCGTTTCGAGCGCGCGGTAGCGCGAGCCGTAACCTGGATAATCATGAAAGCTGTGTTTACCCTTGCGGTAAGCCAACACAGACAGGCAGGTGCCCGTCATCACCAGGAACAGGGCTTCTGGCGTCGTGAACACCAGTGCGTAGCTCGACAGTCCGTGATGAACGACGTCAAGAGACTCCGTTGCGCGTATCAGGCCGACAGTCATATGAAACAGCGCCATTATGCAGATGAATGCGCCAAGCGCGATTCTGGCTCGCAGGCGGGGAATTAAAAACTCAGGATCACTGGCATCTTCCGCATTTTTGCCATAATCCATCCAGCGCCCAATGAGGAAACCGCCAAGCGCACTGGCAGTGATATTGGTCAGTGAAATCAAACCGCTGGTCAGCAGAGCTGCAAATGGCCCTGCGACCATGTGTGCATTGGCAAAGAAAGAGGCATTGATCGCAGTCTCGCCAAATCCCATGAGTATTAGCACCATAACGCCAGACACCGTCTGTGGTGCGGTGGGCATACGTGTAAGACCGTGACGCAGGCGAAATGCCTCCAGTATTTGCTCAGCCCAGCCGCAGGCTTTAGCCTTGCCGTTAAGTTCGCTCTCGGCCTGCGTCAGGAGCGCTTCAATCTCAGCCGATATATCGGTATCCGGTATATCCCGCTCACCAGCAGCGCTGCGCAAACTCTCAGCTTTAGTGCATGCTTCTTTGAGCTTCCCCTTAACCCGGATCAGCTCCTCTTCATAGTTGCGGCGTAGCTTAGACAGCGCCGCATCAAGCGACTGATCACCCAGCCCTAGTGCAACCACTCGGTCAATCTTGCTCATACTCTGTCTCCTGTGTCTTCCCGCATCAACCTGGAGCATGTGACAAAAGCCAACTTAACCTGTGGCTTAGCCCAGGCATTTAGGTGACACACATCACACGAATATTTAGTCTTTGAACGCTTTTTTTGTTCCCGTTCTTCTTCGATCTTGTCGCCGTCAAAGGATTGTCCGGAGTTTGCCAGCGGCATGGATGACCAGCGGATTTCATATCCGCTTCGGATAAATCGTTCGTACGCACTAGCGAACGGTCCACCCTCTATAATGTAATCGCTCATGGACGTGCCCGTTGTTTTGCCGCCCGGCTTTCCGGTCGTGGACGGCATGAGTCCGATGGTGATCATGGATTTGGCGAACGCCTTGTTGTGATATCCGCGTGGACTGGGACGACCGAAGATTTCCGGATGCTCGGCTTGCCCCAGATGCACCAGCTCATGTACGAGCGTCTGGCACACCTCGACCTGAGACGAAAAGAATTGAGGGTTGAGCGCGATCTCGGATGCGCTAATGCATTCATTTCTGGTTGTGTTCCAGCTGTCGTGCTGAAAATAACCCTGATAACGCCTGCTTTTTGGCATCGTCAACATCACGTGTGGAAGCTGGACGCCGAATTTTTGTATGAATAAATGGAGATTGAAAAAATCGAATGCTCTCTCTAGCTCTTCGTATGCCTCTATCGTCGGGCGGACAATTTCTTTGTCGTTCGTACGATCAATGGTGTTATCAGACAATTCGCTTTTGACATGCGCAGCCATTTCCTTGCTCAACGACTGGAGGGACCGCTTATTCTTCAAATGGACAGATAGTTTTTTAGGCTCTCGGTTCTGACTGTTTTTTGAAGGCAATGACATAGCAACATCCTCCTTTGATCAAATTTGATCTGTGGATGGAGGCGGGGTATTAACCCGCTAAAGCTATGCGCATAGAGAACTGGGTCTATCCCAGTAATGATGATAATAGAGGAGAGATGGGGTTATGTCAACAACTACGGGCCCGTAGTTGATTCTGGGTTATTTTGGGGTATATTTGTCTAAGAAATCCTCAATAGCTTCCGTTAAGGCATCTCCTTGTGTCTTTTCTTGTCCTTCCGCACAAGCAATAAACTTTTCTTTTAGCTTGCGTTCTACCCGGGCACCAAGTTTTACATCGTAAACGTGTTTTTCAGCTTTAGGATTTTCATCACCAAGTGAACCACGAGGGCGCGGTTTTCTGATTTTTCGTCGAGTACCACGAGCAGTAAGATCCTCGTTTTCGCTTGATTCATCAGTTGTTTGAATCTCTCCTGTATCGTCTTCCATGTAACCACTTTCTTTATGTGGTATTTGTATGGAAGAATCACTATTGATGTCAAGAGAATTGTTATCTGAGGATTGGCTAGTGTGCTGATGCAGTAAGCCTGTTCCTGTCGCATTTAATTTACGGAGGACTATTCCATCTGAGCTTCTTTTCTTTGTAGACCTGCTCTCTGATGGTTCCAAGTCATTTTCTTTGGATAAGTCTTCTGTTTTTGAGCTATTTTTCATTTTGGTAGTCATCTAGCATGTTGGGAATTTCGTTCATGGCGCGTGTAAGTTCTATTTTTACTTCTTCAAGGGTTAGAAAATGTTTGTATTCAATATAGGTCGTATGCGTGTAATAAGGGTTTTCTTTAAAATTAAACTCTAGCATTAGAAAAAAACCATCATTATCCTGGAAGCAGGGTTTGGTCTGATTCTCTTGCACATCTACAGTATCGTTATCGGCATCTTTAAGCTCAATTTTAACTTTGGAATAAGGCCATGTCCGGCACAGCAAGTCTAAATAGTGGTTTGCTTTTATTTCCACTTCTGCCCAGTCAATAAATGTATTTTTGGGTGAACTTGTTTCAAGAATCTCTTGAAAGGCTATAAGCAAGCATTCGCCGATTTGCCTTTTATATACTGAACGTGTTCTGTAGCGCAGTCGTCTTGCTGTACGGCGCACTACGTCATTAAAGAAAAAATAGTTATTGATCCATACTTGGCGTTCTTTTTCTGGTGTTTCTTCTTGGTCTTCATCTGAAGCGCCAATAACGGTGGCATGCGCCAAAGTAATGTAAGTCTGGGAGTTTACAAATATGGGAACCGACATGATGCCAAGTCTATGGTTTTGGTCGATTTCCGGTGAGGCGGCTAAGAGCAGGTAGTGCATATATACGAAGCGCTTAATGTCATCTGACCCTGAAAATCCTTTGGCAATTTCCTCATTTTTGTTTCGCTCTTCTATCCCCTGTTCAAAAATATGTGGGCGATAATGGGCATATCCACCCATAAAAGCGGAATCTACCATACTTTGAGTATTCTTACCGAAAGGTACTTCGAGTGTATTAACAATTGTCTCGGGTGCTTCACGTTCTAGCTCATTCCAAAATTTTTGGTTTATTTTGCTGTCCTTAAATAGCAATTTTAGTTCGGAAACATGTGTCTCACCAAATAGCCGCCTGTAGTCCGACATTGGAGAATATTTATATTTCCAGAATATATCAGTTCGTTCCTCGAGAGACGCTTTTATGTTTAGAACTGCCCTGTAAAGGTCTTTTCGTTGTGAGTCAGGAACTAAAATCTTTAAAGAATAAGGGTATGGAGGATTGCCTTCTTTTCCCTCAATTCCATCTTCAAAACGGTATAGAGTGTCTTCAGGCCCATAATATCGATAGTAAAAGAAAATATTTGGCGGGATTTTACCTTTGTTACATATAAGGGGGGTATCGCGAATACCGCTATAGATATCATCGAGAATATCTCTAACAAGGTCTATCTGCTGATCAACAAACTCCTGATCAACGCCGGGCGATAAAGACGGAATGCGAGCAAGTTTTTTGCTCTCTTGAGGCGCGTGATATGTTTCTATTCTTTGAAAAAGATCATTAAGACGCTCTTTAACGCCTATGGAATCAGAATATGGGCCATTAAGAAAATCATCCCACAGCCGTTCATATAGAATACGCTCATTTTCCGGGGCAGAAGAAAATTCTATTGCCTGCGATACGGGGTTTCTTTTAACAGCGACCAAGAGAAAGCCAAACTTGCTTTTGCCTATGGGCGTGGGCTTATTCGGCCACTGGCTATCAGCTTTTGGGCTATAAAGGTCGTTTTTGTGAAGCTCATTTTTTAACAGGGCTTGAAACTCTGCCTGATATAGCAAATCTTTGTAGGTATTGAACGCATGTGCCCATTGGGTTCCCTTTTTGCTATAAAAGATAAATATGCGTGTTTTTTGGGCCAAAAGGGATAAACGGTTTATCAACTGATGAATCGATATGTTATATAGCTTTTTCCGCGTGAAGTTGGATTGCAGAGATGTTTCTATGAGCGTGAGTTTGAGCTGATCGAGGGCCGCCATTTTTGCATCATCTGTTGAAGATTTGCTCTTTAGCACCACTATAATTTCCCCAATATATGCCAGCACATATTCTACTACCAAAAGTTACCCATATTTTGGGTGGTAAGTCTCGTTGATGCAAATTATCTACAGTAATTCCTATTCTTACATCTAATTCGAAAAAGACGAAGGTTGCCCTTGTGTGAAGGCGAGATAGCACAAGACATCGAAGTTGCGTGATCTAGCGACCTCCGCAAATGATGCAGCAGTGCAAGGAAAGTTCATATTCTTATCTGGAGAGATTTGCTCATAAAGCGATAGGTAATACCCCCGCCATCGTGTCTACAAGAGGTAGTTCCGCTTTTGGAAAAAAGGTAAAAACGGCACCGCCGCTCCGCGCAAGCTGTGCTTTGTACTACACTGACCAAAAAAACGGTCAATGTAGTACAAAGCGCTTGGCAAGGGGACTCGCTGCGCGCCCCCGTTGCATCCCCCGGCTTATGGCGCATATCAGGCATCGAGCCATCATGCACCAGCAGAACGTATGGCCGTTCAATCACCATTCAGGGGAGCCTCCAAGCTACCCCCGAAACCCCCATGGCCAAGGGAGAAGACTCTCTCCCTTTGGATACCCATAGACCAAAAGGGCATTTCATAGCCCCTCTGGACACCCTCGATAATTTCATTAAGATCAACCCGCGCGGATTGGATGCCGTGAACATTTCGGTGTTCAATTCCGACCACTGTTTCGTCAGTGGGGAACGACCAAGGATAGTCCTTGGATGCGATGTGCTTTAAATATAAAGCTGTAGGTAACATATTTATGTATTGACAATGACTAAGCTATAGCTTGGTTTTAAGTTTATTATATGCTTTTGTTATCCTGTTTAATCAGGGCCTATCTTTGGGTGCGTGTATTTTCTTGAAATGTGAGAATAATAGTATTCTTGGCAGGGGTGTAAATAATATGGCGTTATTAGATAAAATCCTTAAATGGACGCAAACACTTCCAAAATGGCAAAGTGATGCTGCGCGTAGATTATTGCAGCGTGAAGACGGTCTGTCCGAGGATGATTATTCCGAGCTATTTACACTGCTAAAGGCCGGTCATGGACTACCAAATCCCGATGATTTAAAGCCCGAGCCATTGGCCGCAAATCATCTTCCAGCTAATATTAAGGCTGGTCAAACTATTATCTTGAAGGAGATGAGCGAACTGACCCATGTAAACCGTATCGCGCCTAACCAGACATTAGCATTTTCCGAAAAAGGAATGAGCGTCATATATGGAGGTAACGGTACAGGGAAATCAGGTTATGTACGAGTAATGAAGCAAGCTTGTCGTTGCCGTGATCAATTGGAAATGGTTCATACCAATGCTAATGATTTAGCTTCCGCCAAACAAATACCAACAGCAAGATTCAAAGTAGAAAAACAGGGTAATGATGATGTTCTTGATTGGAGGCGGGGACGGTCTGCGCCTGATGAATTATCAATGATTTCCGTGTTTGATCAACGTTGCGCAAGGTCATATCTTACGGATGAACAGGATGTTGCTTATCTGCCCTACGGTTTGGATATTGTTGAAAGCTTGGCTAACAAGGTTATTCCAGCATTAACCCGCAGGCTTGGGGCAGAAATAAACTCGATTGATACTTATCTTTATAGTTTTAACCATTTAATAGGCGAAAGCGAAGTTGGCAAATTAATATCAAATCTAAACGCAAGAACGAACCCTAAAACCATAGAAACGCTCGGCACTTTATCTGAAGATGAAGAAAAGCGAATTATTGATCTTAATAAAGCACTAGCTGAAGCTGATCCTATGGCTAAGGCTGAGGAGCTTAAACGTTTTGTTTCTCGCCTAAAAAATCTTGGTGAAAGCATTAAAAAACAATCGCGTTGGGTTAATGATGATGCGGTATCAAGATTAAAGAAGCTTGATGATGAAGTGGTAGCCGCCGAGCTGGCAGAGAAAAACGCCGCTCTTGCACTTCAAGCTGGTGAGGAGTTATTGCCCGGAACTGGGGAACAGTTATGGAAGGCATTATTTGAAGCGGCAAGAAAATATTCAACTGAAATGGCATATCCTGCACATGAGTTTCCTCATACGGAAGGTGATGCTCTTTGTCCGCTTTGCCAGTCCTCGCTCGATGAGGCAGGGGAAAGATTGATACGTTTCGAGCAATATATAAAGGACGATGTAGCAAAAGTTGCTAATGAAAAACGGAAAAACCAAAGCGACATACTCAAGAAAATAGAAAATGCTGATATCACTATTGCTTTGGATAAAGAATTATCTGGTGAGATTAACCTGCTTGATGAGGATATTGTTCAGGCTATCATAGATTTTCAAAGTAGCATTAATGATAAAAAGCAATGGATGACCGATGCGCTTGATAGTCATAAATGGGATGGCGAGCCTGATCTTGTCGATAACACGCGCATAGATGTACGTAAATTAGCTGCGCAAAAACTAAGGGAAACCAGAACCCTTATCAAAGCTTCGGACGCGGAGCATAAAAAGAAACTCTCACTTGAATTTGATGAGCTGGTTGCACGGCAGAATTTAAAGAAATTCCTGCAAGGTGTTCTTGATCTTATCGAGCGCATGAAAAAAGTTGCCGCGCTTAAAAAATGTAAGAATGACCTTAAAACTACGCCTATATCAAATAAATCGAGAGAATTAGCAAGTGAGGAAGTAACAAAAGAGCTTAAAGCGGCTTTGGATGTGGAGTTTGATAATCTTGGTGTTGGGCACATCAAGACCAAGCTTAAAGAAAGAAATGGTAAGGGGAAGATATTTCATCAGTTATTATTGGAGCTACCAACAAGTAAGAAACTAGATGAGATTTTAAGTGAAGGGGAGCAGCGCGCTATTGCACTGGGCGCATTTTTAGCAGAGTTGTCACTCGCTAATCATTCCTGCGGGATAGTGTTTGATGATCCTGTGTCATCGCTCGATCACTATCGCAGGCAGCATGTTGCGAGCAGATTAGTCCAAGAAGCCAAAAAACGCCAAGTGATTATCTTTACCCATGACACTTCTTTCCTCGGTCAGCTCCGTGATGAGATTGAGAAGGAAAAAATACTTCATACACTACATTATTTGGAATGGAGAATAGATAAGGCTGGTTACGTTGTTGATGGGTTGCCTTGGGATCATCAAGGTTACAAAGATAGAATTGATACGCTTGAAAAATCAAAAAATAAATTAGCTAAAAACTGGACTGTTTATCCCAGTGAAGAAGAAACCAGAGAAATGTGTGGCCTATATAACTTGTTACGTGCATCTATAGAACTTGTTATTCAAGATGTTATTTTTAATGGTGTTATAAAACGATACCGTGATTGGATTGTTGTTGGTAAATTATCTGATGTTGTGGGGTTTGATAATGCGGAGTTTGTAGCTATAGAAAAATCACACAAACGTTGTTGCAATATTGTTGACGCTCATGATAAGGCATCTGGGAAAAATGCCCCTGTGCCCACGCCAACGGAGCTGGATAAAGATATTCAGGATTTAAAAACTGTTATTGAGATCATTAAAGATCGTAGAAAAGCAAAGAAAGCAGCAACGTTGTAACAGTAGTGACGCATGATGGCGCAGGCTATACAGCGGTTACCGTTCGAACTTCGTAAACCAAAGTTAAGTATTTATTAAGATGTAAGCTATATATGGTTGATATATGCCTTATTTAGGTGTAGATTTACTAGGAAATACGATTTGGTTACCAAAAAGAGAAGTAAATGGCTACTGGGATAACAAAGAGAGAACAACATAGTAAAGACGCGATATCTGCCCCCGATCTTTCCACAGACAATATTCCCTTACCAGATAAATCAGTTACAGCGCGCCTTGTTTATGAGGGTAAGGCAAGCGAGACGGAAATACTTTCCGAGCATTACAGCCATTTTAGAACGATAAGCGCAAACGGCAAAGCATCTCGTAAATCAGTAGATATTCCTGATAATAGCTTTGTTTTGACGGATAATTTTGTTGGCTTGCATACATTGCTTAATTCTGGAAAAAAGGTGAATTTATTTTATCTTGATCCACCTTATGGCACAGGTATGGACTTTCATTCTCGTAGTCTTGAACATGCTTATAATGATTCGATGGGTTCGGCTACCTATATTGAATTTATGCGCAGAAGACTTATTTTAATGCGCGAATGCATGGCTGATGATGCATCTATTTATGTTCATATTGGATATCAAATGCTGGCTCATTTGAAAGTAGTGATGGATGAAGTTTTTGGTGAAAAGAATTTCAGAAACTTAATTGCGCGGCGAAAATGTAGCAGTAAAAACTTTACTACCAAGCAATATTCTAACCTTAATGATTATATTTTGTTTTATACAAAATCAAATAATTACAAGTGGAACCAACCAGGCATTGCGCCAGAGAAGGCATGGATAGATAAAGAGTATCCTAAAATTGATGATTTTGGTCGCCGCTATAAGCTTGTTCCCGTACATGCACCGGGAACTAGAAATGGTAAGACGGGAGAGGAATGGAAGGGGATGATGCCTCCCAAAGGTAAGCACTGGCAGTACATTCCTGAAAAACTTGATGCGTTTGATAAACAAGGTGATATTCATTGGTCTAAGAATGGCAACCCAAGGCGCAAAGTCTATTGGACTAAAGATAAAAAGCTTTCTCTTTCAGATTATTGGGTTAATTATAGGGATGCTCATCACCAGAGCATTAAGATCACGGGATACCCTACTGAAAAGAACTTTGAGATGCTTAAAATGATTGTTGGGGCAAGCTCCGATGAAGGCGATCTTGTTGTTGACCCTTTTTGTGGATCAGGCACAACAATTCATGCAGCTAGAGTATTAAATCGAAGATATATTGGTATGGACGCGTCTTTTACTGCGGCAAAGGCTACTATTTCCCGTTTTAGGCATGGCGTTAAGGCAATGGGTGATTACGTTAATGATCAGCCAGATATTGTATCCATCAAGGATGGGGATGCTAAAAAGCTCTCGTTTTTAGTAGAGGATTATTTATGGAATGAATATAGGGGAGATATTACATTGCTTGGAAGGATTTAACTTTCCAGCCATTCCTTTGTTATTCTTTTTGCTGCAAGTTTTAATGTAGCTACTCTAACATTACCGTTCCATTGTCCATCAAGAGTGCAGGATTCTTCCCATGTATCTTTATGCAGAAGTCCAGGCCCTTCAGATAAAAAGATAAGTTTGATATGTTTATCTGTTTTTTTGAAATACTTTTTTGCTTTATCAACTTTATTAGAGTTTCCGCCAGTGCGATCATCTGATTGCGCACCACCGCGCGTTGAATCATAACGTGCAAATCCAACAGCAACAGGTTTTTGGTCTTTAGTTGTTTTTATAACAAAGTCACAGGGAAACGAGCCATTAAAGTCAGGAAATATTTCGCTTAATTCAATATCTCGTCCTGCTCCTCTCGGTCCTTCAATTGTAAATTCATTTTTGAAGTGATCTTCAAACCAATCAAAAAACGCTCCTGTTAATTGATAACCTAATTGACCACGCGTGTCATATTCACCAATTAATGCAGCAAGAGCGTAGCGCATTTCTTTGGGAATATTACCAAACTGATTTTTTAATTTAGCTATTGGTTTGAATGTTTCTCCATAGGTTTCTATCAGCATTTCATTGCTGACTTTTTTAATTTTCTTGGTGGTTTCTGTATCGAGAACCGGAGAAACACATCTGCGATACATCTTTAGCAGTGCCATGCGCTCATCTGCTGCTCGCTCTGTGGTACGAATTTTTGCAAGAATGTCTGCGCTACTGTCCGAGGTTTTGATTAGGTCGCAGAAAATATCGATAGCGTCATCATATTTTGCTATCAATATATCAAGCACTTCTGGAAATTTTATTGTGCTATCGATGGGGGTAATGATCTTGCTTGGGTCGGATATAGTGCGAAAAAAGCTATCATTTGTCATTATTATTGAGTTCTAGTATTAGTTATTTAAGGCTAGACTCTCTTTTTTTACGATTCGAGTCAAGTGGAGAAGGTGTGAGTAATAGTGAAGATCAGGCGTTTTGTCATATTTTAGGTTGTTTTCCTGAGATTGAGGATGCAATTACATCGGTAGGTGTGCTCAGTTTGCCCTCTCAAAGTCAGGTCTGTGTCGCTGATGCGGTTACAAGAACGGTAATTGGACAAATGCTTTCAAGACATGCTGCACGTACAATTTATGAGCGTACAGAAAAAAGAAGACTTGAAAATGGTCTTGATGGGGCATGGAAACTCACGATTGATGAGCTTACACAATCAGGTGTCTCAGGACGCAAAGCGCGAACAATCACCGAGTTTGGCCTAGAGTATGATAAAGATCCCTCTGCTATTGAATCATGGCGTGAATTACAGCATAAAGATGTTGTTTCGGAAGTATCTAAGTATTGGGGGCTATCAACATGGTCTGCTGATATATTATCGATTTTCTACTTCGGCCTTGAAGATGTCTTTCCTGAAAAGGATGGTACGATTCAAAAGGCAATAAGTATTATTAATGAAAATATTATACAGATAAAGCTTTTGATCCGTATAAGGCAAGCCCCTATAAGACTTACCTTTCAATGTATTTGTGGCAGATGATTGATCAGAATATTATTTAAGCTTTACCAAAGACCTCAAGGGCTGGGGTGCTCTTGAGATTATTTCTCTTTGAATATTATAAATGGATGCCAGAGCGTTTATTCGCTCAATTGTATAAGATTCACTTCTCGCAAGTTCATTAAAAATATTTCTCAATAAACCTCGCAGATCACTTTCGTTTTTTGCTGCTAGTTCAAATCTTGTAATCAGTCTAATTTTTGCCTCCTGTTGTTGGAGGTCGCGGAATATCACGACCTTTGATAAGACCGGTTTTTGCGCGGGGAATTGTGGGGTGCATCTCTGATCGTAATGACATGGAGATGCGTGGTTTGTCACGCTTGCGGCGTTAATGATTTCCAGTGCTAATTTAAGACGGATTTGTGAAGGGCGTGATTTTCGGCTCTCTTTTTAGGAGGAAATAGAGGGGTATTTATTTGAATGGCAGGCAATGAAAGATTGCCTGAATTTATTGAAAAGGAGGTTTGTAGATAGATAAAAGAACGGGGCGCTGCACCCCCTCATAATCAAGAATAATGACGGTTTCCATCTGGCGCTTACGCTTGATAGACCCTCCGCAATTTTTCTGGATTCTTTCACCCCCGCCTAGTCGCCCTAGTCGGCAGAAGTTCATTCGCGAGGCAAA
>Ga0316204_10006487_pt1 | contig 17958 bp, 19 predicted proteins | sample 6monrhotite_MG_2_FD_205661 | JGI IMG/M metagenome (GOLD analysis project Ga0316204, IMG submission 205661) | Microbial mat bacterial communities from mineral coupon in-situ incubated in ocean water Damariscotta River, Maine, United States -... | ecosystem: Environmental > Aquatic > Marine >... | reverse complement strand
TTTCCGCAGCAATGAAGGCTTTGGACTATCAGCCATGGCCCACTCCTTAATAAATTCCGCAATTACAACAAAAAGTGATCTCGAAAATGCCGCATTTCCTTTGTGGTATAACACTCATAAGATGTAATTTCGTAACTTCCTTTTAAATTTTGAGAGTATTATGGTTTTTCCCACTTCGACCGGCAATCCGGATCACGCGGCTGCGTCAGCTAACCCGGGGGCTATTCCGGATACAGATATTGTGATCGTAAACTCCATTAGTTTTGGTGATATTATAGAAGGTGGCGGCGATGGAAATGCGCCGGGATTAAACCTGTCGATTGACCTGGCCTCAGACATAATTTCAAGCATATCTTCACTTGCGGTAACATTGCGCGGGCCAGACGGCGATGAACTAACATTGCGGGCAAATGCCGATGATGGCGATGATCTGGAAAATTTCTTTTTTGAGTTACCTGCACAGGCAATCAGCGGTGCTTATGAGGTCACTGCCGTTTCTATCAGCTTCTCAGGCGATCCGGCCACAACAGGCTTCCCCGAGGATGGCTTTAACATCCGAGCAGACGAAATCTCCAGCCTGATGGCAAATCGGTTTATTGAACTTACAAACGTGGATGAAGATACCACTCCGCCTGTATTAACCAGCTTGTTGCTACCTACGCGCTCTATTGTGGTTGATAACGACCTGCCAGATATCCTTGGTGGAGGAAATTCTGTAGAGATAACTTTTTCGGCTGACATTTCCGACGAAAACTCCGGACTGAACATCATTGAATTTGAATTTGATATTGGCCCCGGATCACCCGCAGTTATTGGTTCATCCATTGGGCTGTTTAGTGATTTACCTAATGGTGAGAGACAGCTTTCAACTTTCAACACAGAAGCCCCCGCCGGCACATATACCTTTGAATTGCTACGCATTTCAGACGACCAGGGTAATTCTTTGGTATATACCGCAGATGATCTGGCTAGCCTCGGTTTTCAAAACTCGGTGCATGTGGTTACTCAAAATTCCCTTCAAGATTCCAGCAGCCCAGATGTCACTGCACTCTCGCTGGCGAGCCACGATGTAATTATTGGTGAAACCGGTGGATCATTGGATGTGACCCTGTCAGCCACAGACACTGGCTTCGGGGCCACCGGCGTACAAAGCCTTAGCATTGTTCTTACTAATGCCTCGGGTAGCCGATACCAACTTGAAGCCGAAGTTATCTTTGGTGTTGGGGACGCCGCAACGGCAACTTTTATTTTTCCTGCCGATTTCCCTGCCGGAGAATTTACAATCCAGCGCCTTAGCGTAAATGATGGCGCATTCAATACAGAAGACATTACCCTTGAACTCATGGCGCTCACCATCACGAACCCTTACGGCGGTGATGTTACCAACAACAGGCTTGTAGGCGACGCGAATGACAACACCATCGTAGCGCGCGCTGGTGCAGATACTGTCATCGGCGGCGACGGTGCTGACCATATTTCTTTGGGCAATGGCAATGATACTTCTTTTGCTGGTGCCGGAGATTTAGGAAATGACACCATAATCGGTGGTAGCGGTAACGACCTTATTGGTGCGGCAGCGGGAGATGATCTTATTGTCGGCGGGCAAATCATTACTTTTGATGTGCAAACACTGTTATTCCGCGATCTGGAAATAACACTTGATGGCTCTGACACGCTTTATGGAGGCGCAGGGGATGACACTATTTACGGTGGCAGCCCCCGGTTGAATACCGACACATCTACCTTCATTGCTGACAGTGACATGGGGTCTATTGCCCCGGACGTGATTTATGCCGGAACCGGTAATGATTTTATACAAGGCTCTTACGGCGCGGACGAGCTTGGCGGCGGTGCAGGAGCCGATACAATCAGAGGCGGCGCAGGCGATGACGTCATCTTCGGTGGGCAAGGCGACGCAGGTGCCACAGGTTTGAACGATGTAATCTTCGGCCAAACCGGTCATGATCGAATTTTTGCATCCGGCGGTGATGACAGCGTTTCCGGCGGCGCAGACAATGACACACTTTTTGGGGGTGCCAGCAACGATACTATTTCCGGTGACGGTGGACATGACCATATATACGGCGGCACCGGCGATGATAATTTAACCGGTGGCAGCGGCGCTGATATCTTTTACTTCCTGCCGGGTAGCGGTGCTGACACCGTCACTGATTATACGGCAGGCGAAGATACACTTGCGCTTGCCCAATATGCAGATCGGTTCTCGAGTGCAGCAGAAATTTTATCCACCTCACAGCTTGTTGAGCAGGGAGGTGAGGTTGGCTTGCTACTTGATCTGGGTAATGGTGATCAAATATTCCTAATTGATGTCTTCGCCCCCAGTGAACTTGTGATTATATTTTAGCAAGCACCCAAATGCACAAAGCTATCTGCGGATGGCTTACGGCACAGACGGTTAAATTACCCGCCTATGCCGCGTTTTAAGGCATATCCAAAAAAGGCTATTCCCCCACTGATGTCGAAACAGAGGTGAGCTCTACTTTGTAGATATTGCGTAAGCGATTTTGCCATTGTGCTGCCAGCTCGTTTTTAACCTGTTTAAAGCTCTGGGCGGGTTTCTGGCGCGGCCATTTTATTTTGCTGTAATCCAGGCGATCACTTGTAAAGTAAAGTGTTTTCCCATCAGCCGAAATATTAGGTGAACTTTCACTAAAACGACTATTGACGGGCTCAGGCATTTTTTTCGGTTCAGACCAAATACCATTTTCAAAGCGGCTGGTACCAAGGTTGGATGATCTGGTTTTCATGTCGCGAAGTTGCAGTATCATAAAGCTTTGATCGGGCGCGATGCTAACAGCCCCAGACTTTAAAGGAAGCTTTTCAGCTTCTTGGTGCTTACCATCTTTATATGCACTGACATAAACTTGCCCTCGCATCGTAAAATATAATGAACCGTCTGTAGCAATAGAGGGATAAGATTTGGACCCCTCAAGCAATAGCAGGGCATTAACAGACTTTGCATCACTCCAACCGTTAGTACGTTTTTCAACATACCATATTTCCAAGGTACTGTTTACCACAGCATCTACTGGCCGGTTGGAAATAAAATAAATACGCTTACCATCAGGTCTAAAGGATGGGTCTGCGTCGTTCCATGTGCCCGAAAAAGAAGCTACCTCCGGTACCGACCAAGTGTTGCCATTTTGATCAGACCTCAGAATTGTCATGTGTGTATAACCATTATCACTATAGGTGTAATAGAGCGTGCTCCCTCTCGGAGTAATAGCCGCCCCAAACTCTTGGGCAGGGGTAGAGATAACGCCCGCACCTACAACAGACACATGCATCTGTTTATCATTGGCCTCGGCAGTACTGGAAGGTGCTGAAAACAGTACGCTTAATAACAATGGTGCGATGTATAATATATTTACTCTACTCATGGCCTCACCTGCTCTAATGGTTATTATACCTTATAAAGCGGCACTGTAGATAGGCGTTCAGGAGTTCTCAAATAAAGCCTAATTAACTTCAATTTGATTGGCTAAACCTTTGTATAAAATAATTATTATACACTCTTTAAAATGGCAAAAAAACAAAGGCATTGCGAACAAAGCCTTTGTTTAATTCACTATAATAAATATGGCGATTTACACCGCAATCTTTGCTTCCGTTGCTATCCTAACATCGTCCAGCGTCACACCGCCTGCCAACTCAACAACCTTTAGGCCACCTTCAACAACATCAAATACACCCAGCCCTGTTATAATACGGTCAACAACGCCGGCGCCCGTTAGCGGCAAACTGCATTCTTTCAGCAGCTTGGGCTCACCTTTCTTATTGGTATGGTCCATAATCACCACAACACGCTTCACGCCTGCCACCAGGTCCATCGCGCCGCCCATGCCCTTAACCATCTTGCCAGGGATCATCCAGTTGGCTAGATCACCGTTTTCAGCCACTTCCATTGCGCCGAGGATACTAAGGTCAATATGCCCACCGCGGATCATGCCAAAGCTGTCTGCGCTAGAAAAGTAAGAGCTGGTATCAAGTTCTGTGATTGTTTGCTTACCGGCATTAATCAGATCAGCATCTACCTCATCGTCGTAAGGAAAGGGCCCCATGCCCAACATGCCATTTTCCGACTGAAGCGTTACATTCACACCCTCAGGGATATAATTGGCAACCAGTGTAGGAATACCAATACCCAAATTCACATAAAAGCCGTCCTGAAGTTCTTTGGCTGCGCGTGCCGCCATCTGGCTTCTGTCCCAGCCTTTTTTCATGGTATCACTCATTATTTGTCTCCCCGGGTGCGAATTGTGCGCTGTTCAATGCGCTTTTCGTGCTCGCCTTTGATAATGCGCTGCACAAAAATTCCTGGGGTGTGAATATTATCTGGGTCCAACATGCCTGGTTCTACAATTTCTTCCACTTCAACCACCGTTACTTTACCCGCCGTCGCCATCATCGGGTTAAAGTTCCGAGCAGTTTTTCGGAAAACCAAGTTGCCTTCCGTATCTGCTTTCCAGGCTTTGATGATAGATACATCTGCTACCAGCCCGGTTTCCATAATGTATGTTTCGTCAGCAAATTCTTTGTGTTCTTTGCCTTCGGCGATCAAGGTGCCCACGCCGGTTTTTACGTAAAAACCCGGAATGCCAGCGCCGCCAGCGCGAATACGTTCAGCCAATGTACCTTGCGGGTTAAACTCTAGCTCAAGCTCACCCTCCAGATATTGGCGCTCAAATTCCTTATTTTCGCCCACATAAGACGACACCATTTTTTTGATCTGTTTGGCATCCAGCAAAACGCCGAGACCAAAGCCGTCAACGCCACAGTTATTGGAAATAACCGTTAGCGAACGTGTTTCTGCTTTATGCAGGGCAGCGATCAGGTTTTCCGGGATACCACACAGGCCAAAGCCGCCAGCCATTACCGTCATTCCGTCAAATAACAACCCACTTAGGGCCTCATCTGCGCTCTCATAAATTTTCTGCATAAAAACTCCTGTCGAGGGCCACGTATGCCTGTTTCGCTCGTCTAAACAGGCCAATAGCCCGATTCAGTTTCGGCAGCAACAAACAAATTCTATCCATGTAATCACTCTGCGCTTACCGTAACGTGATCTTCATACTCTTGAAGCCGCAATCTAGCCACATTATATAAGGATAACTAATCATAATAATATACGGCAAGCGGAGATACCCATGATACGCATCCTATGCAGGATAATTGGCGGCGCATTCAGCCTTGTTGGCGCTGCGTGCTTGGTACTGCCTATTCCGCTCGGCATCATCATTGGCATGATCTTTTTAACGATTGGCCTGATGTTCCTTATTCCATCGACGCCCTCAACCGCCAAGTATGTACGGTCCGCACGTATGAAAGCAGCATGGTTTGACCGCGGCATGGCCAATATGACGCGCCGCCTACCAGCGCCGTACCGCCGCATTCTTAACAAAACAGAAATCGGTGCCTACGACTGGTAGCCCTCCCCTGTGGCTCTGAATTTACCGATTTGTCACCACATACTTAGATTACTGACAGAATTTGTCAGTGGTCTGTCAGTATTAGAGTGCGTGTCAGTAAGGGAGAATTAACATGTCTGTACAGCCGCTCAAATTAGTACAATTTCCAACTACCGAAGATATACCGAATTACAGCCCATTCTGTGTGAAGGCCGAAGTGCTGCTGAAAATGTCAGGCTTGCCCTATGAAATTGAATGGACGGACGACCCCCGTAAAACACCCAATGGTAAATTACCAATGCTGCGGGACGGCGACAAGATCATCGCGGATTCAGAGTGCATCAAGCTGTATCTGACCGAGGAAAAAGGCGTTCGCTTTGACGAACACCTCAGCCCAAGGGAACAGGCTCAAGCCCACGCCTTTGCTACAATGATTGAAGAACGCTCGTACTGGACCTTGGTCTATGACCGCTGGGTCGTGGAAAAAAACTGGCCTGTGACCAGCAATCACTGGTTTGGCAAGATGCCATTTCCGCTACGGGTGATCATCCCTAAAATCGCACGCAAGGGGGTTCGCGCAAACCTGGTAGGCCACGGGATCGGCCGACATAGTGCCGCGCATATTTTCAAGGTAGCAAAAATGGATCTGGATGCCATCGCTGCGCAATTAGGAGATCAGGACTTCTTGTTCGGTGACAAACCCTCGAGCGTCGACGCGACGGTCTTCGGTTTTCTGGTAAATCTGACGAATGGTCAAATGACCGCCGAGCTCATGGAAACCATAAAGTCTTATTCAGCGCTTATCGCCTATGTTGAGCGTGGCTTGAAGCGCTGGTTCCCCGAGGAAATTACGGCAGAAAAATAGCCCGCACCATAGACATTTGTAAAAGAAGGGCCCCTTTCCGATGGGGCCCTTCTTTTACAAGATTAGCTTATTGAAGGGCTCTAAGTTTGGATTTTATGTTTTCCAAATGGCTGCTTCGCTGTTCTTCCGCAAGCTGAACAGCTGTTTGGTACATATCTCGTGCAGCAGGGTTTTCACCGATCTGTTCATAAAGCTGCGCTAAACCGAACACAGCTCGCAACGATGTGGGGTATTCAACAACTGTTCGCTCAAACATATCGCGCGCTGCCTGTTGCCGACCTTTTTCAAACAGATAATTAGCGTAGCGTGCATACCAATTTGGGTTCCATGGGTCAGCAAAAGCGTCAGCTGCAGCCATAACTTCTTCAAAGAGCTCTAAATTGTCTTCTTCCATCGCTTTACGCAGCAACCACCAAACTGTTTTTGGGCCTATCTCTGTTGAGGTGCCGTATCTTTCTGCTCGTTTGGCATAATATTTTTTGGCGTATTCCACGCCGCCTTGCTCTTGATAGGTTGCAAGGTCTTTGGGGCGGTAGGGGCGATAGCTACTGTAATAATGGCCTAACCCCGCCAGAAAAGCGGGGTACGCCGTTGTAGTATGCTCCACAACTGTCCGGTCCCCTGCAAAAATACGGTGTTGCCACTCTAATCCTTCTGGCGCTGACACTCGCAACAACGCTGCCAGCTTTTCCACACCTTCACGCACCATGCTCTCAACTTCAGCACTGGCAAAATACAAGCTTTTTTTCGTCTCTGGTGCTGTGGCAACCAAGGCTTTCAGGGCTTCAAACTTCATCGCCTGATCATCTACGGGAAAGGGGCTTGATGCGATATAGGCATCGAAAATGTGCGGACGCTCTTCCAAAGCATGAATTGCAAAACCACCACCATACTCCCAACCAACCAGCATGCGGCGATCATTGGTTCGGAAATTGGTATCGGTAAATCCAATAACTTCTTTTTCAATAAAATCCAGGAATTGATCTGCTTTAGGTGTCCCGGCTTCCAGCCAGCCAAACCGTCTTGGATTAGCCATTTTCACTGCCACAACGATGGATGACGGCATAGAATCCCTTGAAGTCAACCGCGTCGTAAGGTTGGAAACATACGAGAAGAACCACTGTCCTTCTGTCACATAGATAACCGGATAAGCTTGGTCTGTGTCACTGTAACCATTGGGTAGGGCAATCAATATCTCACGATCCTCACCAAGGATTTCCGACGCAATTTGGTAACTTTTACCGATGACAACATCCTCACCAGCAAGAACTTCGGAAGGTTCTATTGCAAAAGCCGCGTTAGTGGCAAAAATTAGGAATAATAAACCGGAAATAAATTTCATTCTTGGCACTCTATGTTTTCAAATAATAAGCTTCAAGTCTGAAAGAATAACCATACTCATGCATTAACAAAAGAAATGCGACAAGCCGAGACGGTAGCAAGTTGAACAGAAAGCTACGTTACTCCGATCCCTAACACAGCAGAAAGACCGCAAACAAAAAAGGCCGGTAAAACCAGCCTTTTTCTGCGTGATTAATTTATGCAGTTATTGTTAGCGATTTTGCACGGCACCCTGCAAACTGGCAGCTGCGCCCATGATTTGCTCAACCAGATGCACAGGCACGTTCAGCTCTTCAAGTGTAGCGTTCAAATGGCCTGCTACCGCGCCGAAAGCCTCGTCAGAAATAACCATATCTTTATGAGACTTGCGCATATATTCATCTGCGCCGTCTGTCTGGCCTTTAAAAAGCATGGTGAAAAAGGCTTTCTGCTTCCGGCTTTGCCCGCCCATTTCAACATCAGAGAAAAACGGCTCCAACAATGGGTCGGCAAGTACTTTAACGTAGAAAATATCCACAGCCGCATTCACGGCATCTTTACCGCCTATTTCCTCATAAATTGACATGAAGTCACCTTTCAAAAATTACCGTGTATCAACACGCGGAACAATTGCACACAAAAGTTAATAAACTGAAACCTTGCCTACTGGCCCCATGGAATTCATGCGGCAGAATTGTATAACAGCAGAAAAAGGTGCTCATTGATAAATTGAGAGCGTTTGCAACAGCAAATTTACTTCGCAGCTGCAATTGCTTTTGTGATCAATTCTGCGGCTACTTCTGGGCCTTCCCAGCCTTTAATCTTCACCCATTTACCTTTTTCCAAGTCTTTATAGTGCTGGAAAAAATGGGCAATCTGATCAAGAAAAATTTCGGGCAGCTCGTCATAGCTTTCCACACCGCTATAAAACGGGTGAAGCTGATCAACAGGCACCATCAGAATTTTTTCGTCCATGCCGGCTTCGTCTTCCATGATGAGAACACCAAGCGGGCGACAGCGCACCACGGCACCAGGCATAATCGGTGTGCGGTTAGCCAGCAACACATCAGCCGGATCACCGTCATCAGCAAGTGTGTGCGGGATAAAGCCATAATTGCACGGGTAGCGCATGCTGGTATGCATAATGCGGTCTACAAACAGCGCACCGCTTTCTTTATCCATCTCGTATTTAACGGGTTCGGTACCGGCAGGCACTTCGATGATGATATTCACATCCCAGGGCGGGTTCACGCCAATCGAAATTTTATTGATATCCATGGTGGGGCTCCTTGGATGTTGGGAAATTATGGTTAGGGGGTTAGCCCGTCAATCTCAATTGTTCAATTTGTGATTTGGCCTACAATAATGCTGGCAAAAACAATCCAACCAAAAGAAATATTCGAACGGAAAACTTTTAAACACGCCACCGGATCATCAATACTCACCCGGCGAACCTGTACGCCGAGGTGGGTAGCCGCCAGCGCGATGCCGATGTAATAGAAAACCCCAAGCTTTGCAAGGGCTCCGGCACCAATAAGTGCAAAAATAAACAGGCAGTAAAAACCTGCCACCCATGTACGCGTATTTGCACCCAGCGCAAGTGCTGTGGATTTTACGCCCGCCAAAGCATCATCTTCGCGGTCCTGATGCGCATAAATAGTATCATAACCGAGCGTCCAGAACAGCCCGCCAGCGTATAAAACAACCGGTGGCCAGCCTAAATCACCACGTACAGCAGCCCAACCAACGAGCGCGCCCCAATTAAAAGTAAGGCCCAACCACGCCTGCGGCCAGTAGGTGATACGCTTCATAAAAGGGTATGCCGCAACCAGCACAAGCGACCCCAACGCCACACCGGCAGCAAAAACATTCAACTGCAATAAAACACCAAGCCCTATAAGGCATTGAAAAATCAGAAAAATCCACGCTTGCTTAATCGTTATTTCGCCAGCGGGGATAGGCCGTGACCGCGTGCGTTCCACAGCCGCATCAAAATCTTTATCAATAATGTCGTTGTAGGTGCAGCCTGCGCCGCGCATCACCAGCGCCCCAACGCCAAACAGCAGCATCAAATGCAGATGTCCTACATTAAAAGTGCCAGCCGCAGCCAGCGCTACCGACCACAGACACGGCCACAGAAGCAACCATGTGCCAACAGGCCGGTCCATGCGGGCGAGCTTTAAATAAGGCCGCACCCGGCGCGGTGCATGCCGATATACCCAGCTACCTTCAACAGCATCCGCTGTTTCAACAATCATATCTACCTGTTTTTCACTCATGTCCCGTCGCTACGCTGAGGGCTTATATATGTCAAGGGGATCAATTATTATATAGATGTATTTACATCATGTATTTACATCTATATAACTCTGAGTCATTAACTGCCGCTATCTAACAAACAACCATGGCCGAAAATGGCGGGGCACCTAATTAAAAACAAGTTATGAGCCAAGCTATGAAAACAATATCGGACCCATGCGCATGCACCACCATTCGCAAAGCAAACCGCTCTCTTTTTCGATTTTACGAAAAGGCGATGGCAGGCACCGGTGTGTCGATCACCCAGTTTTCAATCCTGCGTGCGCTCAACCGCAAAGGGCCCACAGCGCTAAGTGTGCTTGCAGACACACTGGTGATGGAACGCACATCGCTGTACCGAACCATTGCCCCGATGGTGGAAGGCGGCTCTATCGCGCTGGAAAACGGTGATAATAAAAAAATCAAGGTTGCAGCACTAACCCCGGCTGGCACTGCCCTTATGGAAAGTGCCAAACCACAATGGGAAGCTGCACAGCAGCAATTCACCGCAGCAATCGGCGAAGCTGAATGGGCTGCGCTTTCGGCCACCTTGCTTTCCGTCCCCACTATTGTATCGGACCTGAAATGAACAATAATCAGATTAAAACAGACCAAACGCTTGATCCAGAAAATTGGGAAGAAGCTCGCAAAATCGGCCACCAAATGATTGATGATATGATGGATTATCTGATGACGCTTAGGGAAAGGCCCGTTTGGCAACCCATGCCTGAACCGACCAAAAAGGCGCTCACTGAAAAGCTACCTATGGAAGGCGTCGGCCTGGCAGACGTTTATAGCGAATTTAAAGAGAATATCCTGCCCTACCCAACAGGCAACATTCATCCGCGCTTTTGGGGATGGGTAATGACCAACGGCACGCCAACCTCAATGCTCGCAGATATGCTGGCATCCGGCATGAACCCGCATTTGGCAGGGTACGACCAAAGCGCCTCAATGGTTGAAAAACAATTGATCGACTGGATGCGGCAATTGCTGGGCTTTCCGGAAGGCACAGGTGGCTTGCTTGTAAGCGGGGCAACAATGGCCAATATCAACGGCCTTACTGTTGCTCGCAATGCAATGGCTGGCTACGACATTCGCGCTGACGGCCTCAACCGGGCAGATCAGCCCGAACTAACCATTTATGGCAGCACTGAACTGCATAGCTGGATTTACAAAGCCTGCGAATTGATGGGCATGGGCCGCAAGGCGTACCGCGCCATTGATGTGGACGCCAATTACCAGATTAAAATTGGCGCCTGCCGTGCGGCTATTGAAGCTGATATTACTGCTGGCAAAAAGCCTTTTTGCCTGATTGGCACCGTAGGCACGGTTAATACTGGCGCAAGCGACGATATCAAGGCACTCAGAGCACTCGCAGACGAATTTGGCCTGTGGCTACACATTGACGGCGCTTATGGTTCTCTCGCGGCACTGTCGCCCGAACACAAGCCAATCACAGCAGGCCAGGAACTGGCAGACAGTTTGGCGTTTGATCTACATAAATGGGGCTTCATGCCCTATGAAATTGGGTGCGTTATTGTGCGCGACGCTGAAACCCAAGATAAAACCTTTGGTCAGAAAGCTTCCTATCTGTCATCGCAGTCACGCGGTCTGTCTGTGGGTGTCACCTATTTTGCCGATAAAGGCATACAATTATCTCGGGGCTTCAAGGCGCTTAAGGCATGGATGACCTTCAAAGAACACGGCTTTTCAAAAATTGGCGAAATTATCGCTCAAAATATTCATCAGGCTCAATATCTTAAAGAACTGATTGTCAAAAACAATAAACTTGAGCTCTTGGCGCCTGTCCCAATGAATATTGTTTGTTTCAGGTATACTGCCAATGAACTCAGCCAAGAACAGCTAAACCAAATCAATCAGGAAATCCTGATACGGCTTCAGGAAACCGGTATTGCAGTGCCGTCACAAACCATTTTAAACGGCAACTTTGCTATTCGTGTCTGCATTACCAACCACAGAACACAGTTGGTTGATCTTGACATACTGGTAGATGCTGTATTGAAAGAAGGCTTGTCTTTGATGCCCGCATAACAGGACTGCGCCATGAGCAAGAAAATTCAGCACCGGCTTTATCTGGATACCCCTCTTCCAGGCAATGGATTGGTTTCCCTGTCACAGGAACAATCGCATTATCTGGCTAATGTTATGCGTGCAAAGCTTGGGGACAAGGTTGCGCTGTTCAATGGAAATGACGGCGAATGGGCCTCCGAAGTTGCAGAAATTAAAAAACGCTCGGTCACCCTGCGTGTCACAGAAAAAAATAGAGGTCAGGCGGCAGAACCAGATCTAATGCTGGCTTTCGCCCCTGTAAAAAAGGCACGCATTGATTTTATGGCTCAAAAAGCCACCGAACTGGGCGTTAGCCATATACAGCCCATGCTGACACACCGCACCAATGTTGAACGTGTTAAAACAGAGCGCCTGCTTGCCAATGCTATAGAAGCCGCAGAGCAATGCGAGCGCCTCACAGTTCCCAAGGTATCTGAACCGGTAAAGCTGGAGCAATTGCTGGCAAATTGGCCCGCAGAGCGCATGGTTATGTTCTGCGATGAAGACCTCAGCGGCAAATCAGCGCACGAAGCCCTGATTGCCCTGCCCACTGAACAGAAAAAACAACCATGGGCGGTCCTGATCGGCCCGGAAGGCGGTTTCGACGACAACGAGCGCAGTGCCATAAAAAAACTGCCCCAAACCATAGTGGTTGCGCTTGGTCCGCGTGTTCTGCGTGCAGATACCGCCGCCATGGCTGCGATCGCCATTTGGCAATCCGCAATTGGAGATTGGCGTTAGATTAGAATATTTTTCCTACAAACGAGTTTTGCTAAACAAACTCACTAATACGTGAAACAGCCTTTACTTTTCTTGCCAGTATCTTATCTACGCACTAAATTTTGTGCTAGTTCAATCTGTCAGGGGCCTTATATGTCGAAATCAAATCCCGTTATCGAGAGCAAATCTCAACTTGTTGAGTATCTCGAAACCGGCATGAAACCCGACCGCAGCAGCTGGCGCATTGGCTGCGAACATGAGAAATTCATTTTCTCCCGGTCTGACAACAGCCCGCTTTCTTATGAATCTTCTGCAGGAAAGCCGGGCGTAAAAGACGTTATTGAAGCCTTTGTTGCGCGCGACTGGCAGCCTGTAGAAGAAAACGGCTACCTGATCGCCGCGGTAAAAGACGGCGCATCCATAACACTTGAACCGGGCGGCCAGTTTGAACTATCCGGGGCACCGCTCAAAACAATCCACGAAACATGCAACGAAACCACCACGCATTTGCGGGCATCGCAGCAAATTGGCGAAGATTTGGACATTGGCTTTTTGGGCATGGGTTACCACCCTACCCTGAAACGCGAAGATGTGCCGATCATGCCAAAAGCGCGCTATAATATAATGCGCGACTATATGCCCAAAAAAGGCACCTTGGGTCTGGATATGATGCTGAGAACCTGCACCGTACAGGTTAATCTCGATTTTGCGTCTGAGGCCGACATGGTTGAAAAGTTCCGCATTGGGCTGGCGTTACAGCCACTTGCCACCGCCCTTTTCGCTAACTCTCCGCTTAAAGAAGGCAAAATCACCGGCATGAAAAGCCTGCGCAGTCAGGTTTGGACCGATACTGACCCTGACCGCTGCGGCATGCTCCCTTTTGTTTTTGAGCAGTCCATGGGCTTTGAACGCTGGGTAGACCACGCGCTTGACGTGCCCATGTATTTTGTGAAACGCGGCAGCGACTATATTGATGCCTCAGGCCAGTCTTTCCGTGCTTTCCTGAAGGGAAATTTACCAGCCCTGCCCGGTGAACTTCCGCGCATATCAGATTGGGAAGACCATCTTACAACGCTGTTCCCTGAAGTACGCCTGAAGACATTCCTGGAAATGCGCGGTGCTGACGGCGGTCCTTGGGCCAGCTTGTGCGCCCTGCCCGCTTTCTGGGTTGGCTTGCTGTATGACAATGAAGCACAAGCAGCAGCGCTGGATATAATCAAAAACTGGTCAGTTGCGGAAATGGAGCAATTACGCCTGGATGCACCAGCATCAGGGCTACAATCCAGAATTCAGGGCCACACCCTGCACGATATCGGCCGTTCAGTTCTGGAAATTGCGGATACAGGTTTAAAAAATCGCCGTCAGCTATCTATTAGCGGCGAAAGCGAACAAGGGTTCCTCAACAGCCTGTGGGAAAGCATTGAAACAGGAAAAGTACCCGCAGACAGGGTTGTTGATAGCCTGAAAAACGAATGGAACGGCGATGTTTCTCGGGTTTTCAGCGAACTAAGCTATTAAATTTTGCGTGATACCTAGCATAGCTTAAAGCCAGCGTAGCCAATCAATAAACCAATAAAGCCCAAAGCCAAAGCTGCCAAGAAAACCGCTCCACATCAGGGCAATGGGCAGCCCGGAAAAACGTGACCGCCTGTCACGGTAATGGCTGTCACATTGCAGACAGTGAAACCACCCGCCGCCTTGCTCTGCAGCCAACCTTATGCCGGGTATCATTGTTGGCACCTCGCCGACAAACGGATGCACCTTTGTTGATCCACACTGAGCACAAGCGCGCTCTTCGCCGTCTTCATCCATATGGCGCGGAACCTGACATCGCGGTATTGTCGCTATTTTTTCAATCACAGCGTCAGCGCGCACCTTATCAATGGCGCGTATCATCATATCGGTACGCACAGCATAATTTAGCGCACCCATATTCTCACCGTTTAAAAACACCTCCACACCGTTCGCATTCAACACTGACTTCAGCATCTGCGCATCGCCTGCGTCCAGGCCGGTACGCAGCGGTATAAGGCGATTATAATCGGTAAATTTCTCAGCCACAGAAAGCCCTTACCCTAATCATTGAGGCCGGTATCAAGCCCGTCGATCGAAACTGCGTTACGGGTTTTCTGATATTCAATCACACCCTCAGGGCCTTTACCTTCAGCCCATTTATGCAGGGTATCACGTTCGCCGGTAACCGTCATTTCCGGCACACCCCAGCCGCAGCTGGACTGTGCGCTTTCAACGTCAACAAGGATAACTTGCCGGACACCAAGACGCGACGGAAAATTGCCGATCAATTCATCAAACTCGGTGCCGCCGGGACGCACCACACGGCCTCTACCATAAATTCTGTATATCAAAGCATTACGGGTAAAACTGTTAAACATCACCGTAATACGGCCATCATTGTTAATGTGTGCTGATGTTTCATTGCCGCTACCGGTAACGTCAAGGTACCCGCATAAATTTGGCGATAAAACACGGAAACTATCCATGCCCTTTGGGCTTAAGTTAATTCTGCCTTCCGCACAGGCCGTTGCCGTGAAGAACATGGGCTGGCTTTTGATAAATTCAGCATGTTTATCGGTTATATGATCAAAAAAATCAGACATATTTTTATCCCTATGCGCAAATTCATCTATGAACGCTTTTATGAAGGCCGCCCTCATTAAAAACAAGCTTTTAGGTTATGCCTTTGGTGGAATGTTCCTTTGGCAAGCATACAGTTTTCTTGGCGCAGCGGGCAGGTAAGTTCTTGCACAGCAGGGCATTCACCCACAGTATTGGTGCTAGTAGACGGAGCCAAATATGAATATCAGACCCTACCAGCCAGCCGATTGGCCAGATGTTGAACGTATTATGCAAGAAGGCATTGATACAGGCATTGCAACCTTTGAGACCAAACCCAAAGCGCGGAGCAAATGGGAAGGCGGAAGCATCCCCGGCAACCAATTAGTGGCAGAGAATGCTGGCGGCGCTATTATTGGCTGGATAACCTTGTGGCCTGTTTCAGATCGCTGCGTTTACGCAGGTGTAGCAGAAGTAAGTGTTTATGTTAGCGCAAGTGCAAAAGGCCAAGGCGTGGGCAAAGCCTTGATGACCGCCCTTATTCACCTGACTGAGGAAAAGCTGGGCATCTGGACAATTCAGGCTGGCGTTTTTGAAGATAACCCCGGCTCGTTAGCCCTGCATAAATCTTGTGGGTTTCGCGTACTTGGCACCCGCGAGCGCATTGGCAAACTACACGGCGTATGGCGCAACAATATGCAATTGGAACGCCGCAGTGATGTTGTCGGCATCTGATTTCTGATTGTTTTCCTGCACATCTTGTGTTTATAGTCGGAAATTAACTGGGGGAACAAACATGAAACAAATCTTATTTATCCTTTTAATATTTAGCGTTAGCTTTGCCACACAAGCTGTTGACGAACTCACCAAGTCTTATAGCGAAATGAGCTATGAAGAGCTGAAAGCTGTTGATAAGGCCGCGCTCGACAAAAATGCGAAAAAAGCCCTTAAAAAAGCGCTCTCTAAAGCAAAAAAGGCCGAACGAACGCGAATTAAAGCAGAAAAAAAAGTTTTGAGAGCGCGAGAAAAGGAGGCTAAGGCTAAACTCAAGGCAGAAAAAAAGCACATGGCTATCGAAGCCAAGAAAAAACTAAAAGCACGAAAAGCTGCGCAGCGCCGACTTAACTACATCAACGATGTACACAAAGGCACCAGCATTTCCAAAGACGAGTTTGAAGCAAACATCAAAATTCGCGGCAAAAGTGGCACTCAGAGCGATTATGCTACAATTTCAGCGCTGGGAAACGGTGGTAGCCTCAAATATTTTATACGCGGCTATTACAACCCGACTACATCCACGGGAAATTTCCAGCTATATGTGACTGTGAAGTTCTCAGAAGTTGTTCCTCAAGACGCGCTTGAAGCCTTTGACGTATCGCCCGCAGCTTATGCCTCAAAGAAAGGCTGGTGGAAAAACTACAATCGGGCGGCCCTTAGCGGAGGCAAAAGTCGGAAAGTCCATGAAATCGATCAGTACGCAAAAGATTGCGCTTATTATTGCAATTTTTATGAAGACATTGCGATTGTTCTTGATTTGAAAGATATCGCAAATTCCGTTGAAAACAGAGCTAATCTTAGAATAAAGCTTTCATCCAGAAAGACAAAATCGATAATCATAAATATCCCGTACGATTACATGCTTGGCTATCTTCTTCGATTATCAGAAACAGATTCCCGTTTGGCCAGCATTGGCGAAATTCTACAGCCTAGACTTCAGGAAATCAGAGCTATTACTCTTGAGTAAAGCGAACAAAGCCACCAACTAAAGCCCCAACTCTCCACGTAACTTCTTCGTGAGCTTTGCGGCGATGATAGTGTGGGCGTCTTCGATATAGCTTTTGATATCATCGTCACTCAGCGCACCCGGTTTCTGTACCTGCACCCATTTCGCCCGCGCCAAATAAGGGGCTGGCACCACACCTTCCAGTTCACACAGTATCTGGTAGCTCAGGTCACTGCACTTAAAGCTAATTTTCTGGTGCGGGTCATCACCCCACACAGAACAGATAGCAAATATCTTGCCTCCCACCTTCCAAACCGAAGCATTCCCCCACTGCACCACGTTGGTGGTGGCAACAAGACCACCGCAAAAGACGTTAAACTCTTCCCGGTTCATCATGGGATTTAAAATCCTTTTCTATGACTTTTTGCTTTTTTGGTTCGGGTGCCGGGTTTGCCGCCTTGTGACCTGCCCTTTGGCCTGCCGTGGCTTTGGCCCAACCCTAGCTCACCTGCTTCCAGGTTTTTAATCTCGTCCCGCAAGCGTGCGGCTTCTTCAAATTCCAGGTTTTCAGCAGCCATACGCATGTTTTTAGACAGGCCTGCGATATGTTTTTTCAGGTTCGCGCCCACCAGATGCACCGCTTCGCCGCCAATTTCCACCGTGGCATAATCATTCGCTGTAGCTTGCGTCATCAGGTCACCGATGTTTTTCTTCACCGACTGCGGTGTAATACCATGCGCCTCGTTATACGCCTGCTGCTTTTCGCGGCGGCGATTGGTTTCACCCATTGCAGCATCAATGGAGCGCGTGATTTTATCTGCATACAGAATAACCCGGCCATCCACATTGCGCGCCGCACGGCCAATGGTTTGCACCAGCGAGCGTTCTGAGCGCAGAAAGCCTTCTTTATCAGCGTCCAGTATGGCAACCAGCCCGCATTCGGGGATATCAAGGCC
>Ga0316204_10006486_pt1 | contig 17963 bp, 14 predicted proteins | sample 6monrhotite_MG_2_FD_205661 | JGI IMG/M metagenome (GOLD analysis project Ga0316204, IMG submission 205661) | Microbial mat bacterial communities from mineral coupon in-situ incubated in ocean water Damariscotta River, Maine, United States -... | ecosystem: Environmental > Aquatic > Marine >... | reverse complement strand
CCAATAATCGTGGAAGCAAGATCACAATAAAACAAAAGGTGGAGAACAATGTCGAAGCAGACAGGCTATACATTAGCCCTGTCGACAACATCACTACGGGCGATTTATGGGAGCCGAGTTACCGTAGTTCTGGTGAAGTAGGGCATGTTGGCGCTGTACTTTTGAACAAACACCATGATTTCTACCAGAAGATATATCTTAGGGCAGCAGGAAGTGGGTACTCAGTGCAAGGTATGGACTTACTGCTCTGGGCATTCGCGATGGCTGAACAGAACAACGTGAATGAAGAATTGGAGCCCATGTTCGCGGATATCCGTGAGGAAGTTTCATCGAATTTGAGAAAGTTACTTCGCGAAGTACCTACGCCGACGCCTGAGGATTTCGACGAGGCAGATATTGGCGACGAATAAATGCTTAAGAGTCACTCTAAGATAATTGCCGCCGAACTTACTGAAGGAACTGGCGCCGGGATATCACTGTCTCAGGTTCCAACGGGGCTTCAAACCGGCTTAGATATTTGGTTTAGTGACCTAAGAAAGAGAGCAGGGCCGGTGATAGAGCTGCGAGCTCATGGGCTGAAATCACATCAAGTTGACCTCCGGTTTGGGATGTACTCCAAAGGTACATTGGAACTGATTGCTGAAGCCCCCGAAGAAGATCAGCTTTTGGCACGGTCGTTGATTTCTAGCATTACGCCACATGCAAAGATCACAATTCATGGGCAAGACATTGAGAGTTGGCGGGTTTTGGATGGAACATTCCGAATGTCAGCACAATTAAGGCATCAACAGAGTGGCAATGATGCTGAAACAGTGATCAAGACCAGCCGCGAAGTCATCGTACCAATGATGGCTGCTATGGCAGAACTGATCGGCTACGATGTGAACGAGCCTGAGAGTCTATCCGGTGCAATGGAGGGCGCCTTGACCGAGATACTGGTAGGTCGCCGAGAACGGAATCCACGCAACCGCCTGCTGTGCCTAAGGCTTCATGGGAACTCATGTAAGTGTTGTGGAACATTGCCATCTATGACGTACCGCGAGGCGGGAGGCATTATTGAAGTTCACCATATTCAGCCGTTGTCAGACCTCCAAGAACCGCGAGAATACAATCCGCTATTGGACCTCATTCCATTATGTCCCAACTGCCACAAAGCGGTGCATACAAGACGACCAACACCATACTCTGTATCGGAACTCCAAGTGATCATGGGCATCAATGACTGATAGGCTTTCACATCTCCCTGCTAGCTATGCGGAACTCCAAGGGGCATTGCCAGATGACCTTGAGTTGAGTCGACGGATGATTGATCCGATCGTTTTGGTTGGCCGCTCTGACTTGATATTAACAGCACGTCTTGCAGGACGAAGATTTGTGCGAGGAACTGAAGAAATATTTCTAGCTCCCAGCAATCAGCACAATTGGGTCTTGGACCAAAACATCGTCCGACCCCTACCTAACGATGTAGTTGATGTGTTTTCAACGATGTTTGGTGGACTCAACGATTTGGTCGTCAGCTACCGCAACGTCCGTCATCTTATGGAGCAGGCAGGCGGTGATATTGAACTTCGATTGTCAGAAGATGCTTTAATTTCAGGAACTTCCTTGGCGGCGCTACACCCAGACGAAATACTAGTTGAAGGCCTTCAGGCCCAATTGTACCCGTATCAAGCCAAAGGCGTAAGATGGATGTTGGAGGTTTCTAAGGCAGAAGGAGGCCTGATACTGGCTGATGAGATGGGTTTGGGAAAGACGCTCCAAATCATCGCTCTTCTACTACTGGAAGTCCCGAAGGAATCGGCTCCCGCTTTGATAATTTGTCCAACAAGTTTGATAGTGAATTGGGTCCGGGAGATTGAGAAGTTCGCTCCGTCACTGACTATACTGGTTCATCGCGGCGCGGACCGCACTGGCATCTTCAAGGGCCTCCAAACAGCAAATATTGTGATAACTACATACGATACGATGGTGAATGACATATCCATTTTTTCGGCATTTGAATGGTCATGGGTGGTGTGCGATGAAGCCCAAGCGATCAAGAACCCACGCTCAATTCGGCGCCAAAGCGTCTCTACTATTCCTCGCAATAGAACCATTCCGATGACAGGTACGCCGGTCGAAAATAGCTTGGTTGATTTGTGGTCTTTGGCCGATTTTGCGGTTCCTGGCATCTTGGGTTCGCTCGCAGCTTTTGAAGACCGTTTTCCCGACGGGATTGGTACAGCCAAAGAAGTCGCTGAGATTGTTGAACCGATCATGATCAAACGGCGCGTTGCCGACGTTGCAGGTGATTTGCCCCCGCGCATCGATATAGATATTCCGTTGGAGATGGAGAACGAACTTGTCAGTCACTACAATGCCGTTCGAGAGACTACACTTGAAAAATATCCGATTGCTGGGGCGTTGGTGGCAACCTTGCAATTACAACTGGTTTGCTCCCACCCTTGGCTAAGACAAGAGAATGAAAGTGACGAGGATGGCGAAGCAGCTTTCATTAAGACCGTACCCGGATTGCCGTTGATCAACGCCAAAATGGATAGGGCGCGCTCCTTAATCAGAGAAGCATTTTCTGGGGAACGAAAGGTCATAGTATTCGCACTGTTTAATCGAATGGGAGACCTTCTTAAACAAGCTTGCCAAGATTTGCCATCAGCCTACTGGGGTGCAATTAACGGCAGCACACCATCAAGTGACCGCCAATCGATCATCGATACATTTTCTTCGCATGAAGGGCCCGCAATCTTGGTGCTGAATCCAAAAGCTGCCGGAGCGGGCCTTAATATAACAGCGGCCACTGTTGTCATTCATTTGACACCGGTATGGAACCCCGCACTGGAGGCCCAAGCAAGTGCGCGTGCCTATCGTCGTGGGCAAGAATTGCCCGTAACGATCTATAGGTTGTTTTACGAAGACACTATTGAACGGATCATGTTGGATAGATCTACGTGGAAAAATGAGATGGGAAATGAAATTACACCTAATTTGGTCAGGGAAAAAGAGGATCTTGAACAGGCGTTGTTGATCCAGCCGGGGATAAGATGATGCTACAGGCGTACCGTAAGATATTGAGTGCAAATGACACGGGGCAAACAAAGAGCCACCAAGCAGGCATGCTTATTCCGAAAAGCGATATCGAACTTCGAGCCTTCTTGGGCGAACTCGACTCAAAAACGAAAAACCCTCGCAGAACAGTACGCTGCCGTGACGAAAACGGCGACGATTTGGAACTTCAGTACATCCACTATAACAACAAGCTGCATGACGAGAAGGGAACTCGAAACGAGTATCGCCTCACATGCTTAACTGCGTATCTGAGGCGATCTGGAGCTCTTGCCGGCGATGAAATCGAAATTTCCAAGAATGAAACCGACAGTTTCTACTATATAAGACATCTGCCTAGAAACGCTGGAGACGAAGATGATCATCCAAACAGGATAGTTTTGAAAGGTTGGAGGCGGGTACATTGAACTCGCCTAGCATCCGACACCTTCACTTAGATCCGCAGGTTTCAGACCAACTGGAGGAGTTAGGGTGTATTAGCCTATCAGATATCTCAGGGTTGCTTGCTACTTACGATCTGGAAGATGAAATTGGTGGTGCCCTCGCTGAGGCGAGTGCCGCATTGATGTCATGTGTATCGGGCGCAACTATTGACTGGCTGAGATATTATGAACGTTCAGAGTTTGAATGTAACGGACTATTCTTCCAATGTGCTGAACTTTCAGGCTTTGGTCCCGACAAGCCAAGTTTTGCGGTGAACCGCGCGAGCTTCGGGAACGCAGGAGCGATGTTGGAACGCGCGGGGTTGGATAATTTTGGCGTTCTCATAGAGAAATTGCAGGAAGGTATCCATGTCCCTCCGCCGGGAATGGGGAGCATTAAGGTACTTGAGTTCTGGCAGGATCTGACTTGTTTGGCAAATAGCGTGCGGGATGATGCGTCGATTCTCGAAGGTTATGCTAGAAGGTACCCATTCTATTCTTCGACCAGTGACCAAGGCTTCCCAGCTGCAATTGATGAGGAATTGGCCCTAGCGAGCCGTCAGATAGGGTTGTCAGAACAAGCGCTGAATTTGGATATTGGCGTTCTGCACATCGGCCCCAAGTCAGATAAGCTTCGGGACAGGGGTATATCGAGTGTCCGAGACTTACAGGGTGTTTCGTTAGCTGAGATACTGTCTTGGCAAGGTATGGGCAGGTCGACCACATCCCGCATTCAGGAAGGTATTGAGGCTCTTAAGCGAGCCCAAGTACCAGATGGGGATATTGATTGGGAGATCTACTGCGATCACATGCAGCTCACGTTGCTTCCAAAGCAAAAGTTAAGCCAGTCCATGTCTGAGACAATTTTGCTCCTCCCAGATGTGATTGAGGAAACCATTTTGGCCGGAGAAACAGATGAGAACCGTTTGATTCTACAGAACCGAATTATGAAGCCCCCGGCTGAAAGGATGACCCTAGAGGCCGTCAGCGACCTCATGCCAGTTAAGATCACCAGAGAACGCGTTCGCCAAAAGGAGGCCAAGATCCTTCAAAGATTAGCAAGTGCATTAATCTACAATGACTATGCTCAAGCCCCTTACCATTTCAGACCAGAGTTTACGGCACCTTGGAGCAAGGCGGCAGACCAATTTGTGTCATCTGAAAATGAGGTTTCTTTGAGTGCATTAGTTGAAGGCCTCGAAGTGGCTTGGGGTGTTTCAAGAGATGTATTCAGCGAACAGCTTCCCTTGATAACGGCGATTATCACAGGTGATCTGGCGTCCGGAGAGGAGTTTAAAAAAGCTCTGCCGGTTGAGATGCCACTCTTGTTACAAGGTTCTGGATTGGCCTTGGACATACCGTTACGGCAACTACAGATTGGAAAAGCTGCGGGTAGTTTCGCTGAGCGTGGAATTGATACGGTGAGTGATTTTCTTGGGGCGATTGCATCTGGTGAGGTTGAGATTGGTGGAGGTCAGGCAACAAAAATCACTTATGAGCAAATCAACATTCTTGCTCAGTGCGTTGAGGAAACGGGGGAAATTGACTGGTCGTTATACACTGAGACGGTAGGTGTACCGCGCTTGCCAGTGGGCGTGATAGATAGTCCCAGCCGTTTTTTGGAAACCATAATTCCTACTGGGATAGATGTGCTACAGTCCCGACAGATTTCTTTTAGAGCAGCTGATATCTTCAAAATGCGGTCGTCAGTTGGCCTTGCGACCCGGCCAACCACCGAAAAAATGGCAGCGAAACTTGGCGGGCATGCCCCTTCAATCAAGCTAGTTGAAACCAAACTGCTGAATTTTCTAAATGAGGTATTCATTGAGGGTAACGTGGCGATTGCTCGTGCACATGTTGATGAAGTGTTTTTGTCGTACTGGGTTACAATAGATCGAACTTTCAGCAAATTTGATGGCGATATTGAGCACCTACAAAGAGAATTGTGTGAGAAATGGAACATCGGAAAAGGAGAGCTCGATAAATATATGCCAGCCATTGTAGCAATATTGACCGGGTATCCGATGGGGCGCCTTTCGCGATTTAGCAACGTTTCTCGCAAAGGGGTGACTGAGCCGCGAAATGTCCCTGCATACAAAGCGCATGATATCAAAGAAGAGCGTGAATTTACTCCACGAATGGTCTCACTGCGTGGATTTCGGCGGTCACATTGACTTGCTCGTAACAGGATTAATTGATTTAATCCATTAGACTCCTAAAAAGATTGTGGCTGGCGATGAAGGGCTACACAACGGGTTCTGTCAGATTAAACCAGCTTGAGCCTGGGTTGGCGGTTTCGTAGCTTCACCCGATGACAAAACGCTCCCCATTTCGGTATTTCAAAACCAGTCCCGAGATCATCCGCCTTGCGGTGATGATGTATGTCAGGTTTCCGCTGTCGCTACGCAACGTCGAAGACCTGCTACATGAGCGCGGAATTGACGTTTGCCATGAAACGATCCGATTTTGGTGGAATAGGTTTGGTCCGCTTTTCGCCTCTGAAATCCGTAAAGATCGGATCAATCGCAAGCGATCGTATTCAAACTGGCAATGGCATCTGGACGAGGTTTTTGTGAAGATCAACGGCCAGACGCACTATCTGTGGCGCGCCGTTGATCACGAAGGTGAGGTATTAGAGAGCTTCGTCACCAAGCGCCGCGATCGCCGAGCAGCATTGAAATTCCTCAAGAAAACAATGAAGCGTTATGGAAATCCGGAAGTAATCGTCACGGATCGCCTTAAGTCGTACGGTGCTGCGATGAAGGTGATCGGCAATGCCAGGCGTCAATTGACGGGGCGGCGACTGAACAATCACGCTGAGAATTCGCATCTTCCGTTTCGACGACGAGAGCGGGCTATGCTGCGGTTCCGGCGGCTACAATCTCTACAGAAATTCGTTTCTGTTCACGCATCAGTCCACAACCACTTCAGCCAGGAACGCCATCTCAATTCACGAACCACTTTCAAACTCAAACGAACTGCCGCACTTGCCGAGTGGCGGGATCTTTGTTCCGCATAAGTTCACGCATTCCGCCGCGAACCGAGACTAGTTCGAATTAGTCTGACAGCATCCCCGAGGCTACTTCACGAAAGATCTTGTCCGCTTTGGCAGCGTTCAGGGCACTTATCTGTCGTTCGAGGGATTGTCCCTGACTGGACACTCTGGCGTAACCGATATGCATATGGAAAGCCTACATCATTGCGCACCTGATTTATGCACCAACCTATGAGCCTTGTTTTTGTGACCGCGTCGCGTTGTTGCAAATATCATGAATTTCGCAACGATCCCCGATAGCAGTCACTCGTGCATCATGCAGCGAAGGTCTCGGTTGAGCCCAATGTGTGAATCCGTATTTTGTGCTGCGTGCGCTCGCAGCGATGGAAATTCCGCGTGAGCGAAAAAATACGTGCCGCCGCGCAGCGGGAGAACCGGCCATTCACGCAGACCGCAGCGAGGATCGGCGGTCGAATTCACAGTTCGCGGACAAGGTGGCCCTTGCAGCTCCCCGCGCAAAAGTCAGACAATTGCCTCATAGCGGACATCGGCAATACTCGTAATTAAGGTTCCCTTTGCGCTCTAAGAGGAATCGATAACGTACAGTGGTTGCCAAACAGGCCAGCAGATTTGCGTTTTAAACTTACTATCGCCCGAACCATTTCTGACCGAAAAGCGCTGTTGGTCTTTGGACCCAGTATGCCCGTATCGACGCAGGATTCTTCACACCAATGGGCGAAAAAAGCAGCGCAGATTAGACCTTGTTCAGCGAAAGAGCTCCACGAATTGCATCCTTGAACGCGGAAACTGTTCTGCTATCGCTGTGGCCGTTCCGAGTGATGAGGCCGACAGGTCTTGCGACGTTCGGATTTTCCATGGGGCGCATTACAACAGTGCGGGCGACGCCATATGCCGAGGATGACTGGGGCAAAAGCGCGACGCCGATACCTGTGCTCACCAACTCCAAAGCCGTCGTCGAACGGCCAACTTCAAATGTCCAAGTAATGGGACGGCGCCCCTTGGCGATTGCTTCGTCAATCAGCAACCGGTTTCCGGTGCCGCGCATGGGAACGATAAGGTCTTCGCCCGTCAGGTCGGACCACTGAACGATGTCTTGTTGTTCCAACTGATGTTCGGCGGGCATCGCGAGAACAATCCGGTCGTCAAAAAGGGGTTCAAACGTCGTCGAAGGTTCTAGCATCGGGATCGAGCAAATCCCAAAATCCGCGTCTCCGCTTACGACTGCCTCTGCGACCTCATTTGCGTTCCCGTCCAGAATGCGAACCCGTGCGGTGTGCCCGTCGGCGCGGAATACTCTGAGGGCGCTTGGAAGCAAGGCTGCCGCGACGCTGGGCAGTATCGCGACGGTGACGATTGCATTCTTCTGAAACCCGAAAGCCGCGCTTTCATCGCGCATCGCGCGCGCCGTTTCATATGCGCCGTCAAGAATGGCTTCTGCGCGGGCCTGCAATCGCTTGGCTGCAAGGGTCGGTTTTACAGCCCGTGTAGTGCGCTCAAAAAGCTGGGAATCTAACGCAAGTTCAAGTTTCTTGATGCGCCTTGTAACGGCGGATTGGGACAGGTTCAGCTTTTCGGCGGCCAGATGAAAAGACCCGGTTTCCTTGACGGCGAGGAATGCTTCTAGGTCGCTGAAATCATAATTGATGCGCATATCGCATTAATCTTTTATCTTACCTCATTAGTCAAATTAAAGCCTCCCTGCTACGAACTGAAGATGTAGGAGACAGAGCATGACAAAATCGTATGATATTGCCGTAATCGGCGGCGGCAACGCGGCTTTGTGCGCCGCGATCACCGCGGTGGAAGCCGGCGCGAAGGTTCTGATACTTGAAGCCGCGCCCAAGGCATATAGAGGCGGAAATTCGCGCCATACCCGCAATTTCAGATGCATGCACACCGGCCCACTGGGGCCACTGGTCGAAAGCTACAGCGAAGAGGAATACTTCGCCGACCTCATGAAGGTTACGGACGGAAAGACCCATGAGGGGCTAGCGCGGCTCGCCATTCGAACGTCCGAAGAATGTCTGCCGTGGATGGAAGAACACGGCGTCCGCTTCCAACCATCGTTGTCTGGCACATTGTCATTGGGGCGTACGAACGCCTTCTTTCTGGGCGGGGGCAAGGGGCTTGTGAATGCCTATTATCGAACGGCCGAAAAGCTGGGTGTCGATGTTATGTACGACGCCCAAGTCACCCATCTAGAGGTCGAAGAGGACAAGGTCGTGTCTGTGGAATACGAACACGGCGACAAGTCACATCGCATCACACCCAAAGCGGTCGTGGTTGCGTCTGGCGGATTTCAGGCGGACACAGATTGGTTGGCCCGCGCATGGGGACCAGCGGCCAAAAACTTTCTGATCCGTGGTACGCCCTACAATCGCGGCGTTGTTCTGGCAGACCTGCTGGATCAAGGGATTGAGCAAGTCGGCGATCCGACCCAATGCCACGCGGTGGCTATTGATGGGCGAGCGCCAAAGTTTGACGGCGGCATCGTCACGCGGCTTGATTGCGTGCCGTTTTCCGTTGTCGTGAACCAAAACGCCGAACGGTTTTATGATGAAGGCGAAGACGTCTGGCCCAAGCGCTATGCGATTTGGGGCAGATTGGTCGCCGCGCAGCCGGATCAGGTGGGGTATGTCGTCATTGACGCAAAGTCCCTGAATCTGTTCATGCCGTCAGTGTTCCCGCCTATCAAAGCAGACACACTTGAAGAGCTGGCCGAAAAAATGGGCCTGCCTGCAGACAAGCTGCGTAAGACGGTGGATGCGTTTAATGAGAGCTGCGGTGACACCAGCGCGTTTCATCCAACCGAGCTGGACGGGGTTTCCACATCTGGCCTCACCCCGCCAAAAACCAATTGGGCCCGCCCGATCACCGAGGCGCCGTTTTACGGATACTCCCTGCGGACAGGCGTCACCTTCACCTACTTGGGGCTGAAAGTGAACGAGACAGCCCAATGCAGCATCGGCAACAAACCCGTTTCGAACCTTTGGGCCGCCGGAGAGACAATGGCAGGATCGATCTTGGGCCAAGGCTATTTGGCGGGATTTGGTATGACCATTGGCACGGTCTTTGGACGCATCGCTGGAAAAGAGGCCGCAAACTATGCAAATTGATCTCATACAAGAAGCCCGACGTCAGGCCGAAATCTGCAACGCATGTCGCTATTGCGAAGGGTATTGCTCGGTGTTTCCGTCTTTGCACGACAAACGAGCGTTTTCGGATGGTGACATCACGCAGCTTGCGAACCTGTGCCACAACTGTCGTGGGTGTTATTACGCATGCCAATACACAGCCCCCCATGAATTTGATCTGAACCTGCCTGCGGCCTTGGCAGAGGTACGACAAGACAGCTGGGAAGAGTTCGCCTATCCAAGCGCCATCGCGGGTCAATTCCAGAAGAACGGCATGGCCATCGTAATCGCCGCGACGGTTTGTTTCGCGCTTTTGTTCGCGCTCGCTCGGTGGCTCGGCCAAGGCGACGGAGAGGGATTTTACGCCGTCATGTCACACGGCCTGATGGTTGCCATTTTCGCGCCTGCATTCCTTTTTCCGCTGTTCAGCATTGCAATTAGCCTGCGCCGCTATTGGGTCGCTACGGATGGCCGTAAGGTGCGTCTCAAACATGTTAGCGAAGCTTTCGGCGCTGCGGCGAACATGCGCAACCTGTCTGGGGGCCACGGTGACGGATGCAATTTTGAGGACGAAGATCGCTTTACGCAAGCACGCCGCTTTGCGCATCAGTTCGTTCTCTATGGTTTTGCACTGTGCTTCGCGAGCACCTCATCGGGGACGATACTGCACTATGTTTTTGACATGCATGCGCCCTATGGCTTCTGGTCGTTGCCCAAACTTCTTGGCGTGCCCGGTGGCATCGCAATGACCTTTGGCGCCGTTTGGTTGGCGCATCTGAAGCTCAAAGCTGACCCAAATCTGGGAGCAAAGACCGCCCGAAGCGGCGAGTTTGGTTTCATCGCATTGCTCGGATTTGTCGGGTTTAGCGGATTGGCACTTTTTGCGCTGGGACAGACCGCTTTGATGCCAACTATTCTGGTGCTGCATCTTGGGGCAGTGCTCGGCTTCTTCCTTCTAATGCCCTATACTAAAATGGCGCATGGGTTCTATCGCCTCGCGGCGCTGGTCAGGGACGCACAAAGGCGCACCCCCTAGGCACGTCAGGAGATAAGTTTGCAGAATAGATCGTTGAGCAAGACCCCGTGAAACAAATCGCGATCACCCACTTGATCGCCGTGTTTGGCGTTGCGGTATTTCATGTTTTGAACCTGCCGCTTCCTTGGTTGCTTGGCCCCATTGTGGCTTGCCTCATCGCGGCATTGATGGGCGTTCAGATGCGCGGCATGCCCGTGATCAACAACCTGATGCGCACGGTTTTGGGTGTCGCCGTGGGCGCGACGTTCACGTGGGCGCTGGTTGTGACAATGGCGGATATGTGGACGACGCTGATCCTTGTGCCGCTTATGGTGTTCCTGATCGGGCTGATCGGCGCCCCCTATTTCCAACGCCTCTGGGGCTTTGATTTCGCAACCAGTTACTACGGCGCAATGCCCGGCGGCCTGCAAGATATGCTGCTGTTTGGCGAAGAAGCGGGCGGTGACGTGCGCGCGCTATCGTTGATCCACGCCACACGTGTGATGGTTATCGTGGTCGCACTCCCGTTCATATTGCAGGGCTATTGGGGCGTGGATTTGAGCAATCCTCCCGGCGTGCCTGCGGCGTCCCTGCCTTTGTCCCAATTGGCCTTGATGCTTTTCGCGGGCGTCGCTGGATGGCAGATCGCCAAGGTGGTCGGCCTGTTCGGGGCGTCCATCCTCGGGCCGATGATTTTGGCGGCAATCCTCGCGCTTTCGGGCGTATTGCACCACCGCCCCCCCGCCGAGGCAATCTGGATGGCGCAGTTTTTCATCGGCATGACCGTAGGCACGAAATACGCAAACGTAACAGGTGCCGAAGTGCGCCGCGACGTCGCCGCCGCGTTGGGGTTCTGCGTTATTCTATTGGTGTTGGCCGGTGCGTTCGTCGAAGGCATCCACCTCTTCGCGCTTGCCCCGCCGATGGAAACATTGCTCGCCTTTGCTCCGGGCGGTCAGGCGGAAATGACAGTGCTCGCACTGATCGCGGGGGCGGATATGGCGTTCGTAATTGCCCACCATGTGTTGCGAATAATCGTGGTTATCTTAGGCGCACCGATTGCTGCGCGCCTGTTCAGGTCCAAACCTCAGGATTGATCATGTGGATTGGTGCGCCGTCCGCGTAGGCGTTGATCTGGTCGAAGATGTCACTGAACTGCACATCAAATTCGTCTTCCGTGACAAAGCCAATGTGCGGTGTGGGCAGAACATTTGGGTGCGTTAATAGAAAGTTGGCAGTATCGGTCAGAGGTTCCGTATCGAACACATCGACGGCAGCGTGAATGCGGCCTTGGGCGACTTCAGCCTCCAACACGCCTGCACCAATCAGGCCCGAACGGGATGTATTCACCAACAGGCTGCGTGGGGCCATTGCGGCAAGATCGTCGGCGGTGATCATGCCGCGGGTTTCCGGTTTTAGACGCAGATGAAGGCTAATGATATCGCTGGTAGCGAAGAATGCCTCTCGGCTAGAGGCGACGGTTTCACCATCGGCCAAGGCCCGTGCGCGGCCTGCGTCAGACGCCCACCACTGGATGTTCATTCCGATGGCGCGGGCGTATTCTGCCACCGCCTGCGCGATGCGACCGTAGCCAAATAACCCCAGCGTGCGCCCGCGCAGGGTGCGCCCTACGCCCATCTGCCAATGCCCTGCTCGTACGGATGCCACTTGTTGCGGGATCTGGCGGCAACTGGCGAGGATCAGGGCCAGCGTCATTTCAGCGGCGGCGTAATTCGGCCCGCCTCCAGACATATTTGAACTCAGCAACACATTGTTGGCGATGCAGGCATCAACATCTACATGTGGGTAAACACTGCGCTGACTGATCAGCTTGAGGTTGGGCAAGCGGTCCAGCAAATCCGCACCGATCGTGGTGCGTTCGCGAAACAACACAAGCGCGTCGGCCTCTTGAATACGCAAGGCGAGTTTTGCTGGGTCAGGCTCGTGGTCTGTCCAGACAGTCACATCGTGAGAGTTGAGTTTGGCAAAGCACGGCAAGCCGCACAGGGTATCAAACCAATCGTCTAGGATGTGGACTTTCAAGTTGTGCTCCAGACAGATTTCGGGATCATGACGTCGCCGCGTGCCAAAAGGCGCGCCGTACGAACCAAACCAGCCGAGCGCAAATCAATGCCTTCCTCCGTCAGATCATAATCAACCAAAACATCTATCTGACCAGACGCATGTTCCAGCGTGATAGTTGCTGGGCGTTCGTTTGATCGCGCAGCAAGCCCTTCGGCGACTGTGTTCGGGGTTAGCACACAAGACGCAAGGCATTGAGCACCCGTAACAGCCATCGTCGGGTGCGCTTTCCAAGGCATGAAGTAACGTGTGGCAACGGTTCCGTCGTCACGTGCAGTTGCCAAAAGGCCGAATTTGGGGGTAACGGATTTGGCCACATCTTTGATGCCCATCGCCTCGCCCGCTTGAATGCGGACTGCCTCCATCTGGGCAAAGAACGCAGTATTCTCGTTCAGCGCTTCGGCGCTTTCATAACCTGTCAAACCGAAAGCCTCAGCGCGTGCAATGACCATCGGCATCGCGACGTCCATGCAGGTCACGTCGATCCCGTCAAAGGTGTCGATCAAATTTCCTGTAGGTAAAAATGCGCCCGTCGCACCCCCAATCGTGTCCATGAATTGCAGAGCCACTGGGGCCGCCGTGTTAGGCACACCGTCAATTGCCACGGAGCCGTCATAGATCACGCCATCTGGTCCGGTCTGAACTTTTGTAATAACCCGCGCTCCGGTATTTGTTGCGTGGATTTTCACGGCCGTTTCATCGTCTACCGCGTCGATCAACCCCATCTCGATGGCCGCAGGGCCAACACCTGACAGAATATTCCCACAGGTTGGTTTGAAATCAACGGTGCGGTCCTCAACGCTGACTTGTGCGAAGAAATAGTCAATGTCGGCCCAGTCATGATCCGAACGAGACAGCATCGCGACCTTGGTGGTCACCGCATTACCGCCGCCGATCCCGTCGATATTGAGCGGATGACCAGAGCCAACTATAGCGATCAAAACCTCAGCCAATGTGTCCAAGTCTTTAGGCAAATCAGCGCGGTTCAGATAGGGCCCGCGCGACGTCCCGCCGCGCATAAACAGAAACGGAATTGCCGTCTGGGTCATGTGAGCGGCCACGGAAGATCAAAGCTGGACTGTAGGATACCGGGTGGGAAGTCACGGTTCAACGTCCATGCCATTGCGCAGATAAACGCGATGCCAAAGGCGGCGTAGGCAGCCGCAAAGCCCCAGCTTTTGCCAGCCCGAAAACGAATGAACAGCAACAAGAACCCGGCCAGCGCGAGAATGAATCCGACCACCGCTGTGGCCACCAAAAGCCCCGCGAACCATGCAAGGGTTGCCCAAAGTCCGTGGGTGTTAATTTCGACGTCCTGAAGCTCACGATCCCCAAAAATCGCGTCCGTTTCTTTTGCGCGGATCATTTGAACAATCAACAAGGCACACCCAATCAACGCAATTGTCGCGACGAAGATCGGGATCACACGGTCGGTCTTGGCAAAGTCCGGCACAAGGGACGCATTGCCATATGCCACTGCCACATAGCCCATGACGGCCATCAGGAAGATCAGCGGCGCGCGCTTGGACCCTGCGGCAACTTCGCCCTCGGCTTGGATGTTTTTAGCCTGACGCAGCCCGATGACCACGGACAGAAGTGTGATGATGATCAGGATGATTACGATAGGGCTGAACACGTATTCCAACCCCTCTTCGAACCCGCGGCGGAACCGCGAGGATCCGATTTGATAGGCTTGGTTGGTGTAACGCTCCACAGGTCCAGACAACACGAACCCGATCAAAAACGCAGGCCGAGACCAATCAAAACGGCGCATCATGATACCGAGCATACCGATGGCAAAAAGCGCCACGAGGTCCCAAATTTCTTGACGCGATTGGAAGGCAGCAAAAGCGATGATCATAAACAGGAACGGGGCTAGCAGCGCAAAGCGAATGTTCGTCAGCCGCGCAATGCCGCCTGATGCGGCGATACAAATGAGCGTGCCAACCACATTCGCCAAGGCCAGCAACCACACAATCGCATAGGTGAAATCGAGGTTGTTCTTGAGCATCGATGGGCCGACTTCGATGGACCCAGTGCCGAGGAGTGCCACAGCAGAGATGAAGATCGCCATAGAGCCTGATCCGGGAATTCCGAACAGCAGCGTCGGCACCAGACCGCCGCCCTCTTTAGCGTTGTTGGAGCTTTCCGGCCCGATCACGCCGCGCACATCCCCCGATCCGAATTGGGATTTGTCTTTGGCGGTTTGCACCGTGTGGCCATAGGCGATCCAGTCGACAACTGACCCACCAAGACCGGGGATTACGCCAACGATCACGCCAATCAAGGAACAGCGCATGGACAGCCATAGGTTCGCCCACCAGTCTTTAACGCCCGTCAGCCAGCCGCCACCCAATTGCGCACGATCTGAAATCGCCTTGTCTTGGCGCAGCAATGCAACGATTTCGGGGATGGCAAAGATACCAAGGCCGACGATGACCAACTTCAGTCCGTCGCCAAGGTATTGATACATCTCGAATGCAAAGGACCCGCTGTCGGCATAAATCCATTCGCGCGGGATCATGCGAAGCTCGCCTTGGGAGCGACCTTCGCCAATAGTGCCCACCAGCAGACCGATACAGGCCGCCACGACACCTTTGATTGCCACGCGACCTGCTAAGATGCCAACCATCGACAAGCCGAAAATCGTAATCATCAGCAATTCAGGCGTCTGGAACAGCAACACAATCGGACGTGCCGCGAGGATGAAGAACGTCAGGAAGGCGGCCCCAAACAGACCGCCGAATAATGAAGACGCGAAAGCCGCAGACAATGCACGCGCCGCTTCGCCCTTCTTGGCCATCGGAAAGCCGTCCAGCACCGTAGCTTGGGACGCAGACGAACCGGGGATACCCATCAAAACAGATGCAAATGTATCCGATGTGGGAACGACGGCGACCATGCCGATCATTAATGCCAGACCTGTGACAGGTTCCATTCCAAACATGAAAGGCAGCAACAACGAGAGGCCCGCAATGCCGCCCAAACCGGGGAAGACCCCGATACATAGACCCATCACAACGCCCAAGACCAGATAGCCTAGCACATGGGGCTGTAGGATCATCGCGAAGGCGTCACCGAGCGCTGGCATTGCCGTTAAAAAGACGTCCATGGCCCTAACCTTTCGCGGAAATTTCTAAATTATAGTGTGGTCCTCCCCGCGCCATGTCGGGCGGGAAGGACCAATAGTGCTTACTGAAGAACGACGCCGTAACGCTCGGACAACCAGTTGATCACAAAGTCTTTGGCTTCTTGTGGTACGACTGTCGCGCTTTCCAGTGCAGTCTGCGCCGCGGCCCCTGTCAGCTGTGGGTAGACGCCGAGACGTGCAGCTGAAATTTCAGCAAAGTCAGGACGTTCTTGGATCGCTGCAAAGGCTTCGGTGAAGGTCGAAATTGCATTGTCTGGTGCGCCTGCTGGCAAGAACACCATCTTTTGCGCTGGGAAACCGGCCACGAAGAAGGCCTTCCATGCGTCCCAGCTTTCGCCGCTTGTTTCACAGCCATCTGTTGCTTCACAGATTTCCTTGAACGTCGGCATGTCTGGGAATGTCGGGTCACGTACGATGTTGCCGTCTGCGTCCAATGCACCAAACGAGAACCAAGGCACGGCTGTGCCCGCCTCAACCAATGGAGTGACGCCAGACAGGAACGAAGACGACGTCTGATAGTCGATGTTGGCTTCGCCACGTTCGAACATCAAACGACCGTCGCCGCGGCCTTCAATACCGAACACAGGCTCAACATTCAGACCCAGCATTTCCCATGCCAGAAGCGGCACGAGATCAAGACGTGTTGCACCTTGTGAACCGTAAATGAAGTCTTCGCCAGCGATATCAGTGGCAGACCCACCGTCGCCCAACATGCCTGCCAGATCGGTTGGCAGGTAAGCAACGCCACCTGTGCCGGACGCCAGAACCACGTTCCAATCGCCATATTCATACCGAACCCGTGGATCGTTCAACAGGTAGGGGAACTGTGTTGAGCCGGAGGACCCGAAGATGGTCGTACCGTCCTCATACGTCATTTCCTGAAAGTTGTTCGCGCCTTTAGTGGAACCCGCACCTGGATCAAACACGACCACTACGGTTGGGTTGCCTGGCAACGTTTCAGACAAAAGCGGCGCATAAAAGTTGGCCCATTTCGCGGAACCGCCAGTTTCGGAGAACGGGATGATCCATTCAACAGTCTTGCCAGACAGGTCAATCTGATGACCGTCAGCCAAGGATTGCGTTGCTACCAACGCAGATGTAAGCGCAAGCGCGCCCAGTGTTTTCTTAAGCATTTGTTTTCCTCCCAGAAGGACCGAATCGGCCCAAAATATCGAATCAGACGGCCTTTCTAGCCTTCTTGATAGTGTCACCCTGCGGTGCCATCCTTGCACGAACCTTGCACCACGCAACATTTCTGAAGGGCCTGACTTTGCGGATCGTCGTTGTCGAAGACAATATCTCTGTCGCCAAAGGCATCTGCTACCATTTGCAGGATGCAGGCCACGCTGTGGATATGCTTCATGACGGGGCTGAGGCGGATATGTTTTTGCGCGATGATGGCGCTGATATGATTGTGCTTGATGTTAATCTACCGGGCAAAGACGGCTTGTCGATTTTGCGCGATTTGCGCGAGCGTGGCGATCAACGCCCAGTCTTGATGTTGACCGCACAGGCTGAGACCACAGATAAAGTCGCGGGACTTGACGCTGGGGCCGATGATTACTTGATCAAACCCTTTGAAATGGTCGAATTTAGCGCCCGCATCCGTGCTTTGTCGCGACGGGTGACCAATCAAACCACCGCACAGCGCGCCATCGGCCCACTGTTGTTTGATTTGACCGCGCGCATGGTCGCCGGCCCTGATGGTCCTTTGAATATCCCGCGCCGTGAAATCGCAGTGTTTGAACGTCTTCTCATGGCTGAGGGGCGCTTGGTGAACAAACAAGCGCTCCTCGACAGTCTTTATGGGACCGGTGCGGACGTGGATGAACCCGTCGTTGAAGTCTACATCTCTCGCTTGCGCAAACGCCTCTTGCTGCACGGTGTTTCGATAACGGTCAAGCGCGGCATGGGGTATCAAATGCAGGCTCTTTTATGACCAAAAACCTGTCGCTGCGTGCGCGACTGACGTTCGTTATCCTCGTTCCGCTATTGTTGCTGGCGGCCTTGTTCGGTGGCTGGGCTTATTTTGACGCGCAATCACGTGCTGCCGAGCGGTTTGATCGCTCGCTCCTTTCAACCA
>Ga0316204_10006485_pt1 | contig 17963 bp, 15 predicted proteins | sample 6monrhotite_MG_2_FD_205661 | JGI IMG/M metagenome (GOLD analysis project Ga0316204, IMG submission 205661) | Microbial mat bacterial communities from mineral coupon in-situ incubated in ocean water Damariscotta River, Maine, United States -... | ecosystem: Environmental > Aquatic > Marine >... | reverse complement strand
GGTATTCATGAATATTGAGTCACGTATTGCTGATGAGCTGGCTGTTCGCCTGCCTCAGGTTGAGTCTGCCATTAATTTGTTGGATGAGGGTGCTACGGTGCCGTTTATTTCCCGTTATCGCAAAGAGGCTACCGGTGGGTTGGACGATACTCAGCTACGCGCCCTTGAAGAGCGGCTGACGTATTTGCGGGAGATGGAAGAGCGCCGTGCTGTAGTGCTGAAGAGCATTGAAGAGCAGGGCAAGTTGACGGATGCGCTTACTGTGGCTATCAATGGTGCGGATACCAAGACTCGTCTTGAAGATTTGTATGCTCCCTATAAACGAAAACGTCGTACCAAGGCACAAATTGCCCGGGAAGCGGGTATTGAGCCTTTGCTGGATGCGATTTTGGCGGATCACGATATTGATCCGCAGGCGTTGGCCACCGATTTTTTTAACAATAAGTTGAACCCGGAGGCTGGGTTCAGCGATGTTTCCGCAGTACTTGATGGCGCGCGGCAGATTTTTATGGAGCGAGCCTCAGAAGAAGCGGATCTGGTGGGCAAGCTGCGCGATTATGTGTGGGAAAATGGCTTGATGACTTCCGTGGTGGTGAAGGGGGAGGAGCAAAACGGCAGTAAGTTTGCGGATTATTTTGAATTCTCTGAGGCGCTGAAAAAAGTACCGTCGCATCGAGCTTTGGCTTTGTATCGGGGGCGTAGCGAAAGTGTATTGCGTCTGAAAATTGTGGTGCCTGGGCAGGATGACCTGGAATCACCGCTGGATCGTGGCATTTGTGAGTCCATGGTGGCAGCGCATTTTGGGCTGCGTGATGAGGCTCGTGTGGCGGATACGTGGCTGGGAGAGTGTGCTCGCTGGGCCTGGCGTATCAAGATCAGTATGCAGATTGAGTCCGAACTCAATTTGCGCCTGCGCGAGGCGGCAGAGGAGGAGGCTATTCGTGTGTTCGGCGAAAATATGCGTGATTTGTTGCTGGCGGCTCCCGCTGGACAGAGAACTACCATGGGGCTGGACCCAGGCTTGCGTACTGGCGTTAAGGTGGTGGTGGTGGATGCCACGGGCAAACTGTTGGAATACGCGACGATATTTCCTCATGCGCCAAAAAATCAGTGGGACCAATCGCTGGCAGTGCTGGGCAAGCTGGCGGAAAAACACGGCGTTGATCTCGTCAGCATTGGCAACGGCACTGCTTCGCGGGAGACCGACAAACTGGTGCAGGAGTTGATGAAAAAATACGGCTCGTTGCGTCTCACCAGTTTGATGGTGAGCGAGGCCGGTGCTTCGGTGTACTCGGCCTCTGAACTCGCGGCACGGGAATTCCCGGAACTGGATGTGACTTATCGTGGCGCGGTGTCCATTGCCCGTCGCTTGCAAGACCCGCTGGCGGAGCTGGTGAAAATTGATCCCAAGGCCATTGGTGTCGGCCAGTATCAGCATGATGTGAATCAGATGCGACTGGCAAAAAAACTTGAAGCTGTGGTGGAAGATTGTGTGAACGCTGTGGGCGTGGAGATTAACACCGCTTCGGCACCGTTGCTGGCGCGAGTTGCCGGATTGTCAGAAACGCTGGCGACGAATATCGTTTTGCATCGCGAGGCCAGTGGTGCTTTCAGTAATCGAAAACAATTATTGAAAGTGGCGCGCCTCGGGCCAAAAGCCTTCGAGCAAGCGGCCGGTTTTTTGCGTATTCGTGCAGGTGATAATCCGCTGGATGCTTCTTCTGTGCACCCTGAGGCGTATCCGTTGGTGGAAAAAATTATTCAACAAAGCGGACGTAAAATCACGGACATTATCGGTGATAAGTCTTTTTTGAAAGGTCTGGCTGCCAATGATTTTGTCGATGAAAATTTTGGTGAACCCACAATACGCGATATCTTTGGCGAACTGGAAAAACCCGGTCGTGACCCACGTCCTGAATTCAAAACAGCGACTTTTAAAGAGGGTATTGAAAAACTGTCTGACCTTGAACCGGGCATGATGCTTGAAGGTGTCGTCACCAACGTCACTAATTTTGGTGCGTTTGTGGATATCGGTGTGCATCAGGACGGTTTGGTGCATGTCTCCGCGCTGGCGGATAAATTTGTTAAAGACCCTCGCGAGGTTGTGAAGGCAGGGCAGGTGGTCAAAGTCAAAGTGATGGAAGTGGATTTGCCGCGTAAGCGTGTTGGCCTCAGTATGCGATTGACAGATGATGCGCGAGACAAGCCTCAGGATATGCAGCGTGACCGATCCAGAGCAGGAAAGGTTAAATCCACAAAACCGCGTCAGTCCGGCCAGTCATCAAAACCGGCATTGAACAAAGGTAGCAACAAACCAACCAATAGCGCTATGGCGGATGCTTTTGCAAAGTTGAAACAGGGCTAGTTGTTGGTGGGGGTATGCCGGTGGAGACGCGATTAATCGCGTCTCCATTCCAGGGCTACTGCGTATCAGTGCATCGTTATTGTTGCATCGAGGACGATGCCTTGCGGAGTAATGTCGAAAAATTCGACGAATTGCATATCTACTTTTGCCATTCCTTCCAGCATGACCTTGTCTTGTTCGGATATTTTCCCATCTGTGGTATCAGCGGTTTGCACAAAATTATTGATGAGCCGCATGTATTTTCCAAAGTCTATATTAAGTGCAAACATGCCTGTCGCCGCGAGTGGGTCATTCACCATGGTTTGCGCGAGCTGTTCGGCTTTATCTCCGATGTAAGCCACAATGTGGTTTCCTTTCAACGCCAGTTTAACGCTGCCCAGGTTGGATGTTGGCAGTGGAATTGGGAAATCGATCGGTGTGCCATCGGCAGGGAGTTGAATGGGTGGCATACCTTGCTGGAAATTGGCGGCCATCAGGAGCAGGCGCTGAGGATCTTTTGCCGAGAGAGTGATAATTGCATCGAGGCTGCGGATATCGGGCGTAGCACTTTTTTCCTCAAGGTTTATGGCAGCGTCTATATCCAGTATCGTTGCTGAAATACCTTGCAGGCCAGCCGCCATACCGGTCATCATACCCAGCGCGAGCACCGGATTGCTGTCAGTCAGACCTTGTTTCATTTGTGCCAAAAGCTGACATTGATAATCCTTTTGCGTGAATTCCGTGAACATCTGGCTGACGACTGGTGTTAACGCATCAATGTTAAAGCCAAAACCAAAGCCTAAGGCGGGCCTGCTTTCGATCTTGCGAAGATGTTCTGGAATGAAACCGCGCAGTTGTTGCAATTGTTGCATGAATGCCATATCGGTATTTTCAACCAGCATGCGCATGGCCATCTTGTTGGGTTTTTCCTTCAGGCTGAGTTCCGTGTAGCCAAAGACGGTGCGTGGCCACATTTGGGTGACTGCCAGAAGTTCGGTGCGACATTCCGTTGTTTGTATAGGAGCCAGAGGATTTTCCATCATTGGTTCATTTTGTGTGGTAAATGCTTGTCCAGCATCTTCATCAGTTTGGTCAGGTAATGGTTCGGGTGCTTTTTGTGTGTTGATGGTTTTGAGCAATGCTCCCAACATGCGTCCGAATTCGTTACCTTCGGGAGTGGTTAAACCCTTCACAATTTCCATATGATTCACATAACCAAGATAAGCAGGATGGAAGTTATGTTTGGATTTTAGGTCTTTTAACAATGTTGCATTTTCCAGGGAATCCAGTGGTTTTTTTGTACCGAGTATTACATCACGGGTTGCTGGGCTTTCCCATGGCGTTAATAGCGTGATCAAGGCGTAGTTGTTGTCTACACTGATGGCAAGTTTGATATCAGTGGAAGCCGAGTGGTCGGTTTTGGGGGTAGAAAAACTATATGTCTTGAATGAAATCTCACCATGAGATTCCTGTACCGGTGTTACTAATGCTGTTGTTTCGGCGCTTTTGACAAAGGTATTAAATGCATTTGTGTCGGCCAGTTTGATGCGTATTACGGGTGTGGTGCCGATGGAATAAAGAACGGCATCCATTTCGTCGCCAAGCCCTAATACGCCTTGTGCCGTTTTCAAATCCTTAAAAGCTGTCAAATATTCAACGAATAACCCGGTTAACATTTTTGCCGCTGGTGGCATATCTTTGTTATTGGGCAGTTGCTGGTCGATCGTTTTTCTGAAATCTGCGGGTTGCATAAACCCCCATTGAGGTTCGATGGTTTTTAGCATGTCGTTCAGTGATGCAGGCTCAAGCCCACCGAAAAAATAGATTGTATCGGTGGGAACGTAGCTCAAAATGTCACGTGTGGCACCATGGTTGGCAACGTTATCGGGTGATGTCGCGACAGTCTTGTTATCTTCTTCCAGCACATATACTACGGTGATATAGGAGACGAACGCCAGTGATGCGGCGATTGCAGCACCCTGAAATAAACGTAAACTGTCCATGGTAGATTCTCTTGTAAAATATTAAAAAGTATAGTTTTTGTTGGATGCTATCGAGTGTATCGTTATACATCAAGCATAATATTGCCCATTGTCTTCTGATGATCAAACAATTTTGATGTCGGCAGGGCAGGTTGAAAACTTGAATGGTATTTTGTTTTGCTTCTTTTTTCTTTGATAAGAGAGAGTCGGGGCGAGGGGAGGAAGGCTTTCTGCTCCTTGAGCCTAAATTTTATATTTTTCCATGCGATTGCGCACTTTTTTGAGGTAGTCTCGAGTTTCTTTTGCAGGCAAATGCGCACGAAAATGTGTGTAAAGTTCATCGGCGCTGAGCTTGTTGATTTTATTGTAGGCGTGGCGACGCCATGAATAGCGGCTGGAATAGTTGCGTTTGGTGTATCGGCCTGTGAAGGAGCGAATTACGCTGTTTGATCCAGCATTGTAGGCAGCAATAGTGGCCAGAGTGCGAGCTTCAGGGTCTTTGATTTTTTTAAAGTGTTTGTAATACAGCAAATGTAGATAGGCTGTACCTAACTTTATATTGTTGTCTGGGTTGTACAGATATTTTTCTTTGACCACTTTGTCTTTTGAGTAGATAAATCTATAAGCATCACGTGCGCCGGTTTTGGGTACCAGTTGCATCAAACCAAAAGCCGGAACGGGTGATTTTGCTCTGGGATTAAAAGCGCTTTCTGTTTCGATAATAGCAAAAATAAGTGGCGCGGGAATATTATGCTCATGGGCATAACTATGTACGCTCTCACTGAATTTTTGTGCGCGAACACGGATATGATCTGGTAGCAGACTGAATTGTGTGCTGACCACTACGCGCTGTTTACCATCTTTACCGGTGAGCGCGCGAGTTTCTATGGATGTTGCTATGGCCCTGGCAAACTCTGCCAAGTCTTTGAGATCAAGTGGTGAGTTGTCGATATTGGCGACCAAGCCAGCCAATACAGCAGGTTGTTTGCTGTGTGGTGGTGAAGGGAGTTTGGCAATATTGATAATGGAGCGATTATCCGGACCTTGTGTGATGGTTTTTTTGATGGCAGATATCAGCTTTCGTTGTGTGTGCTTGGCGTTTTTTGCAATATCAGGTTTCAAGGCCAGTTCAATTTTCACCATGCCTTCATCGTAATCCACAATGCTGCGTTCCTTAAAGTTGTTACGATAAGTAACGTCACGCTTTGCATTGGGTATGATGGCTTCATTTCCCCAGACTTTTGCGATTTTTTTCCGATATTGCCTGAAGGCACTCTGAATTTTTTCCCTCTGTTTTTTGTAAACAAGATTCAGTTTTTTATTCTGGCTGATTAACTTTTCATGACTTGCGTTGGGTGCATGGTTGGCTGAAATTGATACAGAAGTCAGTAGTAAAGAAAAAACGAGTAGTGATGTGATCAGGCGCACAAACATTGTATCCGAGGTCTCGGGAAATTACGGGTATAAGGGCAATACTTTTGTAATGTAACGTCTGATGCTGGGGTGGCTTTAATTGAGAATACCCCCTATGACGTTTGGTGAATATTCCCATATTGCTTACAAGTGCTTGTTGTGTTTGCAGTGTGGATGTAGATTGTGCCAAGTCGCGCGAGTGACTGTGTTATGTGGTGAGGATACTCGCGGATTAAGAGGGCTTCTGATGTTGTGCCCAGAATTCGTCGAAATCGTGCAATATCTACATAACAAGGAGAATGGGGATGGGGATGGAAAAACAAATAGAGCGCCAGTCTGCTCACGAGTTTGAAAGTGAGATCGGGAGTGAGCAGGAGTTTTTGCGAACGACCGAGTTTTTTGATCTTGAGGGAGCGGAGCTGGATATTGCTCCTCCCAGTGCAATGGAATCTCTCGATATAGAAACACCTTCCGTAGCCGATATGCCGTCCAGTCTACCTACGGAAGCAGAAGCGATTGAAGGTCATGTGGCTGGTGGCGAAGGCTTTTCTCACATTATTCCACCCACTATTTTGGCACCAACCTTTGTTTTTAATGTTGAGGGGATAGAAGCAACTCAAGCGACACAGTTTTATACATCTTCAGATAACCAACGTTTTCCTCATGCCGGAACGGACAATGCAGTGCCATTAATTGAGCACAAACATCTTGCGATTCGTGTTTACCCCAATTTGATCAAGCCATGGTGGCAGGCCGTAGGTGCCGTACAGGGTGAAGTGTGGTTTAAACGTATTGATGTTGAGGGGCAGCCTTACAGAAAAGCCGTCGTGTTGAATGGTTCCACCGCAGGGCGGCGTGGCGCGACGATTGATCGTGGCAATGCTGGTCATACATTGAATTTCCGTATCCCAGATTTTTACGCCCGCGGAAGATTAGTGGTCTATAGCCGTTGCAAAGTATTCGTTGCCAAACAATGGAAATATACGCCCTGGTATGGTCGTACTCTGAGCTTTATTCGTGTACCAGCGGTGCGTATTCGTGCCCACGGTGTGCATTATCAGCGCAATGGCATTTTGAAGACAGCACCACCACTGAGTGATTTCATCGCCACCAGTGTGTATTTGCGCAAAACCTATCCGATGTCACGTTTTGATTTTCTTTCTTATGACGTGATGCACTTTGCCGGTGATCTGACGGATACTTCCGGCGGTGGTTGCGGTCAGGGTTGGAATGCCTTATGGAATCAGTTGCGTATGTTGTACAACGTGTCGGGTCAGGACGCGAATCATTATGCATTGATGAAAAAGGGGATTCCCACTGCCTATGGTGGTTGTGGTGGCGGTAATGTTGGTGCCAGTTTTGTGGGTGACGGCAGCATAATGGCGCAAGAATTAGGACATGATCTGGGACGCGGTCATGCTTCTGGTTTTGGTAACGGTGGGCCGGACCCGAGTTACCCGCACTACACTCATCCCGGTTCCTCCACTATTGGTGAATTTGGTATGGATTACGCCACAGGCAAAGTCTACAAGCCGTCGGAGAGCAATGACTTCATGGGCTATTGTGGTAACCCCTGGGTTTCACCTTACACGTATTGTGCGCTTATTAGCGGTATTAGCAGCCAACCCTCACCGGCGACTGCCGTGCTCAGTGGGCATGCGGAAAACCTGCGTTACCCGCAAGAACACCTGTACCTTAATTTCCGCGTGAGTTGCAACGGTGATGTGGATTTGCAGAGTGGTTTTTCCATGGTAGGACCGAGTGGCAGCGGTAACGGTGAGCTGACCGAACATTCTGTTGAATTGCATGATGGGCAGGGCAACGTATTGTGGGCGAAACGTCTGATGCTGGAAGAGGCGCATCAAAGTCATGATGATTCCCATACCCAGTACTCGGAAGCCATTCCCATGCTGAACGGTGCCGCCAGACTAGCTTTTAAATGCGGACATGCAGATGGGCCGACCACTATCGACATCCCTAAGAAAGTGCCGACAATCAGCATCAAGGCACTCAAGTTTGACACTCGTGAAGCACAGTCGGGCACCATGCCACTTAAATGGACGACACAATGTGGCAAAGACGAGCAAGTGACTTCTATTATTCGTTACACGAATGATGGTGGTGAAACGTGGCGTCCGGTAGCTGTGGCACTGGATGAATCTGAATATGTCGTGGACCTTGATCAATTGCCCGGTGGCAAAAACTGCCAACTACAAGTGATGGCCTCCACTCTGTTGCGCACAACTGTGGTAGAAACCGAAGTGTTTGCGGTGAGCCGAACGCCTGCGCAAGCGATGATTTCACCTGTACCTCAGGATTGGCAGACGCAACAGAGCGAGGTAGTGGAGTTGGCTGGTTGCGCTTATTCACCTGATGGTTGCGCTGATGAAGAGGATTGTCGCTGGAATTCCAGTCTTGATGGTGATTTAGGTTGTGGCGAATACCTTATTGCCAACAATCTGACTCCAGGTGAGCACGTTATCTCGTTTACCGCGCCGGATGGAATGGGTAGCAGTACTCGTGCGGAATATACAGTGCAGGTACTGGCGCAGGACTAGGGGGGTTGACACCCTTAGACAAAAAATCTTTGTGCTGACGGCAAGTATTGTGAAGAATATTCCCCTTTCGTTTTGGGAGGAGGGGAATTCCGAGTTAAGAAATGTTCTTAAGCCAGCCTCTCAAGTTGATTTATATTTGTCAGTTACAGTTAGGTAATCTTTTGCCATATCAGAGGTTAGAAGCTCAATCATTACTTTGTTTTCTATCCAGAATTCAATAACGTTAAATTCACCTCGTGGTAACTCTAAAGCCCGCCAGCCTGATTCTTTTGCGAATTTATATATACCCGTGACGTTTGAGATTTAGGTTTTATTGCACGCCCTCTTCATTCCATGGCGGTGTTAAAATTCCTCGCAATAGTCCGGCTATTACTCGTCATTTCGCCTTGCCATGAAATGAATATGACGCACACTAAAAGCCTAAATCTCAAACGCCACGGGTATATTTCTTCCCTCGTTCGTTTAGTCGATATTGCTGCATGTGTGGCAGTAAAGCCGGAGTGCGTAGCATTATGTACAAAATTGGCTTGTCCATCGCCTGTGTCTGGAATCATTTCGGTGCCGTCTGGGTACACTTCTATAGCGGTACCATACTCATCCCCTAGCCACACCATATATGAGTTTTTATAAGGGCCAAATTCAGAAACTGACCCTTCAAATAGCCGGGAAAGAATGTCGGCCACTTTTTTCGTATCATTTGCCGCTATTGAGTAATGATGAATCATGGGTGTCCTTTCAACTTGTCGTGGGTAACTACCATTTACTGGATAGGGAGGGCTGGAAACACGTTGTACCTTTGGTCTCTGTTTCCTGTTTTTGTTAAAAATAGCATGCTCATGATATCCAGGAGCTGGCAGCTTATGTAGGAAGTTGCTGCAAAATTCCTTCCTGTCCTGATGATATCCATTTCCCGCTTTGCAGTGGACTCATTTCTTCAGGATCACCCCAAATGGGTCGTTATGCTTGCAGTGGTGCGCAACAAAATGGGGTGTGATAGGTGGATTCAACGCGGCGGTTGTTTTGTGGGTTATTGTTGTTTGGTGTGGGAGGAATTCCTGGGGCCTTGGCCACACCACCGGGTCATGTGGTACCCATGGAGGAGAGGAATGCCAAGACTTTTTATGTGCAGGGCCAGATTGCCGGGATTGGTGCGGTCGACTTCCTGGTTGATACTGGCTCCAGTTACAACACTATTGATGAACACAGTCTGGCGGTATTGCAGTCGCAAGGGCGGGCCCGTTTTGTCAAAGACCTCATGGGGGTGCTTGCCAATGGCCAGCGTGAGCGGGTTGCGGTGTATCGTCTTGATGTCATCCGTCTGGGTGATAACTGCGAGTTGCATGATGTGGAGGCTGCTGTGTTTCCTGGCCGCACACGGCACATTCTCGGGCTTAGTGGGCTGCGCAAGGCGGGTAATTTCACTTTTTCTTTTGAACCACCACAACTGGTTTTTTCCAGTTGCTTGCCGGTGGAGACTCCAGTTGCGGACGAAAAGTTGGCGACGATCCAGAACTAGTACTCCGTCAAAATGACCTTGACGGAGTACTGGGGGTGTTAACAATTACCATGCGTGGCGAGATTCTGGTCCTTTTCCGCACTGGCGGCGTTGCGGTTCGTTGCAATAGAATAACTATTACGCCTCACCGCGCCTTGCCAGTACGAAAAATGCCTCAGAATCTCGCTCACTCAGGTAATTGTTAACACCCCCTAGGAGCCTGTCCGGTTTTTATCTTTAAGAATTGTTTACGGGAATAAAGTCCAGCCCATCGTTTTCGTTCATACGTGCGATGTGGTTAGAGAGATTCATAATGATGTTGCGCATGATGGTGAAGCTGATGCGTGGTTCGCGCAGCACCAGACCCTGAAAGACATCGTGGTTGATTTGCAATAATACGGCGGGCGCACGCGCGATGGCGGTGGCGGTGCGGTTTTGCTGGCTGATAAAACCGATTTCTCCAAATAGTTCACCGGGGTTCAGCGAGTGGATCGGTCCCTGGTTATGAGTGCGTAGTTGCACGTCACCGGACAGCAGCACATACATGCAGGGGCTGCTGTCACCTTCGACAAACAGGATTTCGCCATCGTTAAAACGGGCAGGTTGGCAGATTTTCTGGATATGACTGTATTCATCAGTCGTCAGTCCGGTAAATACGGGTAGCTTTTGCAGAATGGCCGAAATATTGTCATTTTCTGTTGGCATAATGCGGGTCTGTTTTCGTGGTTTCTTGGCGGCAGAAAAGGGATTGATACTGTAACGTCGACACCTTGGTAGCCAGGGTTTAGCTCAAAATGAACTGGCATCGTATTTAGAGCCTAAATTCATGTACAATTTGCGATGAGATTAAAGACAACATCATAGGAGCGATAAGCTGTGGAAGAGACGGCCCTGGTCCAATGGAGCGATGTCCGCACCGTGCTGCTGGATATGGACGGTACGCTGCTGGACTTGCATTTTGATAACCATTTTTGGTTGGAACACATGCCGCGCCGTTACGCTGAGGAGCGGGAAGTGCCGCTGGAAGCTGCCCGTACCGAATTATTCCGGCTCTACCGTGCAGTGGCCGGTACTATGGACTGGTACTGTCTCGATTATTGGTCCGCCAAGCTGGATATGGACGTGGCGGCACTCAAGGAGGAGGTGGATCACCTCATCGCTGTACACCCCAATGTGGTGACTTTTCTCGATGTGGTGCGCGGCAGTGGTCGTCGTGTGGTGCTGGTGACTAATGCACACATGAAGAGTCTCACGCTAAAAATGGAACGTACCCGTCTGGCCGGGCATCTGGATGCCATTATTTGTGCCCACGATATCGGCGTGCCGAAGGAAGACCCGGGTTTTTGGAATAAGCTACAAACTGTGGAGTTGTTTGTGCGGGAAACGACCCTGCTGGTGGATGACAGCCTGCCGGTGCTGCGCTCGGCGCAGGAATACGGCATGGGTAGTCTGTTGTGCGTGCATCAGCCAGACAGCCAAGGGCCGGACAAGGATGTGGGCGAGTTTGCAGCCATTCGCGGTTTTGCCGATATTATGCCACCCACCGATCAGCTGCCGCCCACGATGAGCGCCCCCTAAGTTTATTCGTATTCTTTTTCAAATTTTGCAAAACGGGTTTTCCAGTTTTTAAAGCGTTTTTTGCAATATTGTGTAAGCTGGTCAAAATCTTGGAAATACAGGTCGAAACCTTCTTCGGCCGGTGCATCAAATTCGCAGTAATCATTATCATGTTGGCGGCAAACGTGGGGGCGGTCGTCATAAATGCCACAGCGGCCATCTTTTTGCAGATGCAGGCAGGTGCTTTCCACGAGTAGATACCAGCCATCATCATCTTTGTAGATGCGAATATTTTCGTGGGAAATCTGCCACAACAGGTGGTCAAAATCGTGCATGGAGCGCGGGGTCTCTAGCTGCTCGGTGATATAGGTGCAACATTTGGCACCGTCACAGAAACCACATTTGTTTTCTGTGGTGATTTTGATGCCGTTGAAAGTGGTTTTCTGGGACATGGACTTGCTCGCGCTGAATGTTTTGTTTTGGGGTTTTTTGCTTGCTGATGACGCAGCAACAGACCGACGGCGCGCAGTTTATCAGTATTCTGCATTTGTGGGCAGATTAGCGACGAGGCCCATTGGGCGGGTATAATCTCGGGCTGATTAACTCAGGACGATGAGCGAATATTTTTTGATGATGTGTTTGAGGATGTAGCAATGCCAATTTACGAATATGAATGCAGAGCCTGTGGCCATCGCAAGGAGGCCATTCAGAAAATGAGTGACGATCCCCTGGTGGATTGCCCTGCCTGCAACAAGCCCGAATTGAAAAAGCTGATTTCGGCTGCGGCGTTTCGCCTTAAGGGGGGCGGGTGGTATGAAACCGATTTTAAAGGTGACAATAAAAAGAATGTCACCAAAAATGAATCTGCCACCAAATCCAGTGAAAGTACGACCAAAGCCAAACCTGCGGGAGGGTGTGGTTCCGGTTGCCATTAATCGTGGGTCATTTTCAAGGTTAGCAAACAAATGAAGCGCTATCTTATCGCCGGTCTTCTGGTATGGGTGCCCCTGGGGGTGACTGTGATGGTCATCAAGCTGTTGGTGGGCATCATGGATCAGACTTTGTTGTGGCTGCCCGAGTCCTATCGGCCGGAAACGTTGCTGGGTTTTCATTTGCCGGGCCTGGGCGTGGTGCTGTCGGTGATTATCGTGCTGGGCACCGGAGTGATTGTAGCCAATTTGTTTGGCCGCAAGCTGGTGGATGTTTGGGAAAATGTGCTTGCCCGCATTCCTCTGGTGCGTACGATTTATGCCAGCGTAAAACAGATTCTGGAAACCGTATTTTCCTCCGGGCAGTCTTTCCGCAAGGTGCTGTTGGTGGAGTATCCGCGCAAGGGTTTGTGGACTTTGGCCTTTCAGTCCAGCACCAGCCAGGGTGAAGCTCAGATTAAAACCGGGCAGGAGATAATCAATGTGTTTATTCCTACCACGCCAAATCCTACCTCCGGTTTTTTTATCATGGTGCCGCGCAGTGATGTGGTGGAGTTGGATATGGATGTGGATGATGGCCTGAAGATGATCATCTCTGCTGGGGTGATGGTGCCAGTGTGGAAGCCAGCTTCCAAGGGTAATAAGGTCACTGCGATTCCAGTTACGGCAGAAACAGATGGCTGATATCCGGCTCTGATTCCCGGATGCAAGCTTGGGTTGCAAGGAAGTGGCCCAATCCGTACCATTCCCGCCTTTCTCAAATTAAGTCACTACTGACAGGATAGAACCACCATGCGCAGCCATTATTGCGGCCAGATTAACGAATCCAATATCGATGAAACCGTCACGCTTTGCGGCTGGGTGCATCGCCGCCGGGATCATGGCGGAGTGATTTTCATTGATCTGCGTGACCGTGAGGGCATTAGCCAGGTAGTGTTTGACCCGGATACCGTAGAAGCTTTTGCCTTGGCCGAGGGCGTGCGTAATGAATTTGTGCTGAAAGTGGTGGGTCGTGTGCGCAAACGTCCCGAGGGCACCGAAAACCCGGATATGCCTACAGGCATGGTGGAAGTGCTGGGTAAGGCGCTGGAGATTTTCAACCGTGCCGAAACGCCACCGTTTATGCTGGATGTCGAGGACGACGAGGTTTCTGAAGAACACCGCTTGCGTTATCGTTACATTGATCTGCGTCGTCCGACCATGTTTCAGCGTCTCAAACTGCGTTCTGAAATTGGCCGCACGTTGCGCAACTCTCTGGATAAAAAAGGTTTTCTCGACATAGAGACTCCCATGCTTACCGCCGCTACGCCGGAAGGCGCGCGCGATTATCTGGTGCCCAGCCGTACCCATCCCGGCCAGTTTTTTGCCCTGCCGCAGTCGCCACAGTTGTTTAAACAATTGCTGATGATGTCTGGTATGGATCGTTATTATCAGATCGTACGCTGCTTCCGTGACGAAGACCTGCGTGCTGACCGCCAGCCCGAATTTACCCAGCTCGATATCGAAGCCTCGTTCATGGATGAGGAAGAGCTCATGTCGCTGATGGAAGACATGATGCGTGAGATCTTTGCGCATGTGCTGGAAGCGCCGTTACCCAAGCCTTTCCCACGTATGTCTTATGCTGAGGCCATGCAGCGTTTTGGTTCCGATAAGCCGGATTTGCGCATTCCTTTGGAACTGGTAGACGTGGCTGACTTGATGCAAAACGTGGATTTCAAGGTGTTCGCTGGCCCGGCCAAAGACCCGGCTGGACGTGTTTCTGCGCTGCGTCTGCCCAAGGGCAACGAGCTGAGCCGTAAGGAAATCGACGATTACACCAAGTACGTGGGTATCTATGGCGCCAAAGGCTTGGCTTACATCAAAGTCAATGAACTGGCTAAGGGGCGTGACGGTCTGCAATCGCCGATTTTGAAATTCCTGCCGGATGAAACTGTCGATGGCATCATGCAACGCACCGGTGCGGAGGATGGCGATCTGGTATTTTTCGGTGCCGACAAGGCGAATATTGTCAGTGAGGCATTAGGTGCCTTGCGTGTCAAACTGGGCCATGATCGCGGTCTGGTGGAACACGGCTGGAAGCCACTGTGGGTGGTGGATTTCCCCATGTTTGAACACGACGGCAAACGCTGGACGGCGTTGCACCACCCCTTCACCGCACCGAAAGAGAGTGATCTCGACAAGCTGGAATCTGATCCTGGCAACTGCCTGTCCCGCGCCTATGATATGGTGCTTAATGGTACTGAAGTGGGGGGAGGCTCTCAGCGTATTTATCGCGCGGACGTACAGGCGGCGGTGTTCCGTCAGCTGGGCATCTCTGATGAAGAGGCACAGGAGAAGTTTGGTTTTCTGTTGAATGCGCTCAAGTACGGTTGCCCGCCCCACGGTGGTATTGCCTTCGGCCTTGACCGTTTAGTGATGTTAATGACCGGTGCAGCCAGTATCCGCGAAGTCATGGCTTTCCCCAAAACCCAGACAGCCGCTTGTTTGCTCACTAATGCACCTTCCAATGTGAGTGATACGCAACTGCGCGAATTAGGTATTAAATTGCGTAAACCCAGTAACACCGGGGTTGACGAGTCGGTCAGGCCAGTCTGAATACGGTTTGTGTGTTTGAGATAAATGGTTTACGTGCTGATTTCGGACTAATATGGGGCATGTCCCAAGCCGATATCACAAAAGAAACAATTGCTTACCTCAAGTTTTGGTTGGGTGTTATGGTTGTTTCTGACATTAGCTTGGTGGGCTGGGTTCTCTCTAATGCAGGTGTCAAGGCTGACTTTAAGATATATGGTGCTATTATTGGTATAGGCGTGATTACCGTATCGGCGTATTTTGTCCACAAACGCATCGAATACATGATTTCAACCCTGAAAGAGCTATCGTGATGGAATTATTGTCTATCCTGGTTTTGCTGGTTGTAGTTAGCGTTTTTGCATTTATTGCATATGACGCTGCTCATCAGAAATAACCCTACCAAAATCCCTCGAATTACTTCGTTTCGTGTTCCTGTCGGGAACTGAAAGGCCAATATACGCGTAGTTTCCCCCTTCTTGAGTTGTACTTCAAATACAAAGTGATACCATCGTCCCTCCGACGTAACCGAGAAATTGACAGATGTCTGCAAATTCCACATTGCTGCAAGTAGAAATGCAAAACTTCACCGCCATGAGTGAAGATGAGATTCAGGAACGCATCATCACTGCCAAGGCGGCGTTGGCTGATCGGCTGATCATTCTTGGCCACCATTATCAGCGTGAAGAAACCTTTCGGCATGCCGATGTCAGCGGTGATTCGCTGAAGCTGTCACGAAGTGCCGCAAACTCCAAAGCCGAATACATCGTATTCTGCGGTGTGCATTTTATGGCAGAGGTGGCGGATATTGTCTCCCGTCCCGAGCAGATTGCCATTCTGCCTGATCTGGCTGCCGGTTGTTCCATGGCTGATATGGCCAATCTTGCCAATGTGGAACGCGCTTGGCGTGAATTATCCGCAGTGTTGGAGGCGGACGAACAGATTACCCCCATGACCTACATCAACTCGGCAGCGGACTTAAAGGCCTTTTGCGGTCGCCATGGTGGTATCGTCTGTACCTCCACCAATGCACCTCATGTGCTGGAATGGGCTTTTGCACAACGCGAGAAAGTATTGTTTTTCCCTGACCAACACTTAGGCCGCAACACGTGTTTCAGCATGGGTATCCCGTTGGATCAAATGGTGGTGTGGGATTACAATTTGCCGTTAGGCGGATTGACTCCTGAGCAAATCAAAAAAGCCAAAATCATTTTGTGGAAGGGTTATTGTTCGGTGCATCAGTTGTTCAAACCCGAGTACATCGATGGGTTTAAAGAAAAATACCCTGAAACAAAAGTGATTTCCCATCCAGAGTCTTCCTTCGAAGTGTGTCAGAAATCGGATTATGTGGGTTCTACCGAACACATCATCAATACTATCCGTGACGCTGAGCCCGGCACCCGTTGGTTGGTGGGCACTGAATTGAATCTGGTCAACCGCTTGCATGAACAATTTAAACATGAAGGCAAAAATGTACATTTCATGTCCGGTACTGTGAGCATGTGCTCTACCATGTACCGCATCGGGCCATCGAGCTTGTTGTGGGTTCTGGAGAATTTACTGGAAGGCAGAGTGGTGAATCAAATCGTTGTGCCACAGGCCGAGGCTGAACATGCCTTGTTGGCTCTGAATCGCATGCTTGATGTGTCGCCATAATCCTCCCGGTTTTTTTAATCGGTTATCACTCAGGCGGGCTTCGTGGTCGTTTAAGCGGCATCCTTGAGAGATCATGTTTTATTAAAAAACAAATCGTTACCATTCCAGCATAAGACTTCTCATTCTCGGACAGGCTCCTAGGGGGCGTTAACAATTTATGTTCGGTACCGTGAGTATGTGTTCCACCATGTGCTGCATTGAGTCCACCAAGATTGAATTTACATCATTAGGTTGTGGCAAGTTTCTGGTTTAATCGCCCATCACATTTTTGGCAAAAATAATGAGCCTTGCCTGTGGTTATTTTGTTGTGTCTGACTGTCGTCAACTGATGTGTCATGCAGTCACAGGTGTAAGTAAAGCGGCGTTGTCGTTTAAGCGGTATTCCTGAGAGATCATAATTCCCTGTTACCTTAGGTTCCGCCCCCAGCGTGTGCATAATGGCCTGCCATTCTTTTCCATGAGGTCGAATGTTTTTAATACCAAATAAAATATCCGAGATATAGTGCGCAACTTCATGAGGCACGGTAGTCGCTAAGCTGTCAGTAAAATATTTCGCAAAAATGAACGGATTAAAACGGAGATATCGTTGGTCATTTTTTAACACATACATGCCTGAACTTCTGCCACGCAAATCGAAATGGATATTGATGGGTTTGAATGTCCGTCCAAAGTGGTGTTGGCATTGCTGTAACAGGCCAGTGGTGTGTTCAATAACCTGTTGCTGCTGTTTTGTTGTTATTGGATCAATGGCCAGCATTTGATTCATTGCAACAATAACTCATTATCATCTGTGTGCTCAAAGACCTTGCCGTAAATATCCACGATGGTGGTTTCTGAATAAGACAGCTTGCCATTACCCACAGTAATGTGATGCCGGAATGCTGTAGTGCGCGCATTGTCTTGCATAAAGGGTGACTGAATAATATTCCACTGAGCATCATCAACATTGGCGGAAACTTCCAGCGTTACGCTGCCATCCTTGTTTTTTGACCCTGTATGTTTTCCGCCTGCCAGCACACAAACCGCACGGGGGATAGTCAGCGAATGCATAATGGTTTCGCTGCGTGAATCCCACATCCAGTAACCGGTTTCATCATGAAACACTTTGTCGGTGGATTTACGTCGTACCACCTGTCGATAGTGTAATGCCGTTAAAATTTGTGACTCTGCATTAGTAACATCAGCAATAGGCTCAAAAATCATGGTTTCATAATAGGGATTGTTTTCGATGCCATCCGGTTCTGGTGCAATATCAATCCCCTTGTCACCTTTCCAGGTGCCGATCAAACCCGTTAATGGGCCGTAATCAATATTGGTCTCAATATCGGTCTCATTGCTCATGGATTTTCCCCAAATCAGGTGGTGTTAATGGTTATGCAAAAGGAAAAGGCTTTTGGAGCCTCCAGTTGTCCGATTATGCACATTTTTTACCTGAAATTTCAAAATCCTGGCATTAGG
>Ga0316204_10006484_pt1 | contig 17966 bp, 14 predicted proteins | sample 6monrhotite_MG_2_FD_205661 | JGI IMG/M metagenome (GOLD analysis project Ga0316204, IMG submission 205661) | Microbial mat bacterial communities from mineral coupon in-situ incubated in ocean water Damariscotta River, Maine, United States -... | ecosystem: Environmental > Aquatic > Marine >... | reverse complement strand
CTCCTTGAGTGAAAGACCGGTAGTGGTCTTTAAGGAGTGTGGTCAATGATGACGGGAAGTGAATTAAGGCGAAAAAGGGGACGAAAAAAAGCTACCGCGAAGCGGTTTAGTTCAACAGTTAATGGACACCAAAGTGGGGGATAACCCCGCCCCAAAATCCAGTGATTTGTTCGCCAATTATCCTTGGCTCTGCCAAATCCTCCAACAAATCCATAAAATAATCAATGCCTTATTACCACCATGCTTATCTGTCATGGGTGTTTTTCGTTCAATGACTGCGGGATATTGAGTGTGGCAAATAAGACATTTTGGGGATATCACACAGGGCATTTTTTCATTTTAAATTGTTCGTTTTTTGTGCATTTTATTTTTCACACTTACCAAAAATCTATTGTGTTCAATAAGATATCAGTGTTTTACGAAATGCATTTCTGCTGGAATGTTGAGGTATGATCGGGATATTGAATGGTGGAAATACCCCAGAGTGGGAAAATATTCCGCGTGCATTTTTGGATTATAGAAATTGCTGTACAAAAAATCAGCATGATTTAAAGGGCATTATCATGAATTCGATGCGTTATTTTTCGCCTTTCCTGTGTTCGGTTTCGGATGCGATTCGTGTGCGCCATTACATCCGGAAAACCGAGAAGGTTTATATCAGCTGAGTAAAGCGGTTTATTTATTTTCATCACAAGCAGCACCCTCGTGAGATGAGGTCGCAGGAAGTGACGGCATTTTTAACGTATTTAGCGGTGGATCGAAATGTTGCACTCAGTACAAAAAATGAAGACAGAGTGCCGCTCAATGTGATTGATGAATGTGTCTAGCGTGGAGAGAAAATGCTGGGTTCTCTGGCACCGAAAGGGGGAAAGCCGTACTCTCGATGTTTCAAAATTCTGCATGTTGGTCGCGTTTTTACGGGCGCGTGGATTGAAGTTCTATCTGTGGTTTTTTGGAAACCCTTAGTTCTATCGCGTTTCCACGGGTACCCTACGCTATACCAATTTTGCCATGTAATGTTCGTTAACGTAATGGCCATCAACTTTAAGCGAATCTCGCTTTATACCTTCAGTTTCAAAGCCTGTATTTTTATAGAGTGACCGGGCTCTGGTGTTGTTTTCTATAACCGTAAGTTCAATTCGGTGAAATTGATTTTCTGTTGCCCAGGCAATGAAAGTCTGGAGCAGTTGACTGCCAATTCCTTTGCTCCAGAATGGGGCCAGTATACCCATCGCAATATGAATAGAGTGCTTATTTTTGTTGGTTGTACCTCCGCTGCCACCAAGAAAACCTACAATGACATTTTCTTCACTGGCGACAAATAACACTTTGGACTTGGAATTTGATGACGCATTTATAATTTCCACCTGCTCCCCAACAGACAGTTTTCTTTCTCCTGGCTCCATTAACATAAATTCAGTTTCTTGATCCAGTGCGCTAAATAATTTGACAAGCTCAGCTCCGTCATTGGATATTGCTTTTCTGATCGTTACCATGTTGTTGAATTTTTGTTGGGTACAATACGTCATTAACTTGCTGATTAAGCCGGGTGTATTGAATCTGCCGTTTTATCTGTCATTCAATCAGTGCTTAAGTCTTAATCGCTATGGGTATATCGACATTGCCTTTCTGCACATTCTGGCTGTGTTTTGTGTTGAAAATATCCTTTAGTGGATAAAATAAAACTCAACTTCAAAACCAGAAATGCTGATGACGTCTTCCGGCTTGAGGGTGACGGCGGCTGGGCCGAGTTTTTCGCCGTTGAGCAGGACGTGGGATGATGAGCGGCGGTTTTTGGTGGCGGCTACCGGGCTGATGGTGTAGCTATCCAGGCCTCGGCTGATCAGTGCCATTTTATGGCCTTGAAAACCAAGAGTGCTGAATGGTTTGCGTAGTTCCATTACAGTGAGTGCCAGCGGGCCGTTGAGTGTTCGCAGACCGGCCAGTGGTTGTCCTTTAATGCTTTCTTCGCGAGATTCCCACTCGGGCAGTACCATTTGGGTTTCATCCAGTTCGGCTTTGATGAACATGGTGGGTTCATATTGTGCGCTTCCTTCGTTGAGGAAGGTGAATTGGTGATGGCCCATCTGGATAATGTCGCCGTGTTTTAGCGTTGTTTTTTTGACGTGATTGCCGTTGACGAGGGTGCCATTGGTACTGCCAAGATCTTCAATAATAAAGGTTTGATCTGGTTGCATACGGCTGATCAGAGCATGGTGACCGCTCATCGTCAGGTCATTTAACTGGATGTCATTGGTGTGTTTGCGCCCAATGCTGAATGTTTCAGTCTCCAGCTGATGTTCATCGATGATTTCACCGTCTAGTGTGAGGATGAGTTTACTGTTCATGCAGGCAGGTTCCTTGCGAGCTGAGTTGTGGCGGGGCAGGGTGTTTCGACGGGGTACGTGATCAACGATATTTTCAATTCAGGTAATAAAATTGCACTTCAAATCCGACGATGTTGATAATGTCACCTTCATTTAATAAAAGCTGTTCGGTGCCCAGTTCTTTTCCATTGATATGTGGAACGTCACTGGCCCGACGGCTGTGGGTACCAATCACTGAAGTGATGCTATAGCCTTCAGAGCCGCGCGTGATCAGTGCCATGCGTTTGCCCTGAAAACCGATGGTGTTGTAGGTTTTGCGTAATTCCATGACGGGTTTTGGGGCCTGTTCATTAATGGTGCGCAGGCCTCCCAGAGCGAGGCCGGTGACCAGTGCCTGATTGATTTCCTCACCATAAATAAACTGTGTTTCATCCAGTTCTGCTTTTACAAACATGGTGGGTTCGTAGCGGGTTTCCAGCTCATACACGTAGGTGAGCTGGTGGTGACCAATCTGGATAACATCACCATGCTCAAGCGCGACTTTTTTCACATGGTTGCCATTAACCAGGGTGCCATTGGTGCTGCCCAGATCTTCGATGAAGACATAATCGGGAATGCTGGAAATCTGTGCATGGCGGCCACTTAGGGTCAAGTCGTTTAACTGGATATCGTTACCGTGTTTGCGGCCGATGCTCAGGTTGTGGTCGCCGATGGAAAATTCGCGAAGAATTCTACCTTCCAGAGTGAGAATCAGCTTGCGCTCTGGTTGGGCAACATTGGTTGGTGGTGTTTGTGTCAATGGCTCGTGCTTTGGTGGTAGGGGGCGTGTTTTATCCAATTCGGGAAGGGCGGTGACGTTATTGGAGTTTGCTGGCTGACGCTGGATTGGTTGACTCATCTTGTTCCCTATATTGTTCGAAGTTCAATTTCAGCCGAGCCTTTCGATAGGCCTCTTCACCGGTGATCAGTTTTTCGTCGAGTAAGCGGCGCAGTGCGGTATCGATATTTTGCATGCCTTGCAGGGCGCCACCCTGTATTACATTTTCTAATTGTTCAGTTTTACCTTCACGGATAATGTTGGACGCAGCCGAATTATTAATCAGAGTTTCCACGGCTGCAAGTCGGCCGCGATTATCCGCTGTTTTCACTAGCTGTTGCGAGATAACGCCACACAGTGAGGTTGATAGCATGGCACGAATGTAGGGTTCTTCGCCAGGAGGGAAGACATTAATTATCCGGTCAATGGCGGCTGCGGCTCCGTTTGTATGTAAAGTCGCCAAGATCAGAATGCCCATTTCTGCTGCGGTGACCGCCAGGCTGATGGTGTCCAGGTCGCGCATTTCCCCGACGAGGATAACGTCCGGGTCTTCGCGCAGGGCAGAGCGCAGGGCAGAGGCGAAACTTTCGGTATGGTCGCCTACTTCGCGTTGGCTGATCAGGCAGCCTTTAGGCATGTGTACATGTTCCACGGGATCTTCGATGGTGATGATGTGGCCTTTGCGCTCGGTATTGATGAAATCAATCATTGCTGCGAGGGTGGTGGATTTGCCCGAACCGGTGGGGCCTGCGACCAGAATGAGTCCTTTTCGTTGTCGGGCCAGTGCTTTGAGCACGGGCGGCATGTTCAGGGTATCCAGATCGGTGATGGCGCTGGGGATGGCGCGAAACACGGCACCAATACCGCCGATGTGGCGAAAGACGTTGACGCGGAAACGCGATATTCCGGGTATTTCGTAGCCAAAATCGGCACCACCCAGGCGTTCAAAGGTTTGTCTGACCCGTTCAGACATGATTTCAAATAACAGATTCTGTGTTTCGTTTTCGGTCAGTTTACGATACTTGACCGGGTGGATTTCGCCGTAAAGGCGGATGCGCGGTGGATTGCCAGAGACCAAGTGCAGGTCTGATCCGGCCTGTTTGATCAGCAATTCAAGAAAGGCGTTGACGCGGCTCATGTCGTGGTGCTTATCAGTTTAACTGACGGCCAGGTCAATCTGCGGTAGCAGATCCGGGTCTGTCACAAAGCGTTGGAATTGTTGTTTGTTGGTGGCGTGGAGATAGGCGTCATCGGGATCAATCGTTTTGTTTTGCAGTGCTTCCAGCAATGCCTGATCCATGGTTTGCATGCCTTTGTCACGCCCGGTTTGCAAAATGGAGGGGATCTGAAAAATCTTGCCGCTGCTGATGAGGTTGGCGATGGCGGGGGTGTTGGTGAACACTTCCACAATGGCTTTGCGCCTGCGTCCATCCACGGTTTTTACCAGTTTCTGGCTGATGACTCCCCGCAAGTGTTGGGCAAGAAAATTGGTGACCTGGGCTTTTTGCTCGATGGGGGCAGCATCAATAATGCGGTCTAGCGTCTTGGTGGCTGAGGTGGTGTGCAGGGTGCCCAGCACCAAATGGCCCGTTTCGGCGGCGGTCATGGCCATTAGGATGGTTTCCGGGTCGCGCAGCTCGCCGACTAGAATCACATCCGGATCTTCGCGCAAGGCGGCGCGCAGGCCATTGGCAAAGGTATCGACATGGGTGCCTATTTCACGCTGTACCACCAGGGATTTCTGGCTGTGGTGGATGTATTCGATGGGGTCTTCGAGAGTAATGATATTCAGCCGACGGTTGCGGTTGAGCAGGTCCAGCATGGAGGCCAGGGTAGTGGATTTGCCGGTTCCCGTGGCACCCGTGACTAATACCAGCCCTTGGTGTGCATCGATAAGTCTTTCGACGATGGGTGGCATACCCAGCTCATGCAGGGAGGGGATGTCGGTATTCACCAGCCGGAAGGCGGCACCCATGCCGGTTACCTTGCGAAACAGACTGACGCGGAACCGTCCTACATCATCACTGTGGTAGGCAAAGTCGATGTCCTGGCCATCCTCAAAACGAGTCTTTTGCTGGCTATCCAGTATTTCGAAGATCAGGCTTTCCAGTTCTTGATCGGTGAGATCCCGATATTTGATGGGGATGAGGTCGCCGAGACTGCGTAACAAGGGCGGCCTGCCGACGGCAAAGTGAATATCGGTACAACCTTGCTCGCGGCCGAGTTTCAGAAAGGCGTCGATTCTGGCCATTTAGAGCGCCTCCAGCACAGCTTCCAGTTCTTTACGCAATTCGTCAAAAGTCTGAAACCGTTGCTCGGGATTGATCGCCATGGCTTTGATGATAATAGCCTCCAGTGATTCGGGTAGCTCTGGGTTGATTTTGCGCGGCGGGGTTGCCGAGCCTTCCACATGCTGAAACAGGATGGCCATGGATTCGTCGCCGGTGTAGGGCGCTGCACCCACAAACATTTCGTAGAGGATGATGCCCAATGTGTAGATGTCGGTACGTGAGTCAATGGCGCGGCCGCGTACTTGTTCGGGGGCCATGTAGGTGGGCGTGCCGACCAAAATACCACTTTTGGTGAGTCGCGAATCTACCTTGCGCGCGGCGGCGGCGAGGCCGAAGTCAACGATTTTCACCAGATCGTCATCGTTAATCAGGATATTTGCAGGTTTGAGGTCACGATGTACCACATTCATAGTTTGTGCCTGAGCCATGCCTCGGCAAATGCTGGACATCAATTGTATGCCGCGGCGAACGTCACAGGTTTGCTTTTGCTTTTTGCGGTTACTCAGTTCGTCGGCCAGGGAATGGCTGGGAAAGTATTCCATGGAAATGGCGTAGGATTGGTCGATGGTCACCAAGTCATAAATACGAATAATATTTTCGTGGGTGATTTTGCGGGCATAGCGCAGCTCGTGCATGAAACGCTCGATCATGCTCTGGTCGGCTGCCACATGTGGGTTGAGGAATTTGAGAATAAACTGGTCGTTCACCATGACATCTTCCACCAGCCACACCACACCAAAGGCACCTTCGCCGATTTTACGAATGATGTGATAACGATCTATGAGCACAGTGTTGGGGGCCAGCTGTGAGGGGTCAAAAATGTGTGTGAAGTGTTGCCCTTGCTCACCGTGAGTTGTCGTGCTGCCGGAGGATGTGAAAGAGCCACTGGTATGCATGGCTTGCGTCTGTCCTGAGGTGTTGGCGGCCGAGGGGCTGTTGAAATTCAATGTAGGCTGATCCTGGATATCCATTTCCATGGGCGCGGACGAAACAGGGTTGTTGCCAGGGGAGGCACTGTGCGTAGTAGCACCATTATTGGTGTGATCCCCGAAACGCATGATCAGGCTTTGCATGGTTTCGCTGGCCACCGTGCGCACATCATCAGTGCGAGAGTTGATCAGCTGGGTAGTTGCTTCCTGTACGCTTTGGACGTTGCTGTCATCGGTAAGGTTTTCCAACGCCCGCAAGGCTTCTTTACGCAGAGCGTTATTAGTATTGTCGAGTTGTTTAAGCAGAGGTGCAACCGCCTGCTTGTCACCCAGGGTAGACAGAGCACGAATCACCACTTGGCCAGCTTCTGGATTTTCTTCCATCATGGTGATCAGGTGTGGCACGGCACGGCTATCGCCGATGGCCGCCAAGGCATCCACGGCACGTTCCCGCACCCACCAGTCTTCATCACGCAAGGCTTCGATAAGCCGATCCACTGCGCGTGGGTCTTTACTGGTATTGAGGATTTCCACTGCGGTACGGCGCAGAAATTCGTCTCTGTCGGTGATCAATGCCAGTACAGCATCAAATACTTTCGGGCCGCCGATGGCACCTAGTGCATCGGCGGCGCGCACTTTTACCCACCAGTCCACATCGCGAAGGGCATTAAGCAGGTCTTTTACCGCATTTTGGTCTCCTACCTCGTTGAGCACTTCCACGGCGGCGCGGCGCACATATTCGGATTCGTCCTGTAATACGTTGATCAGATGTTTGATGGTGTGAGGTGAGCGAATTTTGACCAGAGCCTCGATAGCTGTCGATTGCACAGTAAGGTCACTGTCACTCAACAGGACGCAGATATCGCCGACATTTTCTTCAGCACGGAGGCTGGCCAATCCATTGAGTGCGGTTTGTCGCACGGCTTTGTTGGGGTCACTCAGTGCTTTGACCAGTCCCTCGTGGCTGAGTGCTGTGTCAAAGCGGGATAACAGTTGAAGAAGATGTGCGCGTACCAATGGTTGATTGCTGTCGAGCCGTTGGCTGATATCAGGTACCAGGGCTTCGTTGGCGATGCTGTCGAGCAGACGATATAAAATGGGCCGTACCTTGCTGTCTACCTGATCCAGCAGGCCCAGTAATATGTTGGCATTGACGCGCCCGACGTGGGCAATCAGCACTTTCCCCAAGGCGGTTTTGGAGACTTCCTCGCCATCTAAGGGCTGATTGAAGTAGGGAAACAGTTCGTTGGGATTGAAATCCTGGGCGCGTATGAGCACACGAGTCACACCATCGACGATGTGTTGGTCGCCATGGGCCAGACCGACCAGAAACAGCGAGAGGCTGCTGTTGCGCACCAAACCCACCAGTAACTGTTCCAGCGCAGCGGTGTGGCGGGTATCTCCCAACGCCTCGATGAGTTTGGGGACTGCTGGCTCGCCAATCTGTTTGAGTTTGTACAGAGCACGCTTGCCTTCCGCTGTGGCCCCGGCGTCTTCAGCGAGGATGACGGCGATGGCGCGACTGGTTTTGAAGCCGGACAGCAGGCTCACCGATTGCTCCGTGCGCAACCGAGGAATGAGGCAGTAGAGGACAGAATGAAAACCACGGGAAAGACCTCAGTCAGCTCCCTGGGATTCAGCATGAGTGGTAGTGATGTCATCGACGTGAACGTGATTGATGTACGATTTGTTAATGAGATAAATCAGTCCGTCTTCCATATGCACTTTAATGAAAGCCTCGTCACTACGATTCAGGTAATCCAGCAAGCGGGCATGATCGGGTGGCAGAGATTCACGAATGATACCATTAATATACGCGCCATCCATTAACTGCAAGTGACAGTGCATGGCGTTATTTGTGGGATCGTTGTCGGTGGCTTCATCATCTTCCGTTTTCGTTGCTTCGTATTCAATGCGGATCACTGATTTGATGTTATAAAAGCGTAGTTCAGCAGGTTCGTCGCGATTAAATACCAGAAAACTCTCGCAGGCATTCAATGCTTCCAGCGGCTGTTCACTGCCAGCATGATGTGGGCTTTGCGTACGCAAATAAATGGAACCGATGACGCGACCTTCCGGGTGTACCCACAGGGTGACGGGACGCAGTTTTTTGGGTACTTTCAGTGTATCGTTATCCACAAGCCAGCCCTTTGCTTTAACACAGCTTTAACACAGGTTTACATCTACGAGTTTACATCCACCAACGCTATTATACGTATAGTTGTTCCGGAGCGTTTGTGTAAAAGCACCAGTTTGTCATCCGTTTTTCGCTTCTGGCTAATATAACGGCTGAAAGACACGAAACATATAGCAGCTATTGCGCCCGCGGGACAAGCTGGTTACCTTCGGGCCTGGATCTTGCGCGCACGATCATCATTTGCAGAACCTGAGTCAGACAATCATAGCACCTGAATACGAGTTAACATGAACGACAAGCAAGCCCAACAACCGACAGTAGCCTATTTGGAGGTCCTTAACGGACCCTTGGTGGGCACCCGTTTTCCATTAGGCACAGAGACCATCATCGGTCGTAATGACGAGGATGTGCCGTTGCAGGAAGGCGACATTAATCTGACGGATGTTCGAGTGAGTCGCAGGCACGCACGTATTTATATCCAGCGTGGCCGGTATTATCTGGAAGATTGTCAGTCCACCAACGGTACCTTTCTTAATACCTTTCGCTTGCAGTCAGGCGCACCTTGTGTATTGCGCGAGGGCAGCAATGTGCAGGTGGGAGGGGTACACATGCGTTTTCGACCGGCGCTGATTTCGACAGAGCCACTCGGTGACAGCAATGACAGCGCGCCCTGGGCGTCCGAAATTGGCCTGAATGAAGAAGTGTTTGATTTATCGCTTACTGCCAACCCGGATGTAGGTGTATCACAAGCCGATATCTCCATGTTGTTTTGCCCAGTCGATCTGCCTGAGCCAGAAATCAGTGTGGTGCTGGATGCTTCGGCAGTGGTGGATGCCTTGCGTGAGGCGATAACGGATGATGAAAAAGCCTCAGAGAGTGATGATCTACGTCGTTTACGAGCTATGGCACAGGTTAGCATCGGCCTTGGTGGGGAGCATGACAGGGAGTCGCTGTTTGCTAAAATCATGGATTTTATTTTTGTGATTTTCCCCACCGCTGAACGCGCCTTTGTGGTATTGCGTGATAAAGAATCCCGGGAATTCAAACCCGCTGCAGCTTCCACGCGTGAGCCATCCGGAGAAGGGGAGGTGTTGTCTTTATCAGAAGCCATTGTTGATGAAGTGGTGAGCCAGCGGCGCAGCATCCTGTCGAATGATGCAGCCGATGACCATCGGTTTGATGACCATCAGTCTATCCTGAGTTTGGGTATTCGCAGCATGATGTGTGCGCCGTTGTTGGTGGACAACGAGGTCATGGGGCTGATTCAGATTGACACGCATAGTGAGACACATTCTTTCTGCGAAGAAGATTTGCAAATTCTCACCGGCATTAGTGCGCAGGTCGCCATTGCGTTGAAAAACTTTGGGTTGTACGAAGATATTGGTCATTTGTTTGAAAGCTTTGTCTCTGCGTCGGTGCATGCCATCGAGGCACGTGACCCTACCACCGCCGGCCACTCATTTCGTGTCGCCGAATATTCACAACGTCTGGCGACCGTGGTGGATCAGTCCGAGCAGAAAATGTTACGCGATATCAATTTTAACCGGGATCAGATGCAGGAACTGCGTTACGCCGCGTTGTTGCATGATTTTGGCAAGGTGGGCGTGCGTGAGCACATACTGATTAAGGCGCGAAAACTGTATCATTCAGAAATGGATGTGCTGGAAGCGCGATTTCGCTATGCGCACGCCAGCCTAGAGCGACAGGCTTACCGCGAGCTGATCGATCAGCATGGAGAATTATCGCCTGCAGAATTCAAACTACGCCGTGTGGCCATGGACAAACGTCTGGTCTGGGAAACAGCACGATTGCAGCGATTTATGGCAATGATCAAGCACGCGAATGAACCATCGGTACTGGATGATGAAGTGACAGATGATTTGCGCGCAGTGGCGGATTTTATTTTCCCCGGCAATGATGGCGCACCTGTGCAATTGTTGACGACACCAGAGCTGGATGCACTGACCCTGGCACGTGGCAGTTTAACACCGGACGAGCGTTTAGAAATTCAGTCTCATGTGAGTCACACTTTTGCTTTTTTGAGCCATATTCCGTGGACAGAGTCGTTATCCGCTGTCGCCGATATTGCCCATGCCCATCATGAAAAACTGGATGGCACGGGTTATCCGCAGGGTTTGATCGGGGAGGAGATTCCTGTTCAATCACGCATTATGGCTGTGACGGATATTTTTGATGCGCTTACCGCAGGTGATCGGCCCTACAAATGCAGTTTGGGCGTGGAACAGGCGCTGGACATCCTGCAGCACGAAGCCAATACCGGTAAGGTAGATCCGATTTTAGTCGATGTGTTTATTGACAGTCGGGCTTATCAATTATTCAGTCAATAACAATTTTTGGCTGGTTTTAGCAATAACGAGAAATTAATTTATGGCATTTAGTACCTGTGGACATGTTACCCATGTGGGTAATGTGCGTGTGCATAATGAAGACTGTTACGAAGTGGATGCCGATGCCAATTTTTGCGTACTGGCTGATGGTATGGGCGGTCACGAAGGCGGCGAGATTGCCAGTCGTATTGTGGTGGATTGTGTCAGCCGTGAAATTCGCAACGGTAAACCCATGGCTGAAGCACTGATACTGGCACATTATGCCGTGCGCAAGGCTGCAGATAGTGGCGAAGGTAAACCCGGGATGGGTTCTACCGCAGTGGCGTTGAAACTGGATAACGGCGATTTTGATGTGGTGTGGGTGGGAGACAGTCGTGCTTATGTGTGGGATGGCGCACAGCTCACGCAAATCACCAAAGATCATTCGTTGGTGCAACACATGGTGGATGATGGCCGCATTACTCCCGAAGAAGCTCTGGTGCATCCACAACGCAATTATATTACCCAGGCAATTGGCATGTCCGACCTGCACAAAATGGAAGTGGGGCGGGTGCAGGGTAGCCTGCAACATAGCCAACAATTATTGTTGTGCAGTGATGGATTATCTGGTGAAGTATCGACCGCAGAGATTATTGAAATCCTCCAGATGGAGCTGAACGAAAGTCAAAAAGTGGATTTGATGATTCAGAAATCACTGGACAATGGCGGTGTCGATAATATCACTGCATTGTTGGTGACGGCTGTTGTTACGGATGACGATTAAGGAACGCGCACGAAATAACTTCCTTGTTTTGCATCCCGGCTTCAGTCCGTTCCTGAGGAAGAGAAGTGATCTCTCCCGTTTTTGTATTCCCCACAAAAACAATTTCCGATATATTCGTTTTCACAACATATAAACAGATGTGAAAACGAATACGATGACAATAACCCGTCCAAACCGGCAGCAAAACGATAATACACCCAGCCTCTATTGGCACGACTACGAAACCTTTGGTGTTGATCCGCGTCGTGACCGTCCCGTGCAGTTTGCGGGTATCCGTACCGACCTTGAACTGAATGTCATCGGCGAGCCCTTAAATATTTTTTGCAAACCGGCCAATGATTTTCTGCCACATCCAAAAGCCTGCCTGGTTACGGGTATCAGCCCGCAACAGGCATTGGCAGAAGGTGTGCCCGAAGCGGAATTTATCCGGCAGATTCATGATGAATTTTCCCAGCCTAATACCTGTGTTGTGGGTTATAACAATCTGCGTTTTGATGATGAAGTGACACGTTTTACCCTGTATCGAAATTTTTTTGATGCCTATGCGCGAGAATGGCAAAACGGCAATTCTCGCTGGGATATTATCGATATGGCACGATTAACCTATGCCTTGCGGCCGGAGGGTATCGATTGGCCAACACATGAAAATGGAAAAACCAGCTTTCGGTTAGAGCAACTGACTGCAGCTAATGGCATTGCACATGATGCTGCACATGATGCTGTATCGGACGTGTTGGCGACGATTGCTATGGCGCGTCTGATTCGTGAAAAACAACCTAAATTGTATCATTATGTTTTTACGTATCGCGCCAAGCAGGATGTAGCACAACGACTGAATGTGATCAAACCCACACCTGTGTTGCATGTCTCGTCCATGTACCCGGTTGAGCGTGGTTGCATCAGCCTTGTGGCACCACTGGCACAGCATCCGACGAATAAAAATGAAATCATTGTTTACGACTTGCGAATTGATCCCACGCAGTTTTTTGCACTGAGTGAAAATGAATTGAAAGACCGCCTGTTTACCCGCCAGAATGAGCTTCCCGAAGGTTGCATGCGGTTGCCGGTTAAAACCATTCATATCAACAGGAGCCCAGTGGTGGTTCCTGCAAATACACTCACATCCGATGCTGCTGCACGCTGGCAACTTGATCCGCAACTGGCTCAGCAACATATTGCTCAATTATTGGCACAACCCTCGTTTATTAAAAAACTACAGGAAATTTATCGCGCCTCGGCATTTGAAACCACCAATGACCCGGATTTTATGCTTTACAGTGGGGGCTTTTTTTCCAACGATGATCGAGCACGTATGGAAGACATTCGAAGTACGCCATCTGAAAACCTGGCGAATCTGGATCTTCCATTTAAAGACAAACGTCTTGCAGAAATGTTGTTTCGTTATCGTGCCCGAAACTACCCGAATACGCTGAATGATGCTGAAAAAAATCGCTGGGAGGAATTTCGAATGGCGCGACTGACAGGTGCCAGCCCAGGAGCCGGCATCAGTTTTGATGAGTACAATGAATGCATTACACAATTGCGTGATAGTGGTGAATTGAATGCTGCGCAATTGGTATTGCTGGACAAGCTCGATGAGTATTCACAAATGCTCATGCCGGAATAAAAGCTGAACGTTTTAACTGTCGGCTTTATGCCAAGTTTGGTCAGCTTTAATGTGAATTAAGGGCTGAATCACTCTGTTAGCATTTTTTACTGAGAACACCATCATTCCGGTGTGTTTTTAGCCGGAACTCAGGGGTTTAAATCTCCGAATAAGCACCTCAGTACATTAAGGGAGATTATGTCGTCGTGGGGCTGACAAATGGCGTGTTATAAACGCGGAAGTCGCAGAGACGCAGAGGGCGCAGAGAAAAACACGAGAAACTCTGCGCTCTCTGCAAACTCTGTGTTAAATACTCGGTGATTTTTTAAAAAGTAGCGTGTTTTCGTTGCTTAATTCACATTTTAATATTGTAAATGTAGCGGTATAAAATTTTTGGTATTTTTCTTTGCGTTTTCTGCGACTCCTTCGTTACATACTCAATATTTTTTATTTCCACACTCTATGACACATACTTAACACCTGAATCTCAAACACCACGAATATCTTCATAAAGTAAAAACAGGATAAATACGCTTTTTACTTGTTATTCAATAAAAAAAAGATACACTTGATCATGTGTACGATTTTTGCGCAAACTGTTTGTCACTCTATTTAATAGTTAATTGATTTTTCTGTGGAGGAAAACATGGTCAAAAAGAAAAAAACAAAACGCAGCCCGAAACGTGTTTCTGCTTCAATACCACTGAGCAAAACGCATGAAAAAACCTTAAAAGTGGTTAGGGCTACTTTAGACAAAGCAGAAAAACTGGGAGCAAAGGTTATTGCTGCTGAAGAGGCGCTGGAAGTTGCCACGGGAAAAATCGAAAAAGCAGTACGTGCAGCCGCACGTAAAGAAACTGCTGCTGCCAAACGTGCTGTCGTTACGGCTAAAAATGCAGCGAAAAAAGCAAAAACCGCATTGATGTCAAGCAAAACCAAAGCGCGTGAAGTAGAACAGACATTAAAAGACTCTGTGAAACTGGCTGAAATTGAGCGCAAAATGGAAGAAGCCAAAGAAAAGGCCGTTGCGGTTTTCCTATCAAAATGGCAAAAGGATTATGACCGTAAAGTGGCAAAAAAGAGCAAAAAAAAGGGCAGAAAGAAACGTCGGGTCAAGCGTGCGTAATTATTTGCAACGTATATAAGACAGGTCTCTGTGTAAACCAGTAAACGGTGCCGTTGTTGAGGCACTGGCAAATTATGTGTTGTGAGCGTACTGTCTGCAAAGACACATAGGGCGCAAAGAGAAGAGTAGAAAACTTTTCGCCCTATAATGTGAGCTAAGGGCTGAATCACTCTGTCAGCATTTTTTACTGAGAACACCGTCATTCCGGCATGTTTTTAGCCGGAATCCAGGGGTTTAAACCTCTGGATAAGCACCCCAGTACATTAAGGGAGGTTATGTCGTCGTGACACTGACAAATGGCGTGTTATAAACGCGGAGATCGCAGAGTTTCTCGTGTTTTTCTCTGCGACCTCTGCGTTAAATATCCGGTGATTTTTTAAAAGTAGCGCGTTCCTTAAACTTGTTCCTTATTCAATTTCCACCAATGCTTCGTCCGGGTTGACGCTGTCACCCTTTTGCACATGCACCGCTTTAATGGTGCCAGCAATAGGAGCCTGGACTTCGGTTTCCATTTTCATGGCTTCAGTGATCAGGATGGGATCACCCGCAGAAACCTGATCACCCTCGGCTACCAGCACGTCAACAATGATGCCTGGCATTGATGTCGTGACATGGCCTGGTGTTGTGGCTTTCGGACGGCTGCTGCCCTTGCCGCCACTGTTTTGTGATGTGTCAGTACCACCATTGGTGAATACGGCATCAAGGGATTCAACAATCACTTCTTCCGGTGTGCCATCCACGTTGATATAAAAGGCACGCTGTTCCTGCATTTTATGCCCGGTGCCGGTGACCTTGATGTGATAAGTTTCGCCGTGTAGGCTGATATTGAATTCTGTCGCAGCGGCACAGTAGTCTTGTGAATCACCCGGTGGTGGTTCAAGGGCCTCCGGTTCCAAGGTGCCATCACGGCGTTGCTCTAAAAATTCACGACCGATGTCGGGGAACATCGCATAAATCAGCACATCTTCATCAGACTCGGCAATTTCACCAATATCATTGCGCAAGCGACTCATTTCCGGTTCCAGTAAATCAGCGGGACGACAGGTGATGACGTTTTCATTACCGATAGCCTGTCGACGTACATCGGCATTTACGTCTGCTGGCGGCTTGCCATATTTGCCTTGTAAATAGAGTTTTACTTCATTGGTAATGGTTTGGTAACGTGATTCCGAAAGCACGTTGAGTAATGCTTGGGTACCGACGATTTGTGAGGTGGGCGTGACCAGCGGCGGATAACCCAGATCGGTGCGCACTCGTGGAATTTCTTCCAACACCGCATTCATATGTTCCAGCGCGCCTTGCTCTTTGAGTTGATTGGAGAGGTTGGAAATCATCCCGCCGGGTACTTGATTATTTTGTACGCGGGTGTCGAGTCCGGTGAATTCACTTTCGAACTGATGATATTTTTTTCGTACCTCATAAAAATAAAAGCCGATTTCCTGCAAGTCGGATAAATCGAGTTTACTGTCGTACTCGGTATCACGTAGCGCGGCGACCATGCTTTCCGTAGGAGGGTGACTGGTACCACCGGAAAATGAAGAAATGGCAGTGTCGATATGACGACAGCCATTTTCTATGGCTTTCAGTTGGCACATACTGGCCAGTCCGGCGGTAGCATGCGAGTGCAAGTGTACGGGAACATCCAATGCGTCCACCAATGCTTTCACCAATTCAGCAGTGACCGAGGGTGTCAGCAAACCCGCCATGTCTTTAATGGCGATACTGTCGCAGCCCATGTTTTGCAGGGTGATGGCCATTTCGACATATTGTGCCGTGGAGTGAACCGGGCTGATGGTATAACTGATCGCGCCCTGGGCATGTTTGTCAGCTTTTTTTACCGCCTCAATGGAAATCTGCAAGTTACGCACGTCATTGAGCGCATCAAAAATACGAAACACATCAATGCCATTTTCTGCGGCGCGTACCACAAAGGCACGCACCACATCATCGGAATAGTGGCGATAACCCAGCAGGTTTTGTCCACGCAATAACATTTGCAGTCGCGTATTCGGCAAGGCTTCGCGCAACTGGCGCAAACGCTCCCAGGGGTCTTCTTTGAGAAAACGAATACAGGCATCGAAGGTAGCGCCACCCCACATCTCCAGCGACCAAAAGCCGATGGCATCCAGTTTGTCACAAATGGGCAACATATCTTCGGTGCGCATCCGTGTGGCCAGCAGTGACTGGTGCGCATCGCGTAGGATGGTATCGGTAATGTAGACTTTTGACATGGGTTTCTCTGTGAGTCCGTGGTGAGTTTTATGACGAAAATTGTTATACCTGTGCGGTATCCAAGTTCAGGTTATTGTTATAGGCCCATATGTGCTGCCACTGCGGCGCCTAATGCGGCAGCCAGCTGGCGTGATGAGCGATGCACAGAATAATCGATTAACTCCGGGTGGGATTCGACAAACGAAGTGTCAAATTTACCCGACTGGAAATGAGGTGACTTCAAAATTTCCAGTTGATACGGAATGGTGGTTTTGACGCCGTAAACACCGATATCTTTCAATGCGCGGTTGGCGCGATCAATCAACGAATCCCAATCCAGTGCCCAGACGATGAGCTTGGCGCACATGGAATCATAATAAGGGGGAATGTCGTAACCGGTGTAAATAGCGGCATCGGTGCGCACACCAGGGCCGCCTGGAGCGTAATAGCGGGTCACGCGACCGAAGCTGGGCAGAAAATCATTTTTCGGATCTTCGGCATTAATGCGGAACTCCATGGCATAACCACGGCGTTTTACATCGCGCTGGTTGTAACGCAATTTCAGGCCAGCGGCGATGCGAATTTGTTCCTGCACAATGTCGATGCCGGTAATTTGTTCGGTAATGGTGTGCTCCACTTGCAGACGGGTGTTGACCTCCATGAAATAAAACGAGTCATCCTGAGCCAACAGAAATTCCACAGTGCCAGCATTAGTGTAGCCGACAGATTTGGCCGCATTAACCGCCAGCTTGCCGATGTATTTGCGTTGTTCTTCGCTGAGCTGTGGCGAAGGAGCGATTTCGATGAGTTTTTGATGGCGACGCTGAATGGAACAGTCCCGTTCAAACAGATGGATCACCTTGCCATGCTGGTCACCCAGTATCTGCACCTCGATATGGCGCGGGTTGTCGATACATTTTTCCAGGAAAACTTCGGCATTGCCAAAGGTTTTACTCACCTCGGAGACCACACGGTCATAACTGCGATTGAGTTCATCGGGGTCACCACAACGGCGGATGCCCCGACCACCCCCACCATTAGTGGCTTTCAACATCACCGGATAACCGATTTTCTCGGCAACCACCAATGCTTCCTGCACTGATTCCACATTGTCTTCGCTGCCGGGTGTCACAGGTATACCCGCTTTGATCATTGCTGCGCGGGCTTGCAGTTTGTCTCCCAGCTGGTGAATTATTGCAGCGCTGGGGCCGATAAAACGGATGCCACGTTTTTCGCAGGCCTCAGCGAGCAGAGGGTTTTCCGAGAGAAAACCATAACCTGGGTGCAAAGCATCACAGCCCGTGGCCGTGGCCAGATTGACGATACGATGCACATTCAGGTAACCGGAAACAGAATCAGGACCAAGATTATAAGCTTCATCCGCCTTTTTCACATGCAGGGAATAACGGTC
>Ga0316204_10006483_pt1 | contig 17968 bp, 14 predicted proteins | sample 6monrhotite_MG_2_FD_205661 | JGI IMG/M metagenome (GOLD analysis project Ga0316204, IMG submission 205661) | Microbial mat bacterial communities from mineral coupon in-situ incubated in ocean water Damariscotta River, Maine, United States -... | ecosystem: Environmental > Aquatic > Marine >... | reverse complement strand
GGCTGCTCTCACTCACCCCAATCACTTAGTACGCCTAAGCTCATGGGGCTGAGTTCCTTTGCCGCCTAGCTGCAACTCCAATGGCTTTGGGTATAGATCACTGAAGTACAGCCAACCTGACGTCAGGTTTCTTATATAAAGTCGGCTATTTCACTTAAGTCTTTTTTATTCAAGGCATGCAGTGGCACAGTCGCATCTTCAGCAGGGTAACCCACAATCAACAACATATACGGGCGTTCGTTATCTGGCCGGTCACATATTTTGGATAAAAAGCTCATGGGTTTGGGAGTGTGGGTGAGAGTGGCCAACCCACAGTGATGCAAGGCATTGATCAGAAAACCTGTGGCAATACCTACAGATTCATGCACGTAGTAGTTGCTTTGTTTATTGCCGTCTTCATATTGAGTATTCTTTTGACTGAAAATCGCAATCAGCCAAGGGGCGTGTTCTAGATAAGGCTTATTGGCATCAGTGCCTAGCGGTTTGAGTGCCCCTAACCATTCATCTCCACCGCGACCTTCATAAAAGCCTCTTTCGTGGGCTTCGGCTTGTTCTCGCACCTGCTTTTTGACTTCTTCGGAATGGATAGCCACAAAATGCCAAGGTTGATGATTAGCGCCATTCGGCGCAGTACCAGCGGCTTTGATGCAGTTTTCTATGATTTCTTTAGATACTGGGCGATCGCAAAATTTACGAATGCTATGGCGACGTTTGATGTCAGCATAAAACTGTTGTGATCGCACCAGCATTTCTGCTGGTGGATATTCGATAAAGTCGTTTAGTGGCAAAGCATCGTGATCTTGCATGGCGTGTCTCTTTCTATTTTTGACACACTGTATTTTATCACAAGACCTATTGCCAGAAGTTAACTAAGCTACCTTCAATGCAGCCTCGCGGCTGGAAAGGTATTCGTTATAAGTACCTTGGAAATTAATGACTTCATGATCGCTAATTTCAATGACACGAGTGGCCAAAGACGAAACAAACTCTCTGTCGTGGCTGACAAAAATCAGCGTACCGTCGAATTTTTTAAGGGCGTTGTTTAATGCTTCAATAGCTTCCATATCCATATGGTTAGTGGGTTCGTCCATAATAAGTACATTGATATCTGACATCATTAACTTGCCAAACAACAAACGGTTTTTTTCTCCGCCCGAGCAGACCTTGGCTTTTTTATTAAAATCGTCAGCGGTAAACAATAAACTACCCAATAAAGCACGTACTGCTAAGTCATCGTGTTTTGGGGTGCGCCACTGTGACATCCAATCAAACAAAGTCAGATCAGTCTCGAAGTCGGCAGTGCTATCTTGTGGGCAATAACCAATGCTGGCATTTTCAGACCATTTAACTACGCCACTTGTGGCTTGTAAGTCATCAATTAAACAACGTAAAAAGGTGGTTTTACCTGCGCCATTTTCACCTATTATTGCTAGTTTCGCGCCAGCTTCTAAAATTAAGTTCGCATTATTAAATAGCGGTTTGTCATCAAATCCATGACTTAGCTGCTCGAGGATCAGAGCCTGACGATGTAATTTTCTGTGCTGTTTAAGCATGATCTTAGGTGTGCGGCGACTTGAGGATTTTACTTCGTCTAAGGTGATTTTTTCCATTTTTTTAGCGCGAGAAGAAGCTTGTTTAGCTTTTGATGCATTGGCTGAGAAACGATTCACAAAAGCTTGTAATTCGTCAATTTCGGCGCTTTTCTTGGCGTTTTCTGTGTGTAATTGTTCTTGAATTAATGACGATGCCGCTTGGTAAGCTTCATAGTTACCTGGATAAATTCGCAATTCGCCATAATCAATATCTGCCATATGGGTGCACACTGAATTTAAGAAATGCCTGTCGTGAGAAATAATGATCATGGTGCATTTACGTTGGTTCAGCACCCCACCAAGCCAATTAATGGTGTAGATATCGAGGTTGTTGGTTGGCTCATCCAACAGTAAAATATCTGGATTAGAAAACAATGCTTGGGCTAATAACACCCGCAATTTCCAACCAGGTGCAACTTGCGCCATCAGCCCAAAATGATAGTGCTCGGCGATACCTGCTTGTAATAGTATTTCACCGGCTCTGGATTCTGCTGTGTAGCCGTCCATTTCGGCGAATTGGGTTTCCAATTCTGCTACATGCATACCGTCTGCTTCACTCATTTCTGGCTTTGAGTAGATAGCATCTCGCTCTTGTTTGACCTTCCACAATTTAGCATCGCCCATAATAACAGTGTCGACTACTGTGTACTCTTCAAACGCGAATTGGTCCTGACTTAACGTGCCGACTTTGTCACCAGGAGTAATAGATACATTGCCAGCGCTTGGCACTAAATCCCCACTGAGAATTTTCATAAATGTGGATTTACCACAGCCATTAGCACCAATAAGTCCATAGCGGTTGCCGTGGCCAAATTTAGCCGAGATGTTTTCAAACAAAGGCGCAGCGCCAAATTGCATGGTGATATTTGCAGTAGAAATCAAAAGTAAGTCGTCCAGAAAAAAGAAAATTAATCGATATGCCTAGCATCAGGCAAACAAAGGCCGCGCATCATACGGAAATACCATGCTAAAGTCGAGCCGAATTGATGATTATTTATACATGTTGTACTTCTCATAAACTGCTTGGTAGCATGATCACGCTTGCTAATTTTTAATGGATTGTTTATGCCTGTTCGCTTTGATTTAAAATTCTTTGTAGTTGTTTTGTTGATACTTTTTGTATCTGCATGTGCCTCGTCACCACCCATTAGCGAAATCGACCGCTTGGCTGCTAGAGCTGAGCGGGTTGAAATCATTCGCGACGACTTCGGTGTCCCACATATATACGGAAAATCTGATGCAGACGCAGTATTTGGTCTATTGTATGCCCAAGCAGAGGATGACTTTAAGCGGGTAGAGCGTAATTACATTTGGGCCATCGGCAGACTTGCAGAGGTAGATGGCGAAAAAGCCTTATACAGTGACTTGCGCGCCCGTTTGTTTATGACTATTGAACAAGCAAAATTAGCCTATAAAAATTCTCCTGCATCACTTAAAGCTTTATGTGATGCCTTCGCTGATGGGCTTAATTTTTATCTCGCTATACATCCAGAAGTAACGCCAGCATTGTTGACACGATTTGAACCTTGGATGCCGATGTTTTTTTCTGAAGGGTCGATAGGTGGCGATATTGAACAAATTTCAGTAAAAGGCATAGAAGCTTTTTATGGCAGCAGAATGGATAACCCTGATACTCAAGACTTGGCAATGGCAGAGCCTAGCGGTTCAAATGGTATTGCTATTGCGGGTAAGTTGACCAAATCGGGTCATGCCATGTTACTGATCAATCCGCATACCTCTTTTTACTTTCGACCGGAAGTGCATGTAGTTAGTGAAGAAGGTTTAAATGCCTACGGTGCCGTGACTTGGGGGCAGTTTTTTGTGTATCAGGGATTTAACCAAAAAAATGGCTGGATGCATACTTCGACTCATGTGGATTTTATGGATGAATATCTTGAAACCATTATTGATCGTGGCGATGACTTATACTATTTATATGATGGTGACGAATTAAAGGTTGATACCTCAGCTGTCACTTTGAAATATCGCGATGGAGACGGCTTTAAATCTAAAACCTTCGCTACTTTTGGCACCCATCATGGGCCGGTGACACATATGCAAAATGGGCAATGGGTTACCACGCGGATCAATTGGGATCCAGTTAGGGCGTTGCAGCAATCATTTATTCGCACTAAAACCTCAAGTCACAATGGATTTCGCGTAATGATGAATATGCGTACTAATTCTTCAAACAACACGGTTTATGCCGATGCTGATGGTAATATTGCTTATTATCACGGTAACTTTATCCCTAAACGTGACCCCAGCTTTGACTATTCAAAGCCAGTAAATGGTTCCATTAAAAACACCGATTGGAATGGTCTACACAAAGTCGATGAAACTATTAGTATTCTTAATCCAGCTAATGGCTGGATCCAAAATGCTAATTCGACTCCCTTCACTGCAGCGGGTGAATTCAGTCCTAAGGCAGAAGATTACCCAACTTATATGGCTCCAGACCCAGAGAATTATAGAGGTGTACACGCGGTTCAAGTTTTAAAAGACCAAACAGACTTTACTTTAGATAAGTTAATTGAGGTGGCTTATGATCCCTATTTACCGGGTTTCAAAACCCTAATATCTGGCTTAATTGGCGCTTATGATGAAACCCGTAATCCGCCTAGAAGTTTGGCTGAACCGATTAATGTTTTGCGTCAATGGGATTATCGGGTATCAGTGGATTCTACCGCTATGTCGCTGGCGCATTTTTACGGCATGCAATATTTGGCAGACGGTTCTCGCCCAGAGGGTAAAAATTTGATGCAATCCATAGAACATTTTGGCGCAAATTCATTGCGCTCAGAGAGGTTAAGAATTTTTGAGCAAGCAGTAGAAAAGCTGACTGCAAATTTTGGTCAGTGGAATACGCCTTGGGGCGACATCAATCGACTACAAAGACTTACGGGTGACATTGATTTGCCGGTAGATGATTCACAGCCAAGTCTACCAATTGGAATGGCATCAGGGCGATGGGGGGCTTTGGCGGCTTTTGGTGCACGCAGCGTGAATGGCAGTAAAAAGCTTTATGGTTACAGAGGTAATAGTTTCGTTGCTGTGGTTGAATTTGGCGATAAAGTAAAAGCAAAATCGTTGTTGGTCGGTGGTCAAAGTGGTGATCCCACATCAGCGCACTTTTACGATCAAGCTCAACGCTATGCCCAAGGACAATTTAAAGATGTGGCCTACTACAAAGAAGATGTGTTGAAGCGTGCAGTAGAAACTTATCAACCGGGTAAGCGAGAATGATTTGTATACATGTTGAAGATTGAGGCAATGACCAAGATGATTTTTTGTGTGGCATATAGTAAATCCCTCATTGCGCGTTTTGCCGCTATATTGCTTACGTTGCCTGTTATTTTTTCCGTGGCGGCCGACAATTTACTAGTGGCGGCCAGCTGGGAAAAACCTCCATATATCATCCCTCAGGATCACTCGGGTTTCGAAATTGAATTGATTACTGAGGTTTTTAACGACTTGGATCATGGCGTTAATTTTGTGTACATGCCTTATAAACAAAGTGTTGAGATGTTACAACGTAAACAAGCCGATGTGACTTTGACCCTCAATAATTTAAGCGGTATTAACTCTAAGTATTTGAGTGATGTGTATGTTTTATATCAAAATGCAGCTTTGAGTCTGAAAAATAAAAATTTACCCATTCAAAATATTCAAAACCTATCGAAATATAGCGTTGTGGGTTTTCAAAGTGCGTCAGATGTTTTAGGTGCTGATTTTACAGAGGCGATTCAGAAAAACAAACTGTATATAGAGATTGCGGATCAAACGCAGCAACTTAGCCTACTTTTAAAAGGGGAAGTAGACGTGATAATTATTGACCTAAATATATTCCATTACCTGAGTGTTAAGCTGACCGGTTCTGATCAATTTGATAAAGTAACGGTACACTCACTCTTTTCTCCGAGCCGTTACAGTGCTGGTTTCAAAGATTTAGTGCTGATGAAGCAATTTAATCAGGCGCTTGGTAAATATGTGTCTTCTGGCCGTTACGGAGTCTTGAAGGCAAGATACAACTTCAAAGATATTCAACCAGTTATCAAGCGATTTCCCATTGACTAGTTAACCTATACCCAAAGCCATTGGAGTTGCAGCTAGGCGGCAAAGGAACTCAGCCCCATGAGCTTAGGCGTACTAAGTGATTGGGGTGAGTGAGAGCAGCCAACAACGCTGCAGCTTCAAGGGAGACGGGTATTAGGTTAACTAGCCCTTGGCCATATCATCGCCTTTGGTATCAGCAGGTCGCGCTTTTAAGTATTGCTGAGTCATTTTTTCTGCTGAGCGACCAGCCACATAACCACCTAAGCCAATTTGCAATAATGTCCATGCTTCTTTAGCGAGTGGGTTAGGTAACCAACCGAAGCTATCAAACACCACTAGGACTAGGAATGTCAGCATGGTGATGGGACGCCAGTTGCGCTGTATCCATGACTGGCCGGTGGCCTCGGCTGTGATAATTGCAGTTTGGCCTTGCAGCAACTTGGTTTCGTAATCAATCACTTTGGCCAGTAATTCGTTTTCTACGGCTTTGATTTGGGCTTGTAATTTGAGCTTTTCTTCGTCGCTAGTGTGGATTTCATCGATTAACTTAGCGGCAGGTTCAAAGATGTTACTGATAAAAGAAAAAACGTTCATATTCCCTCCTAGGAATGGTTTTGTTCTAAGTTAGGCATCATCTTTTTAAATGCCACATAGTGTTTCTGTATTTTGTTGCCATACACTTTTTTCTGACCTTTACCGTTGTACATGCCAGCAAAATCTTCAAAGGCTACATCTTTTAAGTACTGCAACATTCTCGGTGAAAAAAAATCAAATAGGCCGTTCACTTGCCCCTGAATACTGTTAGCAAAGGTATCAAACATTTCGACTGCGGATTGATAACCAATACGCTCAAAATGGAAGCCCATAATTTGTGGTGCGCCCATGCTGATAGATAATATGGCCGCGTTTTCATCTAGCTGGCGAGCAAATTCAAATACTTGCCATTCGTTTAATTGACGACCATGAAATGATTGCCATTCTCCGCTTGGTTCCCTGCGCCATTCGTGGCCTCGCCATACTTTGTCATTGCTATATCTAAAGTGTTGGCGAAATTGTTGTGGGTTGTGTTTGCCCCAAAACTTCCAAAATTTATGGTTTTCAAAACGAATGATCATGCGGTCACTGTTGTTTTGTTCAAATCCTTTGCCTGAGCTTTCTACGCAGAGCACAGCCAAAGCACAGGCCACATCAAGCTGCTTCTTATCGCTTAATTCAGTCAACAAGGCGCCCCACCTGTTCCAAGTGGCGGCGGCATTACGTTGTTCGCTGGTGCCAGTAACAGTCAAAATTGTGGTGGGTGTGAGACGAGATAATCCTTGACCTAATTCTGCGATAGGAATGCTGATGTCGTCTTGATGATCGGATAAAGCTATGGGGTCTGCTTGTTCGGCATCTGTATTGGCATTATCTATTGGTGTTAAATAACGACTGGCTACGTAACCCCTGTTGCCATTGAAGCGAATTTGACTCCAACGTTGTTGTTGCCCTTCTACCCATATTTGACTACCCAAAGAGATTTGACCAAATAGGCTAGCGCTAGAATAGGGAGCGGAACGAACATTCAAACGGTCTGCACTGACTTTGGCATAGTACCCTTTTGATACATAAACCAAATCGACATATCGTGCTGCAACATAGGCAGTTTCGCCATTAAATTCAATTTCTAACCAGTCATTTAATACCGCTAGGGTTTTAACAGATGCCCCTCGGCTTATGGTTGCTAGTTGTTTGGCGCTGGATGACGGAGCTTGGCGTACATTTAATCTGCTAGTGTTAACCGTGCCAGTGAGTCTGGTCAAGTCGTTAACAGGTTTGAGATAATGGGCTGATACAAAACCAAAGGTATCTTTGTAGTGAAGTTGTAGCCAATTATCAAAAGGGCCTTCACCTTTAATCACCATGCCTTCAGTGAGTTGTCCCAATATGGCGCCACTGGGCGTTGGCATGCTGCGCACATTGAGCAATGAAGTAGAAACCGCACCTAACATAATGATTGCTCGCAATGGCGATGTAAAACGAATAGGTCGAACACGTCAATGATCCTTTGACTATTTTTTGAACAGTTATGAATATAGAGTGCAGTAAGAAAATTTACAAATTTCTGTTAGTCAGTTTCATCTACTATTGTTGGCTATTTTGGGGGATGTGCACATACCACCCAATAATTGTATCTCGTAACGCTGGGGGACTGATAATAAGAGCCTACAGAGCAGAATAGCTTTTTCTGCATAAATCTAATTGAGTGGGTTATTTTTTATGCAGATTAGTGTTGTATACCCAAAGCCATTGGAGTTGCAGTTAGGCGGCAAAGGAACTCAGCCCCATGAGCTTAGGCGTACTAAGTGATTGGGGTGAGTGAGAGCAGTCAACAACGCTGCAGCTTCAAGGGAGACGGGTATATGTAGTTAAATGTATTAAACAGGAAATCATATTAGGCATATGTAAAGTTTCAAACAAGTGGGAATGAGCAGCGAATAAGTGTGCCTATCCCCTCTTTACCGGCCAAAATTTTCATTTCGCCATGATGAACAAGCACCACTTCTTTCACAATGGCTAATCCAAGCCCAGAGCCAGTTGTGTCCTTACTCGCCCGAAAAAACCTCTCTGTGACAAGCTGTCGCAGTTCTTCAGGAATTCCCGGGCCACTATCAGTTACTTGGAGAATTGAACACTGCCCGTCGGTGAATGTTTCAATTAAAACATTCAATTCTAGTTCACTATACTTGAGTGCGTTATCAATAATATTATTCAGTAATTCCATAAATAATGTTTTATTTCCAACCACAAATGCACGTTTAAGCTCAAGTTCAATATGTTTTCGTTGAGATAGTTCTTTAAAAGAATTTGCGCACTCTTGCGCAACCTCAGCCAAATCTAATTTTTGATTATCTTTCTTTTCAAACGCGTACGCTTCTGCGTAACTAAGTTGCAGTAGTTTGTTGGCAAGGTCCGTTATGCGATGAGCATTGGATTTTATCCTGACTAAATATTTACGTGAACTTTCAGTTTTGGCATGTCTAATGGCCAAGTCGCATTGCAACGTGAGTGCTGCGATGGGTGTAAGTAATTGATGTGATGCATTTTCTATAAATCGTTTAGAAAGACCTATTTGCTCTACAAGTCGTTTAAATAATTCATTAATTCCCCCAGCTAAAGTCGCGACTTCTTCTGGCATTCCATTTGTGTCTACCGGCGTGAGATCATGAATGTCACGACTATTAAGGTCCGTTAAAAGCCTTTTCAATGGCCTTAAACCAACGTTAACGACAATGATTGTGAGCGTTGTTATCAGCAGGATTAAAAAGATTACCTTAAATAGGTTAGCGTACACTTCATCAGCAATAAATTGGTTTCTATCATCGATAGTTTGCCCTACTAAAGTTTTACTCCATCCACTATACCGCGAGTGCTTTGACAGAGTTGATATGGCCACAATACGAAGAGGTTGACCTAAATAGGTAACATCATAAAACTCTATATGATTGTGAATTTTCTTCACGCCATCAGGAGGATCTGGCAAGTCAGTATAACCAACCAGAAAGCGACCGTCGGGCCCAAGCATTTTATAGAAGAGGTTGTCGTTGGTTGTTTGTTTGATTACGTCAAGTAAGTCAACGGTTAGAAAATCCCCTTCCGAAGAGATAGCGTATTGGGAAATGCTCAGAGCTAGATTCACTAAAACCCGATCAAATAACTCGGTTGATGTGTTTTTGGTTGTAATGTAGATATTAAGTAGGTGAGCCATTGATAATACTACCAAAGGTAAAATCAGCCACCTGAGTAGTCTGCCCTGCAAGGTGGTAAATAGTTTATTAAACGTCATCTGACTTTTGCAATGCATATCCAAGGCCACGCTTTGTGGCAACACTAACGTTTGAAGAAGCTAGCTTTTTTCTTATGCGGTGAATATAAATTTCTATTGCAGATGCGTCTGCTAAGTCATCAAAATTAAAAATGTGGTTGGCAATGCTCTCCTTGCTCATGACATCACCTTTTTTTTGAATCAATAACTCTAATACAGCTCTTTCACGTGGAGATGAATTAAACGCGACACCTTTTAGTAAAAATTCCCTAGTATTCTGATTGTAGTTTAAATCGCCGAACTCAATAACTTCGCACTTATTTTGTGATTCTCGTCGAAGCAAGGCTCTAACTCTTGCTTCAAATTCGTTTAATGCAAAAGGTTTCACCAGATAGTCGTCAGCACCAATATCTAATCCCATGACGCGATCTGATACTGTGATACGCGCAGAAATAATCAGTACAGGCGTCTTTCCCCCTGCATTGCGAAATTTTTTGAGTATTGAGAACCCACAGGCATCAGGTAGGTTGATATCAAGAATAATAATGTCAAATTCACCCGCTGCGACTGCGCTATCAAAATAAGCGCCTTCTTTAAACCAGTCACTGGTAATTTCCATGTCTTTTAACGACTCAACAATACACTCTGCTATGTCACAGTTATCTTCTATGACTAGGGCTCGCATAACACTCCTCATTAAATTGACTATTTTGTGGCGAGAATATCGCTAAGAGCACTTTATTAAGTACATTCCGGGCTGCACTAGAGTTGCAAGGTTTGCAACTTTCACTGAAAGATAATAGTCTTTTTGCATGTGCAGTTATTATTTGGCTAGCTTTCAGTGTTTATACTATTTGATATTAATCTGAAGCGCAAAACGTTTACGCAGATGTGCTTATGTGGAAGTGTTTTCCTGCTTTTTGCGTCATCAGCCGCAGGTGCACAAAGCGCGGATTTAGGTTATGCATCAAACCAGTATATTGAAGACTCTAACGAGCTAGAAGTTATCGTTCCCTTCCTTCCCGGTGGCGGTACCGATATATGGGCGCGCACCGTTTTACCCAGCCTCGGTCAATTTCTACCTGGTAAACCCCAACTTTTGATTAAAAATATCACGGGAAGCAGGGGGCATCGCGCAGCAAACGATTATGCGCGGATCAATCCATTGCATGGCCGCTCCTTATTCGTGATAGCCGCGTCAATGAATATTGCATATTTGTTGGAAGATGAACGTGTTCGTTATGACCTTTCAAATTGGCGTGCGTTAATGGCTTACAGTGCGGGTATAGTGGTCTACGCTTCCCCCAGCTTGGGTATCCAACATATAAGGGAGCTAAAAAATAGCGAACAACACCTGATTATGGCCAGTATTGGGCCGACCTCAGAAGACTTATTTGTTCTTTTGGCCTTGGATATATTAGAGATTGACATTACTTCTATTTTTGGACTTGGGGGCAGGGGTGCTGCAAGGAAAATGTTCGAACGTGGCCACGTGAATTTAGACTTTCAGACTACACCAGCGTTCATGAAATTTGTAAATCCTTTAGTGAAGGACGGTAAGGCGAAACCGCTTTTCAGTCTTGGTGCATTCGATAGTGAAATGAACTATGTCAGAGATCCACGCTTTCCTGATTTACCTAATCTAAAAGAGGTTTATATAGAAATGTTTGGTTTTGCTCCGAAAAGCAAGGCTTGGCAAGCGTGGCTTTCAATATACAAAGCGACTAAAGGCACACTCAAATTTTTGGTGATCCCTAAAGAAACACCAGAAAAAATTATAAACTCATATCAAAGCGCTATCGACAATATGTTGAAAGACCAAAGCTTGCTCAACACTTTAAGCAGCAAGGTGGGCGTCAATACCATATCTGGCACCGTGAATGCTCAAAAACTTATGCAAGAAATGATTGCGCTGCCAACCGAGACTCGCACATGGCTGAAACAGTGGATATATGAAAAATATCAGATACGGATCTAATCAGATAAGGCACAACTTTTTGCCCTGATGCCCTGACATTGAAAGAATTAATCCAAGATGAAGATAGTTGGTCAGTTGAAAGGCAGTTGAAAGCAACCTTAATGTATTGTTTTCCCCCCACCCTGTTAAGGTTTTTACTATGAGTAGAACACTTTTTATTTTGCTGGTTATGCCCCATTGGTTTGCATTCGGCAACGCCCTAGAGGCCAATCTGGTAGAATGCCGAGAAATTATAATTGACGCACAGAGGTTGCGCTGTCTGGATAATGCCATCGCTGATTTGCAAACTGCAGAACTAAGCATCAATGAAAAATCTGAAAATCACCAAAAACAAACCAATACCTTGCCACCATTAGGTGAAAAGTACATCCAGAAAAAAAATAGCGCTACAAAGAATGAACATGTTTTTGATATGGTCAAAGCCTATAAAAACCGTAAAAAGCATTGGATATTTGAGCTGGAAAATGGGCAGCGTTGGCAACAAAACGAAGCCAGGTATTTGCCAAGCCCAAAAGTATTTCCTGTGAAGGTGACGATTTCTGAAGGCATGTTCGGTGCTTATAATTTAAGAGCTGAATACCTAAATAAGTCGGTTAAAGTCAAACGTATTCATTAGTAATGGTTTTTGCCTTGTATGCTCGACTGGCTTTTGGCGTCCCATCCTTATACTCAACTACCAATACAATAACCTTAAACTTTAGTGCTCAACGCGACTAGCCAACTCTCTGAAAATCCTAAATGTTAATTTAATTAACATTTTTTAAACACCTGAAAGCTTGTTGAAAGTATTAAATACATACTATGGCAATAGGGACGGAATAACGCGGGTTGATATTCTCCCCAGATAAAAAAACGATTTAATTAATAAAGTGAAAAGAGGCATCTGTATGGCTATTGCACACAATCACATGAAACTGTCGAAGACTAGGGTGGCAACAGCTGTTGTTCTAGCTATAAGTTTAAACCCACTTGGAACGCTACAGTCTCAGACGGAAAAAGATAACAAGGGTTATGAACAAATTATCATCACTGGTTCAAACATTCGTAGAGATCGTGATATGGAAACGCCCTCTCCAATCGAGACCATCGGGCTAGAGGATTTAGAAGCTGCTGGGGTTGGGCAGATGCAAGATCTTATCAAGACATTACCCTCTATGGCAGGTTCCGATTTAGCGGGCAGTCGAGAAACCCAGGGCACGTCCCAATTTAGTTTACGCGGTCTTGGCGTTGGCGGAACATTAACGCTAATTAATGGGCGCCGAGCAGGCCTGTCTCCGATTTCTACATCTCAAGGGTTCTTTTTTACTGATATTAACCAATTCCCAACGAACATGATCCAAAGTGTTGAGGTTTTGAAGGATGGTGCTTCTGCGACTTACGGCTCTGATGCAGTGGGTGGTGTAGTCAATATTATTACTAGGAAAAACTTTGAAGGATTAGAAATAGGCGGAGAATATCGGGAAAATGATATTAATCCAGCTCAGAGCCTCAACGCGGCATTTGGACATGACTTCGAAGGCGGCCGCTTTTCGTTTTTTGCCAATTATTATGCCCAGGATGGCGGGTATCGGGGGCAATATGACTGGTTAGTGAAGCGCTCAGGTGGCGATTCAACTGACCCATCAGTGAACCTTTTTGACTCTTCGACGGGTGCAGGCAGATATGCTCTTGCTGTTCCTGATGCCAACGATTCTACTAGGTATGAAAGAGGCTCGGGTGATGTTGCTGATCCATATTGTGGTAGTCCTAGTCCCTTAAGTGGCATTACATCAACCTTTGTTGATGGTAATAATTGCCGTTACATCTTCCTCAATCAGCGGGCCTTAATAGGCGAAGAGAATCGCCTACAACTGTTCACTCAATTTGATTATGCCATTAATGACGATACCCAGATTTTTGCTGAGGCAAGTTTCTCAAGTAATGAAGTTAGGGATATTATTGGCGGTGCGCCACTAGACATCCGAACAGACGACGGCGGGTTCTATGTTCCAGCCAGTCATCCGTTTAACTATTTTATAGCGGACGGCTCTGGAGGAATTGTTTGGGACGAAAATACAGTAGCGGCTGATCCTTCTAGCGCAGTGGATGTGATATTCCGTGGCCGTCCACTCACGGCTTTTGATGGTGAATTAGCTGAGGATATCGAAAAGAACTTTGAAAATAGTCGGATTGCATTTGGTTTTGATTCTGATCTAAATGATGACTGGAGTCTTCACGGTTCTTATATGTATGCTCACGCGCTAATGACTGATGTGCTTCCTCGAAATTACAACGCATTAAAATTTCGTGAGGCTATTGGTAGCGGTAGATGGAACCCTTTCTCGATAGCATGGGCCGATCCCCAGGCGGTTTCTGTAAAAGATGGTATCACCGAAGCAGGTAATTCTGTTTTTGGGCCCTATACCGAAACAGATTTGGGTCAATTCACCTCATATCGAACCTTTGTGCGCGAGAGCAATCAAGAGGCCATTGAAACCATACTCAGTGGTGAATTGTTTGAGTTAGATGGCTTGCCAGTTTATGCCGCATTCGGCGCTCAATATCGCTCGATGGAGTACACAGAGATTGCAGATAGTTCACAAGTATTTCTGCAAGGCGGATTTGAAGATAATGTATTTTCTATAAACGGGGCATCACAGGATGTTTATGCAATATATGGTGAAGTGATTATCCCTGTTGGAGACGACTTAGAATTGCAGGCCGCTCTGCGATATGAAGATTACGGTAAAGATGAGGGGGGTGATACAACTGATCCAAAAATTGGCGTTCGCTGGCAAGTATCAGATTTAGTTCAGTTACGTGGTACGTATGGCACATCATTTCAAGCACCATCTGTAAGAAATGTTGCAGGCGCTGGTGGCGGGGGCTCTCTTGCCGATCCCATAACTGGGGACGTTTTCAACGCAGGCCCAGGGTCAGCATGTGATCCCGATGTAAACGACACATTTAATATTACCACTACCACACTGGGTGGTAACTTGAAGCCTCAAACCGCCACCAATTTTAACTTAGGCATTGTATTCACTAGCGATGATGGATTTAGTGGCTCGATTGATTACTGGAACTATGATTATGAAGACCTTATTGGTCCAGGAGAGTCTGCTTCATCTATTTTAGTCAATGAATGTAGTGGCGGCGTATACACGCCTGATGAACGGGTAACTCGAGATGGAAATGGTCAAGCGATATCAGTCATTAATAACTTCGCTAACCTCGGAGGTGTAAAAGCAGACGGGCTAGATGTCACTGCTGAATATACGATTGACCGGATTATGGGCGGTGAATTGACGCTTAACTCCAATCTTACTTATATTACTTCCTACGATATAGATAGTGGCGATGGAAGCGGGATTTTTGATGGCGCGAATAATCGGAACTCGTCTTTCGGTCAATTGGGCTCCGTACCCGATACTCGATTTAACATTGGATTTGATTGGCGAAGTGGCCAACAAAGTTCTAGTTTCTATATTCGTCACATAGGGGGATATGACGATAGAACACCGGGTAACGAAAATGACGCCATTGATTCTCAAACGGTACTTGATGTGCAGTACGCTTACGAATTTGATGAGCTATTTGGGCAAGGCGTGACCAATTTGACCCTTGGCGTTAACAATCTGACAGATGAAGATCCACCTGCGATTGACCGTTCTAGTGCAAATGGTCGCCGTGCGTTCGACAGCTTAGTACACGACCCTCGCGGTAGAATAATTTATGCTAGATTTAAGCATACATTCTAATTCAGATACATTGTTAGTCATCGACAGCTAGATGCTAACAATCAATATCCACTAGTTTGTATTATTATTTTTGCTCAAGGCTCTGCAATTACATGATTGCAGAGCCTTTTTGTGTCTATGTAGCCAGCAGCAAAACTCCGAGCTTAGATTGTTATAACTCACAACAAATATTCGAGGTTTGACTGAGATGGCAAAAGACGGGCAGTTCTCAGAAGATACGTTCTAGCGACTAAATATAGTCCCTGTCAAGATTCTTCTTTTGTTTTGCTGCTACCTCTATAGCCACAATTTACGTAAAAAGGATAGGATACTATGAATTTCCAGGGTATTTAGGGGTAGAACTACCACCAAACCCGTCGTTCGCAAATCAAACCGTTATTGCTCTTTTGTGCCATTGCGTACTTTTGATGATAACTTCGGCTTCACGCCCAAAGCAGACGTAATATCAAATCAATGGCTGACTATTTTGGTGTCTCAACAGCCATCTAGCCAATTCTAAAACCAATAAAAACAGCACCTGTTGCATAGATCAGGTTGGTATTTTATTCTGACTATACTCTTCTTTTTTAAGTTGCCAGAAGTGATGTCGACATAGTTGGCTCTTTCAGGCTAATGAAGTGATTGGATTTAATTATGCAATCGGTCTTCCAATTCTCCCGATATTTCAAGGAGTAATATATGACATCGTTTACAATTTCCGCTTTACAAATTGGCTCTCATCCAGAGGGCAAAGCTCGCACTTTGCAACATATCTTATCGTTTGAAGAGCAAATCATCGCATCTCAATCCAAGCTGGTCGTGATGCCTGAGGCCTTGCTCGGTGGTTATCCAAAAGGGGAAACCTTTGGCACTTACTTAGGTTATAGATTAGATGAAGGTCGCGAGGCGTTTGCGGCTTATTTCGATAACGCAGTGACTGTCCCCAGTTATGAAACCGATGATTTAGCTGAGCTATCAGCAAGAACCAAAGCCGCCATTGTTATTGGTGTGATTGAACGCAGTGGCAGCACACTTTATTGTACGTCTTTGTACTTTACGCCAGAGAAAGGCTTAGAAGCGAAGCATCGTAAACTCATGCCCACAGGAACGGAGCGTCTTATTTGGGGATTGGGCGATGGTTCGACGTTACCTGTGGTAGATAGTCAAGCAGGGCGATTGGGCGGAGCTATTTGTTGGGAAAACCATATGCCGTTATTGCGTGCTGCCATGTATGCCAAAGGCGTGGATATTTGGTGCGCGCCAACGGTTGATGAGCGGGATATTTGGCAAAGCACGATGCGCCATATTGGCCATGAAGGTCGTTGCTTTGTGGTGAGCGCGTGTCAGATTCAGCCTTCGCCAGAAGCGCTCGGTATTGATGTTCCTCATTGGGATAACCAACGCCGCTTAATTCGCGGTGGCAGTATCATTGTCGATCCTATGGGAAATGTTCTAGCTGGACCATTACAAGATAAGGAAGGTTTGCTTAGTGCGTCGATTGATCTCGCGGATATTCCTAAGGCACGTTATGACTTGGATGTGTCTGGTCATTATTCGCGTCCAGACATTTTTGAACTTAAGGTAGACGAGCGCCCAAAGTCCGGCGTGGTGTTTCATAAATAGTGATCTTCTCGCGGTTTTGTAGACACTCAGCTTGCCATTGAATACAACTTTTCATACCCCCTCATATTTTCGTTCGATCGGGTAATGTGTTTAGTCCGCAATTGGCATTTAGGCGATATGACGGCAGCACGCCCAAAGCGAACTCTGGACTTTTCAATCGTACAAGGTAATGTTGCTTGCATGGTAAACGACTTTGTAAGGTCGTATTAATAACCTGTTAGCCCTACATACGAAAATTTCGCAGTACCTATGGAATCTAAGGAACATTGGGAAAAGGTTTACACATCTAAAGCGGATACTGAAGTCAGTTGGTTTCAAGAGCATGCCCAACTTTCGCTCAAACTCATCCGCGATGCAAACATTCCAACATCGGCATCGATCATTGATGTAGGTGGAGGTGCGTCGACTCTTGTTGACGATATCCTGGCCAATGGTTATGAGCATGTAACAGTCCTTGATCTATCTGGGGCAGCACTGGACACCGCCAAAGCTAGAATTGGTGCGCATGCTGCCTACGTTCAATGGTTGGAGGCCGATATATTGGCTGTGGAGCTTCCGGCGCATGCGTATGACGTCTGGCACGATAGAGCGGTTTTCCATTTTTTAACAACCGAAGATGAGCGTCATGCCTACGTGCAAAAGGTGTTGCAAGCGTTAAAACCAGGAGGCCTTGTCATCGTTGGGACATTTGCGGAAGATGGCCCAACTCAATGTAGCGGTCTTCCCGTCATGCGCTACAGTGCGAAGAGCCTATCCTGACACCCACCCCGGAGCCTATCCTGAGCCTATCCTGACACCCACCCTAAAAAATAGCAAAGAAACAACCATCGACTAAGCTTAAGGTACTCAAACAACCAAGGATGGTCTGTCATGCCCAAGCCACGTAAAAGCCAAATTAGTTTAATTGATACCCCTTATTACCATTGTGTTTCCCGCTGTGTACGTCGTTCTTTTTTGTGCGGTGAAGATAAGTTTACCGGCCAAAGTTATGAGCATCGTCGTACTTGGGTGGAGGAACGTTTATTGTTCTTAGCATCGGTGTTTGCGATTGATATTTGTGCCTATGCCGTCATGAAGGCATAAGCTGAGTACCCCTGGTTGTTAATTCATTGATTTTAAATAAATAATTCTTGTTGCTTGTCTGGCGTGCTCTCTTTTAGGACAAGTTTTTTCGTTTTTTTCAGTGTTTTAAGAATAC
>Ga0316204_10006482_pt1 | contig 17971 bp, 14 predicted proteins | sample 6monrhotite_MG_2_FD_205661 | JGI IMG/M metagenome (GOLD analysis project Ga0316204, IMG submission 205661) | Microbial mat bacterial communities from mineral coupon in-situ incubated in ocean water Damariscotta River, Maine, United States -... | ecosystem: Environmental > Aquatic > Marine >... | reverse complement strand
TACAACAAGCCATTTCGGTTAACCAAAGCGGAATGCAGCAATTGGTAGAGAGTTGTCAGCAGCTTGATTTAAAGTATATTCCATCGGCAGGTAACTTTTTGACGATCGATATGGGGCAAAATGCGATGCCTATTTATGAAAAATTGCTTCATAAAGGTGTGATTGTTAGACCTGTTGCCAATTACAAAATGCCTAATCATTTAAGAGTGAGCATAGGTTTGGAAAATGAGAATCAAAAATATATTGATGCTTTGACAGAAATATTGGGGTAATTTGTCAGCATGAAAAATATTGTGGCTAATTCTGATACTAGTATCGTTAATAATACTAATAACATCGATAACATAGTAACTATTGATGGTCCGTCAGGTGCAGGAAAAGGCACTATCACCCAGCTAATTGCCGATAAACTTGGCTGGCATATTTTAGATAGTGGTGCGCTGTATCGTATTTTAGGTGTAGCGGCTGAACAAGCTGATATTGATCTTTCAGTTGATTCATTAAGTGAAGAAATCAAAGAATCTATCACCTCACTGGCTCGAAATTTAGATGTTAAATTTAAGTCTAATGTCGATACTGGAGAAGTTGAGCCTTATCTAAATGGCAATAATTTAGGACGTCAAATACGCACCGATGAAGCTGGACAATCAGCCTCAAAAGTTGCCGCTATTCCAAGTGTCAGGGATGCGTTATTAGCCCGCCAGCGAGATTTCGCAAAAGCGCCCGGTCTAGTTGCCGATGGTCGTGATATGGGAACCATTGTTTTTGTTGAAGCACCCATCAAGATATTTCTTACCGCAAGTGCAGAATGTCGAGCAAAAAGACGCTATGATCAGTTGATAAATAAAGGCGTTGGTGTTAGTATGCGCGCGCTTTTAGAGAGCATCAAAGCACGCGATAAGCGTGACCAAAACCGTCCTGTGGCTCCATTGGTTCCTGCAGCTGACGCTTTTGTCGTTGATAGTTCCGATTTGTCTATTAGCCAAGTTTTTGACCAAGTGATTGATTACATTGGTAAAAAACGCCCCGAGTTGCTTCTTACCTAGTGGTTTTCTAAGTCAGCGAATTTGGGGAAGTAGTCGGATTTTTTAATATACAGTACCGAATTTACCCTGAATTTCAGCCATACTTGAAACTTCAGAATTATAGAAAATATACATCATTTCGCTAATTGATGGATTAATTGGCATTTATTAATAATCCCGAAATAACCGGACGTTTTTTTGGAGTTTGTAACGATACACAAAAAGAGATGTTATTTTATTTATAACCTAGCCAATTTGTGTTTTTTAGGTAACTTAAGATGAGCGAGAATTTCGCAGAATTATTTGAACAAAGTATTAAAGAAACCGAAATGCGTCCTGGCGCGATTGTTTCGGGTAGAGTTGTAGCGATTGACGGTGAAACAGTCACAGTTAGTGCTGGATTAAAGTCGGAAGGTGTTATCGCACTAAAAGAGTTTTTAAATGACAAAGGTGAAGTCGAAGTTGAAATCGGCGATGCTGTCGATGTGTCTTTAGAAGCGATTGAAGATGGTTACGGAACTACTCAACTATCCCGTGAAAAAGCCAAGCGTTTTGCTACTTGGATTGAGCTAGAAAAAGCTTGTGAAGCAAGTGAAACCGTTATCGGAGTAATTACTGGTAAAGTTAAAGGTGGATTCACTGTTGAGATTAAGGATGTTCGTGCATTTCTTCCTGGTTCTCTAGTTGATGTTCGTCCAGTTCGTGATACTGCACATCTTGAAGGTAAAGACCTAGAATTTAAAGTGATCAAACTCGACCAAAAACGTAACAACGTGGTTGTTTCTCGTCGTAGCGTGATTGAAGCTGAACATTCAGCAGAAAGAGAAGAATTATTAGAAAAATTAGAAGAAGGTGCTAAAGCAAAAGGTATCGTTAAAAATCTTACCGATTACGGTGCATTTGTTGATTTAGGCGGTGTTGACGGTCTTTTACATATCACTGATATGGCTTGGAAGCGTGTTAAGCATCCTTCTGAAGTGGTTCAAGTCGGTGATGAAATCGACGTTAAAGTACTTAAATATGATCGTGAACGTTCACGTGTATCATTAGGCATGAAGCAGTTAGGCGAAGATCCATGGGCTGATTTAAACCGTCGTTACCCAGAAGGTGCGCGTTTATTTGGTCGTGTCACTAACTTGACTGATTATGGTTGTTTCGTTGAAATTGAAGAAGGCGTTGAAGGTTTAGTTCACGTTTCTGAAATGGATTGGACTAACAAAAACATCCACCCAAGCAAAGTAGTTAACCTTGGTGATGAAGTTGAAGTCATGGTTCTTGATATTGACGAAGATCGTCGTCGAATTTCACTCGGTCTTAAGCAATGTATTGCTAATCCTTGGAGTGAGTTCGCGAGTAAATTCAATAAGAACGATAAAGTGACTGGTAACATCAAATCAATCACTGACTTTGGTATTTTCATCGGTCTAGATGGCGGAATTGACGGATTAGTTCACTTATCTGATATTTCTTGGTCACTAACTGGCGAAGAAGCGGTTCGTGAATTCAATAAAGGCGACGAAGTTGAAGCGGTTGTACTGTCGGTTGATGCAGAAAGAGAAAGAATTTCTCTAGGTATTAAGCAAGCAGAGTCTGATCCATTTGCTCAGTTTATTGCTGAAAACGCAAAAGGCTCTATTGTTACAGGTACAGTGATCAGTGTTGATGCTAAAGGCGCAAAAATATCTCTTGGTGAGAATATCGAAGGATATTTAAGAGCCTCTGAAATTAGTGAAGAACGTGTTGATGATGCGACCAAGCATTTTAAAGAAGGTGACACGGTTGAAGCTAAATTTACAGCGGTTGATAAAAAGAATCGTGGCATTTCATTGTCAATCAAAGCTAAATACAAGCAAGAAGAAGCAGAAGCGGTTGCTGAATTTAGTAAAGATGATGAATCAAATGCACCTGCGACTCTTGGAGACTTGCTGAAAGAGCAGTTAGACCAAGATTAATTACAACGAGTTAAGTTGCAGTTGATTTATTGAGTCAGATTTATTGGCTTGGAATTAAAAAAATGTCCTTAATCTATTGATTTTGGACATTTTTTTTTGCTTTTTGCCTTCAAATTGACTAAGGTATCAAGTATGGTTTATTTGCTTCGAACGAGAATGAAGGAAAGACTCAATGACAAAGTCTGAGTTGATAGAAAGGTTGGCAGCAAGACAAACTCAATTGTCTCTCAAAGACGTTGAGTTGGTCGTTAAAAGTTTACTTGAGCACATGGCACAATCCTTAGCTCAAGGCGAAAGAATTGAAATTAGAGGTTTTGGGAGCTTTTCTCTGCACTATCGTGCACCAAGAGTAGGACGAAACCCCAAAACAGGTCAATCTGTGAATCTTGAAGGAAAATATGTTCCGCATTTTAAGCCAGGTAAAGAACTACGAGATCGGGTTAATGCTAGTATTCAAGATACTTAAAGAATGAGTATCGGGTAAAAAAAGCATATCTTAGGATGTGCTTTTTTTTCGCGCGTAGAATATCCAGTTAACATCAATGCTAGGCTAGGTTAGAATCATTACAAATATGTATTGTAACTTTATCTAGATATATGCAAACTAAAGCGATTTGAATAAGGGGAGCGACAGTTGAAAACTATTTTATTGATCATACTACTAGTTATTGTCACTGCAATTTCTGCGTTATTTTTTGCGCAAAACGACGCACTAGTTGAGATCAAGTACTTTGGCGGGACAATTAGTTGGCAGATGAACTGGGTTATAATAACCATTTTCTTGTTAGGCGTTGCTGTTGGTGTTGGAACAATTGTTGTCAATCTATTCACCACAAAAATCAAATTGGTTAACGCCAATCGTCGACTGAAGTTGCAAGAAAAAGAAATACAAAACTTGCGAGCTTTGCCTATCAAGGATGAGTACTAATTCGACATGAATGAGCTGTTTTTCATTTTTATTTTTCTTTTGCCTGTTGCCTGGTATTTCGGTTATCGCAATGGTAAACAACGCGAGGTGGGAAAGTCTTCGGGACGTCAACACGGATTATCTAAAACCTATTTCACCGGTCTAAATTATTTATTAAATGAAGAGTCAGATAAAGCGATAGATACTTTTGTTAGTATGCTAGAGATCGATTCAGAGACGGTTGAAACTCATTTAGCCCTAGGAAACTTATTTAGAAAACGAGGCGAAGTCAATCGAGCCATTCGCATTCACCAAAACTTAATAGCAAGACCGTCTTTGTCATCACGAGATAGAAAACTGGCACTTCTTGAACTGGGTTTTGATTATATGGCAGCGGGACTTTTAGATCGCGCAGAAAACATTTTTAAAGAACTTATCAGCGATCCAGAGCATAAAAACGCCAGTCTTTCTCAGCTGTTAATTATTTATCAGCAAACTAAGGACTGGGAGCAAGCAATCTCTGTGGCAGGTAAGTGGCAGTCGCCAATGAGCGAGAACACCAAAAATCAAATATCACACTTTTATTGTGAGCTTGCTGAAGAAGCTCTAAAAAAACAGCTTTATCGAGAAACCTTAGATTCGATAAAAAAGGCGTTTCAAATTGATCCTTTATGCGTAAGAGCCACATTACTTAGTGCAAGAATTCACTACTCTAAAGGTCGCTATAAACAGGCATTAAAATGTTATACCGATTTAACCAAACAGGATATTGCGTTTTTACCAGAAGCGATGGACACCCTGATCGAATGTTATGTTCAGCTTAATGATCAAAAAGGATTATTGGATTTTTTGAATGATGCGCTTAAAAAGGGCGGTGGGGTCTCGTCTATTCTCGCTTACGCAGACATTTTACAGTCTCAACATGGTGATAAAAAAGCAGCCGAGTTTATTGCTAGTCAAATGGATCAACATCCTTCGATAAAGGGATTGTTGAAATTAATCGATCTGCATATCGAACATGCCAGCGAAAGCGCCAAACCCAGCTTGAAAATGCTGCAAGATGTTGTGTCCAAATTACTTAAAGACAAGCCCATTTACCATTGCGATCATTGCGGGTTTGATTCCAAGACGCTATTTTGGCAGTGTCCAAGTTGTAAGTATTGGGGAAGTGTCAAACCTATTCAAGGAATTGAAGGTGAGTGATCTTTTTAAAAAGAACAACGAGTCCGCAGCGAAAAGAATTATCGTCGCATTAGATTTTGATTGCATGGATAAAGCGAAAAATTTGGTTGATCAACTTGATCCTGGTTTATGCAGACTTAAAGTAGGCAAAGAAATGTTTACTTTATTTGGTCCTCAATGGGTGAGTGAATTAGTTGAATTAGGTTTTGATGTTTTTTTAGATCTAAAATTTCACGATATACCCAATACTGTGGCAAAAGCCTGTGCAGCTGCCGCTAAGTTAGGTGTGTGGATGGTTAATGTGCATGCCGCAGGCGGCAGCGAAATGATGCGCGCAGCAGTGCAATCTCTTAAAACTTTTGGTGATGAGCGTCCTTTGTTAACAGCTGTAACTATTCTCACCAGCATGAACTCTCAAGAGTATCAGAATATTGGGTTTACCCGAAATATAGATGACCAGGTATTACATCTTGCAAGGCTCGCGGAGCAGTCGGGCTTAGACGGTGTGGTATGTTCTGCGAAAGAAGCCGCGCGACTATCAAGTCACTTGGGGAAATCATTTAAATTGGTTACTCCAGGCATCAGACCGCAGGGGAGTGACAAAGGTGATCAGTCCCGCGTAATGACGCCTAAGCAAGCAATAGAAGCAGGTGCAAGTTATTTAGTGATCGGTCGTCCAATTACACAATCATCCGATCCTCTCAAGAGTTTGTGCGAGATCTCTGAAAGTCTTGCCTTCAACTAGGCAGAGTTATATCGATTGAGTATTATTCGTTTCGCCAGTTGGCAAGTCGCGATCGAAAACAATTACGTCTAGATCAAGGAAATTTAAATTATTAAGGAGCAACACCATGAAATTATTATCTTCAGCTTTTATCGCATTATTATTCGCATTAAGTTTTTCTCAGCCGTTAATGGCTAAAACAGCATCGGTCAAATCAAGCAGCGAACAAACAATCAGCATTAACTTAAACAAAGCAGGCGCTAAAGAAATAGCTAAAGCGCTTAAAGGTGTTGGCTTGAAAAAAGCTCAAGCAATTGTTGAATATCGCGAAAAGCACGGTGATTTCAAAGCGGTAGAAGAACTTGCTAGCGTTAAAGGAATTGGCGTAGCGACTATCGCTAAAAACCATAACCGTATTTCATTAAAGTAGGTGGATTTGATTTTCTTAATCTAGAAAAACAAATAAACCAACCCTGCGATCCAAAATCCCTATTTAGTTGAACCTAAAGAGGGATTTTGTGTTTTTTGCTGTCACTCGAGCAATAATCAAATAACCAAGCCAAAAAATAACCGCAGAAACCGCACCAAACGAGTGAGCTTCTTCAAGCACGTTGGCACCTATCAATTCTTCTGTCGCCAAATTAATTTGCCAATTACTTTCGACGATTAACTTTGCGGTGGTAACCAAAATTATCGCAAAATTGAGCCACTTGGCTTTGTTCCAAGAAAGTAGCGCACCGCCAATCAAATAGCCATGTAAGGCTCCCGACAAACCTACATACCAATGTATATCCATCCATAAGTGCAACATTAGCACATTGAGCAACATGCAAATTAGTAGCAAGCTAGCCCTCAATTTTTGAGACAACACAGGGCGGTAAAATAAGTCCATCAACCAAAGCCCGGCGATATTAAGCATCCAATGATTCCAATTACTATGGCAAAGGTTGGCAGTAAAAATCCGCCACCATTGCCCACTAGAGACCTCATTTGATTGGTATCTTAACCAGTCAGCGGAGGCAGGTTCAAATATCATCACCAGCAAAGTGGTAAAAGTGACCGCAATTGCAAAACGATATTCCTTTGGATTTTCAATAATATCGTAAATGGGGAGCTGCTTTATTTTATTGAGTAGCATAGAAGCTAAAATATCATGACCGATTTAATAGAACTGATTATATCCAGATTTAGGCTAGCGATATAGTAGCGTTTTAACCTGAAAATTATTCGGAAATAGTAAGAAACAAAAAAGCAGTTACATTTTCAAAATGTAACTGCTTAATATTTGGCAGAAATTTGGCTCCCCCTCCCCGACTCGAACGGGGGACCTGCGGATTAACAGTCCGTCGCTCTAACCAACTGAGCTAAGGGGGAAAAATGCCCTCCAGTAGGAGGGAGCGACATAATAGTGGATGATTATGAGTCGGTCAACATCAAATTCCTTTTTTTAAAGCTTTTTTTTGCTCTTTTAACTGATGATGGCGGCTACCTAGCATTTTGGTTGATTTTTGCACAATTTACCTTAGCTGATGTTACGCAAAACATTTGTCTGCCACGGTTTTTAAACGAGAGATGGCGTCCTCAAGTGTGTCCATCGATGCTGCGTAAGAAAGACGCAAATGACCGACTGCGCCAAAGGCACTGCCCGGTACTAGCGCTAATCCAACTTCTTTAATTAAGTACTCTGCTAAATCAGCATCATCTTGACAGCCTGCTTTGTTAATTAGCTCTGAAACATCAGGAAAGGCATAAAAAGTACCGTCACTTTCTAAACATCGAATGCCCTTGATGTCATTTAATGCTGCTACTACATAATCGTGGCGTTTTTTGAATTCAGTTAGCATGACTTGGATACAGGATTGATCGCCTGTAAGTGCCGCTTCTGCAGCTGCTTGAGATACTGCTGCTGGATTAGAGGTACTTTGTGATTGTACTTTTTTCATCGCTGCGATCAAAGCTGCTGGACCTGCGGCATAACCGATTCGCCATCCAGTCATCGCATAAGCTTTAGATACTCCGTTAAGCACGATGCAGCGATCATAAAGCTCTGGACAAGCGTTGAGAATATTAACAAAAGGCGCATCCGTCCAAATAATGTACTCATACATATCATCGGTGGCGATCAACACCTCGGGAAATTTGAGTAAAACTTTCGCCAAGGCTTCAAGTTCACTGTGGCTATACGCCACTCCTGTTGGATTACTCGGACTATTAATAACAAAGAGTCGAGTTTTAGGGGTAATAGCCGCTTGCAATTGCTCTGGTGTGATTTTTAACTGGTTATCGATATGGGTGTCGATTATTATCGGTACGCCGCCCGCAAGAAGCGCCATGTCAGGATAGGAAACCCAATAAGGCGCAGGAATAATAACCTCATCACCATCGTTCAATAGTGCCTGGCAAAGATTAAAAAAGCTTTGTTTACCTCCGCAAGAGACTAAAATCTGATTGGCTTGATAATCGAAATTGTTATCTTTTTTAAACTTATTAATAATCGCCTGTTTTAACGATGGTGTACCGTCAACAGCGGTATATTTTGTCGCACCGCCTTTTATGGCTTGAATGGCAGCCTCTTTGATAAAATCCGGTGTATCAAAATCTGGCTCACCAGTCCCAAGACCAACAATATCCTTACCTTCGGCTCGCAATTCAGCCGCTTTTGCAGCGACTGCAAGCGTGCTCGAAGGTTTAACTTTTTTGATTCTATCTGATAGCTTTATATCCATAAACAGGCTCCGGTCGCGTGGTTTGAGCTGAGATTTTATCTGTGGTTTTTATCTTAAGTTTAATTGTACATTATGGAAGATTAAGTTACATAGATTTGATAGATATATTCCCGATGCTAATCCATTGATTCACTGTTTTTGAAAATGCGAAGTTAATATTATGAGCTCTTCTTAGATTTTATCCAGTCAACAAAAACTTTAGACTTCACTAGAGGAATATACGTTTCGTCTTCAAGAAAATGTTCCTTCTCGAATAAATAATCGAAGCGGTTTTCTAATATCGTTAGTAACTCAATCGTTTTGTTGAATTCATTGGTCGCGATACGAGCATTAATTTCTGACCAGTAAGCATCTTCAAATTCGGGATCGAGTGATAGCGCTTTTCGAGATTGCTCAATTGATTTTTTATAGTCTTTGGCGAGTAGATATGAATTAGCCCTTAAAAAATAAAGAGCAGGATCTGCAACATCAATTTTTCGTTCAAAACGATTTAGCGCGCTTACGGCTTTTAAGTATTCACCCATGGTGAAGTAATGATCAACCATCGCAAATGAAAAACGAGGATCATTACCATGATATTTTGCAAAAAGTTTGAGGGCATTTTCATATATAGACGTATCGTTAGTTTGTCCTGCAAGCGTTAGGTATATCATCGCGATGTTGGCATTTTTCTTTACTGCATCGCCGCTTGCTTCAAACGTTTTGATCAGCGGCAAAGGGTTACGGGTTTTGCTATAAGCAACCATCGCTTGAGTAAAGGTTCTTACGTCTTTTTGATCACCACTAACGACGCTCAAAAATTGATCCAGCATGTCCTTATTCGGAAATGCAAAAACCAGAACTTGTCTGACGCTTCCGCTGGCAAAACTAGAAGTTACATGAGAGTACCAATCAATTATCTCATAGCTACCTTGCTTAGTTTTACTCAAAATAAATTCTAGGTATGCATATCCTCCTTCGCCCAAATCAAACCGATAGAGTACTTTTTGATTGTTTTTAACCTGATTGATTTTTAATCGAGTTATTATCGCATTTGCTAAGCTTGATATCATTCTTTCGGTGAGTAGTCCGGCTGACGCTGACGCTCCTCGGCGAAAATCACTTTTATTTTTGGCTGAAACACCTGTGAGAGGATCAAGTGCTCGATCTAGAAACTTGCCAAAATTGAAGACTTTATCGAAAGTTTTGCTGTCTTGCTGAATTATGGATGATTCAATGGCTTCTAGGGCAGAATCCAAAGCTTTGTCAGAGAGTGCTAACGTGGAAAAAGTTAACAAAATACTACACAGGATTGTTTTTATTAGGATCATAATTGCTTTACTTGATGAAAATATGATTCGAGTATAGCAAACTTTAATGTCATCTATAAGAATGATCTATAAAAGGTGAAACAATTCCGCGTATAATAACTACCGTGAACTTCTAAAAGTTGTAAAACACTCCATGGATCAAAATTTCAAACTTCAGTCGCCATTTAAACCGGCAGGTGATCAGCCCAAGGCTATCGAGCTATTGATGGAAGGTCTTGAAGATGGTTTAAGTCATCAAACTTTGTTGGGGGTCACAGGTTCAGGTAAAACTTTTACGGTTGCAAATATTATTCAAAATACCGGACGTCCGACGATTATTCTCGCGCCAAATAAAACTTTAGCTGCTCAGCTTTATGGCGAGATGAAGGACTTTTTTCCTGAAAATGCTGTGGAGTTTTTTGTTTCTTATTACGATTATTATCAACCAGAAGCATATGTAGCTAGTAGTGATACCTTTATCGAAAAAGATGCGTCAGTAAACGATCATATTGAGCAGATGCGATTGTCTGCTACTCGCGCCTTATTAGAAAGAAGGGATTCAATAATAGTCGCGTCTGTTTCCGCCATTTATGGACTAGGCGACCCGAAACAGTTTCATAGTATGGTAATGCATTTAAAACCAGGCGATGAAATTAAGCAACGCGCGATTTTGACTAAACTCGCTGAATTGCAATTTACCCGCAATGACGTTGATTTGCAGCGCGGGACTTATCGAGTAAGGGGGGATGTGATTGATATTTTTCCTGCTGAATCAGAGCGGAATGCGATCAGGATCGAATTATTTGATGATGAAGTGGATAATTTACGTGCGTTTGATCCGCTCACTGGCGAAGTTTATAAAAAGCTCTCTCGTGTCACCATTTATCCTAAATCTCACTATGTGACAGCGCGGCAAACGATTCTCGATGCAATTGAGGAAATCAAATTAGAGTTAGTCGATAGACTCTCACAACTAAAAAAAATGAATAAATTAGTTGAGTACCAGCGTTTAGAACAGAGAATTAAATTTGATATTGAAATGATGCAAGAGCTTGGATATTGCTCAGGGATTGAAAATTATTCGCGGTTTATTTCAGGTCGTTCGCAAGGTGAACATCCACCAACCTTGTTTGATTATTTACCTGATGACGCGCTATTAATCATCGATGAATCTCATGTAATGGTGTCACAAATTGGTGCGATGTATAAAGGTGATCGATCCCGAAAAGAGAATTTGGTGGAGTATGGATTTCGACTTCCTTCAGCACTCGATAATCGACCTCTCAGATTTGAAGAATTTGAAAGGCTTGCGCCACAGACCATTTTCGTATCAGCGACGCCTGCGAATTATGAGCTTGAGCATTCTGGCGAAATTGTAGAGCAAGTTGTACGTCCAACTGGATTGCTCGATCCGCAAGTTGAAATCCGGCCGGTCTCAACTCAGGTAGATGATTTACTTTCTGAAATTAATCTACGTGTAGCCGATAATGAGCGAGTTTTAGTGACCACTTTAACTAAGCGAATGGCGGAAGATCTAACGGAATATTTAACCGAACATGGGGCGCGAGTTCGTTATTTGCATTCAGATATTGACACCGTAGAGCGAGTGGAAATTATCCAAGATTTGCGTAAAGGCTTATTTGATGTTTTGGTCGGTATTAACCTTTTGAGAGAAGGGCTCGATATGCCAGAAGTTTCGCTCGTTGCGATCTTAGATGCGGATAAAGAAGGTTTTTTACGATCTGAACGGTCTCTTATCCAAACCATCGGAAGGGCGGCTAGAAACTTAAATGGTCGAGCCATTTTATATGCTGACAAAATCACAGGATCGATGCAAAGAGCCATTAATGAAACCAATCGGCGACGAGAAATTCAGCATCAATTTAATCTTGATAATGACATCCAACCTAAAGGTGTGGTCAAGGCGATATCCGATGTGATGCAAACCGGTGAAAAGTTCAGTGTGTCTAATTTGAGTAAAGAGCGCCGAGTAGCTGAACATTCAGCAAAATATCAAGTCAAAACGCCTCAACAAATGAGCAAGGCGATTAAAAAGTTGGAAAATGAGATGTTTTTAGCTGCAAAGAATTTGGAATTTGAAAAAGCGGCTAAATTACGGGATGAAATTAGCTTGCTGAGAGAAACAGTTTTTAAGTGAGATGGTTCATTCTTAAGTGCTCGGTTTTAAATAGCCTAGGGCATCTCTATTAATTCATGAATAAATAGAGATGCCCTCGAGTTTCAGTCTTTTTTAGCTTTTTCAGAAAATAAATATTCCAGACTTTCTGCAGCGTGCCTTGCATGAGGAATAACGATAGAACCGCCAACTAGTAGTGATATACCTATTGCTTCGTCAATTTCGGATTTGCTATTGCCTGCGTCTATGGATGCATCGAGGTGATAATCAATACAATCATTACAGCGAAGAACCATCGATGCGGTTAATCCAAGCAGTTCTTTGGTTTTTGCTGAAAGCTCGCCATCTTTATATGCCTGTTTGTCTAGTGAAATGAATCGTTTTGTCAATAAATTATCAGTGTTGAGTAGTTTTTCAGTGCCTTGTTTTCTTTTTTCGCGGTATTTTTCAAAAGTGCTTGTCATGAGTGAGTCACGTTAAAATAGGATGATAGTATACGGCGATATTAACCGAATAGAGCGACTAAACCCAGATAAATGCTCGTTTTATGCTAGGATTGTAATTATAAGCTGCTTTTTAATCTAGATACGGTATCAAAAAAGAGCCGCTACTGATTGAAATGGCTATAAAAAAGTGGTTCAATGGTTCGCTGGCATAAAAAATTGTTTTTCGCATTTACTAATCATCGTTTCTTAGTATTATTAGGATGGTTCAAAATGGTGGGTTTTTAGAATAAGATTTCAAATGAGCTTCGATAACGTCAAAAGTATTAGAGGAAGTAATCAGGCTAAGCCCACCTCCTCTCATCCAACCGCTCTTACTGAGACAGTTTGTTTGTTAGATCCTGCTATTTGGCCGCAATGGAAAGAATCCCACAAATCAGAAGTAATTACCTTTGAGGACGAAGAATTTCATAATTTGGACTTGTCAGGTCTGGATTTTTCTAGCGTTCAATTCATCCGTTGCCATTTTCATTATTGCAAATTCGATAGCGCTAACCTGATTTCTGCTGACCTGACTGGCTCTGATTTTATTCATTGTGATTTCAGTCATGCTAAGTTGATTGCTGCCGTTTTGAAAAGCACAGCTTTTAGAAAGTGTCAGCTAAAAGAAGTGAATTTTTTAACCGCGCAGTTTAAAAAAACGGTAATCGTTAATACCGATCTCAGTCACATTGATTTACAGACAATCAATTTGAAAGGGATCACCTTAGATGGCTGTGATTTGCGTAAACAAAACCTTTCAGGGAAAGATCTCAGCTATGCAAGCTTAAGGCGTGTAGATTTACGTGGAGCCAATTTGAGCAGTGCTATTTTTAATCATGCTGATCTATCGTCTGCGTTACTTGCAGCAACAGTCGTTAGTAAGTGTCAGTTTAGACACGCAAATTTGAGTAATATTAATCTTTCATCGCTTGATTTTTCTGGCGCGAATATGAGCGGTTCTAATTTGCGAGGCTGCAATTTAAGTGGCACAAATCTATCCAATACCAATTTGTCTAAGGCGAATATCACCGACGCGACGTTGTTTAATATTAATAGTATTGGTTGGGATATTAGTAATATCCGCTGTGAATTTGCATATTGGGATCAAGGAGCGATTGATAAAACCAATTATAGCGATGGTGAATTTGAAAGGCTGTACGCCGAATCATTGACCATCGACTTAAGATACGAATACCGGCTTACTGCGAATGAAATTGCGACACTGCCTATTTTGATTGAGCATTTACAAGCTTGTCATTGGGGAGTTGCATTGCGATTACGCTCAGTCAAAGACATTGCTGGTGGTGCCTTGGTGCAACTAGTGGTTGATGAAGTTGGACACCATTCGGTTGGCGAATTGGAAAATTCATTGAAAGAAGAGGCGAGCCGTATTCAAAATGCCCAGCTTGCCATGCGTGCAGATCGAACCATGCAAAGAGAGCTTAAAGAAGCTGTTGCAGGAATTAAAGATAAGTTTTGGCCTAGGTTACTTGAGCTTGCTGCTGAATATGAAGTGGATCAGGTTCGAAATTTTAGTGTTCTATTTATCGATCTGAAGGATTTCACTAAGTGGAGCAATGTAACTATTTCTGAACGAATGTCTTTGTTTAGGGGGCTACTAAAACCGATCCTTGCTAAATGGGATGCAAGTTATCCTAACATGGAAGGTGACTCTTTAAGGGCAACCTTTAGAAGCGCTAAGTCGGCGGTTGAGTGCGCATGGATGATTAGACATGTTCTTATGGCTGCCGAATTTGAACTACGAATAGGAATTGATTTAGGCGAAGTAACCATTGTTCACAATGAAGTGACTGAGCGCTCTGATCTCGAGGGCACAGCTGTAAGTATGGCTGCAAGATTAGAATCGATGGCTAGACCGGGGCAAATTTTTGTGTCAGAAAAAGTTAAACATTACGCGGAGCAACAAACTTGTAATTTCAACTTTATCCCTAAAAAATCCCAACTAAAAAAGAGTATAGGTGCAAAAATAGCAGGCGATTGGCTTGAGGTTTACGAAATTGAAAAAATATCATCGGATAATTAAATAGCGAATATCCGTGATACATACCCTCCCTGATAACCTCCGAGTAACCCCCTAAAACGCGGTTATTTTTCAGGAATATTTTTTAAACTGTATAGCAAGTAATCCCAAAATTTTTGCACCGAAGGAATATGGCATCGCTCATCAGGTGAATGAGCCCCTCGGATCGTTGGACCAAATGAAATCATATCCATGTCAGGATAAGGTTCGCCCAAAAGACCGCACTCTAAACCAGCGTGGATGACTTTAATCGCTGGAGTTTTCCCGTATAGAGCTTTGTAACCATCACTCATTGTTTGTAAAATCGCTGAATCTGGATCAGGTTTCCAGCCAGGATAAGCACCGCTAATTTCAGTTGTCGCGCCAATCATTTCAAATGTTCCGGCGATTAACTGGCAGGTAAAATCTCTGGCTGAATTAACCAGGCTTCTTGTGAGTGAAACTATTTCAATTCGATCATCATAAGATTTAACAATGGCGAGATTATTAGAGGTTTCAACGATACCTTCAAATTGATCGCTCATTCTTAACGGCGCGCTAATACATGAAGCAACCGCTAGTTGTATTTTGTGTTGCAATTTTTTACTGAGCACTTTGGCGGGCAATTCAACCTCAGATATTTTAATGGATAAGTTATTTTCAGTTTTACCATATTCGGCGATCATCAACTCTGTGAAATCATTAATAGCATGCTCAAAGGCTTCTTTATTTGAGCCATCTAGTGTAACCAGAGTAAATGATTCTCTCGGGATCGCATTTCTTAAAGTGCCGCCATTAAAACTCGCCACACGAATGTCGAGTTTTTCAGCATAGGTCATTAAAAACCGATTAACCACTTGATTAGCATTGGCGCGTCCCAGTTCAATATCTAAACCTGAATGACCGCCCAGTAAGCCGCGCACAGCTATTTCAAAACCCAGATGTGACTCAGGTGTGGACTCTTGTTCTAATTGAATGGTAGCAGTAATATCGGCTCCGCCAGCACAACCAACATAAAGCTCGCCTTCGTCTTCAGTATCCAAATTTAATAAGATTTCTGCATTCAAATAACCAGCCTCAAGACCAAAAGCACCTTTCATGGAGGTTTCTTCCTCAATAGTACACAAAAGCTCCAGTGGGCCGTGCGGAATATCATCAGACAACATAACGGCAAGTCCTGCAGCAACGCCAACACCATTATCGGAACCGAGAGTTGTTCCTTTTGCTTTTAACCATTCACCATCTACATAAGTAGTAATCGGATCATTAACAAAATCGTGATCTGAGTCGGCGTTTTTTTGTGGAACCATATCCACATGTCCCTGCATTGCGACGCATTTACGATCTTGCATGCCATCGGTCGCTGGTTTACGAATAATTAAATTACCGATTGGATCAATTAAGGTTTCTAAACCTTTGGCATCACACAAAGAGCGTAAGTGGTCGCGTAGCTTAAGCTCGTGTTTAGATGGATGAGGAATATCGCAGATTTGTTTAAAAATCGACCAAACTGGTTTTGGGGATAATGTTTCGATGCTACTCACGGGCGTTTTCCTTGAATACGGATATTGGAAGAATATTGAATGAATACTAACAAAATCTGCTGGTCTTAGACATATCTCTTTAGGGAATTTTTTCAACAGCTTTTCAAGGTGTTTTTAGGTAGAATCGAATTAACATTTATCTCATATAGAGTTATTTACAAATAAAGAGTGCAGATCAGCACATTTTGGGTAATTAGACTATTGAACTATATTGAGTTTTTGTTACTTTACACATTCGGGGAAATTGTTTGTCATATTTGCAATTAACTAATAACTCTAAATCAACAGAAGTTAGCGCTTAATGTTTAAAAATCAATTGGCAGGAAGCCTGTTCATATTTCTTTGTGTTGTTACCACACAGGCTTTGGCAGAACAAAATTCAGATATCTCAATCAGTGAGATCCCCCGTATCCAAGGACACGTCGAGCTGGATGGTAGCTTAAGTGATCCTGTATGGGAACAAGCGCTACAAGTTCCTTTACCTTACGAAGTAGAGCCGGGAGAAAACATTCCCGCTAGTGTAAAAACAACCGCCTATATTTTTGAAGATGGTCGAAATGTCTATGTGGGGTTTAATGCAGCCGATCCAGACCCTAGCAAAATAAGAGCTTACCTTTCGGCAAGAGACGATCTTTGGAAAAGTGATTATGTTGGTGTCGCCCTTGATACATTTAATGATTCTCGCAGAGCTTATCAATTTTTTACTAATGCAATCGGTGTTCAAGCTGATTTGATCATTGATGAAATAACTGATAATGAAGATCTCGGTTGGGACGCCATTTGGCAAAGTGCGGGTGCTGTCAATGAACAGGGTTATGTAGTTGAAATGGTGATCCCTTTAAAATCATTGAGATTTAAGCACAATAGCGATTTGAAACAGTGGAAAATAAAGTTTTCTAGAGTTTGGATACGAGACGTAGAGCATGAATTTGCCAATGTAAAAAAAGATAGAAATAACGAATGTGATCTTTGCCAATACGATAGTTTTATGGGCTTCAAGACAATTACTTCCGCAAGAAACCTCACCCTTATCCCGTCAGTTACGTTATTGCAAAGCGATCAAAGAAATGTAAATAATAATGGAGATGTCGGTGCTTGGCAAGACGGTGATGTTGATGATGATGCGAGCCTTGATTTGAGATGGGGAGTCAGTCAAAACGTGTTTTTAAACGCGACGATTAACCCTGATTTTTCTCATGTGGAAGCAGATGAAATCCAGTTAGAAATCAATGAGGCTTTCGCTGTGAGAACAACAGAAAAAAGAGCGTTCTTTCTCGACGGAGCCAATTATTTTTCTAATTGGAGTAGCTTGATCCATACTCGGTTATTCGCTGAACCAGAATATGGTCTAAAGCTTACCGGAAAGTCAGGCGATCATAGCTACGGGATAATGTCTCTGACAGATGATAATACCACTTATTTATTGCCGGACAGTCAAAGTTCCAGGTTAGTTAGCTTTGAAGGTTTAGAAAGTGAAAACCAAATGTTGCGTTATCGATATGATTTAGGAGAACAGGGCAACGTTGGTTTTACCTACACTCAACGTGATGCTGTTGGATATAGCAATGACATGTTTTCTTTTGATGGTAAGTATTGGTTTAATGACTCTAACTATTTTCGATTTCAGGCAATGAGTTCTGATACCTTAACCGTAGGTGAAACAAGTGAAAGAGCAGGAAATGCCTTTTCTTTGAACTATAAGCATTCATCTAGGGACTGGGATATTTTGTTCACTCATCATCATTTTGGAAAAGATTTTCGCGCTGATTCAGGATTTGTAAGTAAAAGCAATTGGAAGTCGAGTGACGTTCTTGTCGCTAGAAATTGGTATCCTGCGGATCAAAAACAGTGGTGGAAAAGTTTTACCCTTGACGTTCAACGGTTCACATTTGATGATTTGGATGGTAACAATTTGAATAACGTGGGGAGGGTGGGCGTTGCAGTTACAGGTGCTTACCAGCTTTTATGGGGCATTGACTA
>Ga0316204_10006480_pt1 | contig 17975 bp, 11 predicted proteins | sample 6monrhotite_MG_2_FD_205661 | JGI IMG/M metagenome (GOLD analysis project Ga0316204, IMG submission 205661) | Microbial mat bacterial communities from mineral coupon in-situ incubated in ocean water Damariscotta River, Maine, United States -... | ecosystem: Environmental > Aquatic > Marine >... | reverse complement strand
CCATCGCCTCGGTGGAGCGGGCGAGCTGCTCGATTTCGTCCGACAGTGCAGCGATTCCGGTCCGGCGATTCGCCAGCTCGGCGTCATCGACATCCCACTCTTCTCCCGACCTCTCCGCTTCCGCGATGCGCCTGCGAAGGTCGTCGAGGTCCGAGTGCTGACGGACGAGTTCTTCTTCCAACTGGTCCGCACGACCGTGCGCGTCGACGCGGGCGTGTGCGACCCGAGTGCCTTCCTCGATGTCTCCACTCGCGAGCCCGGCGAGTCGCTCGGTCAGATCTGCGGCGTCCCGCTCGATGGCAAGACGGTCCGCGTGGATCCGAGCTCGAGTCCTCTCCAGCCTGGCGAGCTCCCGCTCGGCAGCGTCTGCGGCGTCGCGGCGCCGCTCGGCGTCTCGCAGTGCTCGCTCCATCAGCGTGACCGTGGCGTCGCTGTCGGTGGAGGGGGTCAGCCCTGCCTCTGCGGCTACGGATGCGACCTCACGGTCCAGGGAAGCGACCCTGGAGCGCAGCCCCTCCAACTCCTCACGGCGGGCCGCCGTGTCCCGGACTCCGTCTCGCAGTTTCTCCAGGGTGGTGATCAGAGACTCCGAGGGTTCGGTCAGCTTGCGGGAATCCACCGGGATCTCGCCCAGCTGTTCGGCGAAAGCGCGCTGTGCTGCGGCTTCCCTGGCACGAACCGCCTCGAGGCGATCTGCGAGCGGAGGCACGTTCGCGACCGGAGCGCTTTCTCGTCGGTACTCGAGGAACAGCAGCGTGCCGCCCACGGCGACGAACGCGGCGCCGACGAGGCTCAACACGGGCTGCGGTAGCAACCCCCCCGCCACGAGGGCGACGAGGCCCAGCCCGATCAGGAGCCCCGGTACCCGCCGATCGGGGGCCGGCGCTTCGGGTGCAGGCGCGTTCTGATCGGCCAGCAGACGCCCTTCGTCCTGTGCGCGCTCGATTCCACGAAGGTGGTCCCGAAGAGTGCCGATGTTGAGCGCTCTGAGAGCCGAAGGTGACACGGCGCTCCACGGTTGCTCCAGAACTTCGTCTGCCAGTCTTTCGAGTCGAGCTTCGTTGTCGCCGATCTCCCGGCGAATGATCCCGGCTCGGTGTCGCTCCGACTCCGCACCCACGCGAGCGGCCACTCCCTCGATCGCCGAGCGATGCTGGAGCCGCTCCTGTGCCGTGCCGTCGAAGGCGGCGATGACGGCCTGCGGCTCTGCAGCGTCGGCGTCGATCTCCTGCATCGAGGCATGCAGGGAATGCAGGCGTTCCCGGAATTCGGTGAGAACGCGCGCCGGGTCGGCCGGGAGGTCCGCGAGGTCCGCCCTGTCCCCTCCCTCCTGGCGCAGTGCCGCGACGCGAGTCAGTTGATTGCGGACCGGTACCAGGCGCTCCATCCGTTCAAGGCGGATACGCGATTCCTCGCGTTCCCGTCGAGCTGTCTCCAGGCGCAGGTCGGCCCGCGCCTGGTCTGCCACGGCGCGCCGGATATCGCGATCTCGCTCGACCGCCGATCGGCGGCGTCCACGGAGGTCCCGAATGGTCGCCTGGATGTCCCGCACCTTCTGGTTGCCGCGATTCTGTGGGCGCCAGGATTCGCCCGCCTGTTTCTCGAGTTCGTCCGCAACCACGCGAGCCGGCTCGAGATCGGTAGCGCCCATCGAGCCCAGAATTCGGTCCTGGATGCGTGCCCACGTCTCATCATCCAGGCCGGCCAGTTCACTCAGAGTGACGGCGAAGACCTGACGGAACACGGACCGCGGTACGTGGCCGACCCAGGGGAGCGGTCGATTCCGCAGGTCATCCCCCCTGTCTCCCATGGTCAGGGTTCCGGCGGGCTGAGAGCGAAGCCTCCTGAGCACGTGGGCCGACTCTCCGGAGTCCAGTCGGAGGTGCACTTCTCCGGAGGCCTCGTCGCTTCCCCAGGGTGTGTAGGGGTTCCCTTCTCGCGACGCTGGCTGGAAGCCATAGAGCGCCGTCGTGAGGAAGTGGAAGAGTGTGGACTTCCCGGCCTCGTTCGGACCGAGGACGACGACGAGTTGACCAAGAGGCTCGGGGCCTGAGTCCACGCCGCTGAGCTTCCCGAAGCCGTGGACCGATACGCGCTCGATCTTCATCGAGAGGTGCCCTCTCCCCCGAGCAGGCGGGCTGCGAGTTCGCCGTCTGCATCTTGGAGGATATCCCGGATGTACGCGGCTACCGCCACCGGATCGTCCGACGCGATGCCGGCGAGGTCTCCCGGTGCGAGGTGGGCCAGCGTGGCATCACCCTGGCGAAGCGCATCCATGAGGCGGAGGCTCGCGCCAAGCACGTCCTTTCGGACCCTGTGTTCGTCGATCGGGATGACAGGATGAATCGCGTCGGCCGATACCACGACGTCGAGAGCGCCGAGAAGGCTGGTGAGCTCGTCGGCGAGGTGTTGGCGATTCGCCTCGTCCTGAAGCTCGCGCCACAACGGACACGCTCCGGTCAGCTGGACGCGGATCATCCATCTCAGGTCGGGCGCGCCGGGATCTTCTTCACGGCGGGCACGCCATGCGGCATGGACTCGCCGCTCGAGTCGATCCAGCGAAGGAGCGTCATCGAGGTGATCCACCACGAGGGTCTCCCACCGGACCGGCGCGAGTTCGCGAAAGGCGAGCGCGGGCGCGTGTCGGTCCGACAGATCCACCAGCATGGCGCCCCGTGGACCGGTGTCGGTGTGGGTGCGTCCCTGGAGACTGCCCGGGTATACGACGGGCGGATCGGTGGAGAGTTCCTCGCGAATATGGACATGGCCGAGCGCCCAGTAGTCGTATCCGGCGCGGGTCAGCCAGGTGAGCTCGGAAGGAGCGTAGGCGTGATGTGCTCCGGCGCCGATCGACGTATGCACCTGCGTGTGGAGCAGCGCGACCTCCGGAAGATCGCCGTCGGGTCGGGGCAGGAGCCGAGACAAGTCTCGTGATTCCCGATCACTCTCGTGCCCGATTGCGGTCACGTAGCCGACCGGCTCACCCGTGGACCCCTGGACCGTCAGGCGTCGGGGCGTGGCGTCTCCGGCGACCATCACATTGGGCGGCCAATCCAGGTGGCGTGGGCCGCTGTCCGCAGAGCCTGGGTCGTGGTTTCCCGTGGCGTAGACGACGGCGATCCCGTGCTCATGGAGCCTGCGCATCTGCTCGAGCAGAAACCGCTCGGTCTGGAAGCTCAGCCTGTCTCCGTCGAAGAGGTCGCCCGCGATCAGAACCGCGTGAACGTCCTCCCGGATGGCCAGGTCGGTAGCCTTCCGAAACGCCTCACGAGAGGCATCGCGGAGCCGCTGCCGCACCGCATCGGAACGACCGGAGAACGAGGTGTCCAGATGGACGTCGGCGAGGTGCAGGAAGCGCATGGCTCGAATGTCATGGCAAGACCACGTGCCGTCTACCGATGCGTCGGACGACGTGATTGGTGGATCGGTCTCAGGCGGTAGGGATGGGAGGGCGGAATCCCCCGTCCTGTTCAGGTCCGTCAGGGGTTCGCGCGGGTTCCCCGGCGACCCGTTCGCGGGTATCGTTGAGGCCATATTCGCCATGGGACCGACCCGCGGTTTCTCGCCGCGAACTTCGTGTTCCGCTCCCGCCTCGCGCCGTGCCCTGGGCACACCCAAGATGAGCAAACCGGATCAGGCTGACCGCCGACTCCGAGAGGAACTCCCCTCCATCGATTCCGTGTGCGAGCGCATCGCCACGAGTGTGGAGGCCGCCGAGTCCGATCTCGCTGTCGATTTTTGCCGACTGTTCCTCGGCAAAGCTCCCGCAGAAGTCTTCCAGGCCCGCACGACGGACGGCATCCTGGCCATGGTTCTGGGTGCCTTCCGCTTCCTTCGGGACGCTCGCCCGGGTCGGGTGGACGTATCCGTAATCAACGCGGAGTTCGGAGACGAGGGCGCTTCGACGACGGTAGTGCGGACCAATCTCAGCGAGCGACCGTTCATCGTCGATACGATTCGCGAGTACCTGCACGCCCAGGATCTCTCGATCGAGCGGATCGTCTACCCGCTTCTGGATGTGGAGCGGGACGCCGAAGGTGAGGTTCTTGCGATCCACCCGGTAGGAAAGGGTGCCTCGCGGGAGTCGCTGGTCCACTGCGAAATCGCACGCATCAGCGATCCGGCCAGGCTGGCCGAGGTCGAGGCGGAAATCAGTCGCCGACTCACCGATGTGGTACAGGCCACCGATGACTTCTCCGCGATGATGGATGCGGTGGATGTGGTGATCGGGGATGTCGATCGCTTCTCGGAAGAACAGCCCGGATCGAGGTCCGAGCTCGCTGAGGTGCGCCACTTCCTCGAATGGCTGAAGGACCGTTCGTTCGTATTCCTCGGCTACCGCTCCTACGACCTCGTCGATGACGCGGAGTCGGGCGAACGGTGTGTGGTGGTCGAGGCCGGCTCGGGGTTGGGCCTTCTGCGGGACGAGGAGGGATCAAAGTTCTCCTCGCCGGTGCCTGTCTCGTCTCTGGGTGCGGGAATGCGCCAGCTGGCCGAGTTGGGGCCACCGCTGATCATCAGCAAGACCAACGCCGAGTCCACCGTACACCGGCGTGCGCGCATGGATTACGTCGGCGTGAAGAAGCTCGGACCGGATGGACACGCCGTGGGCGAGCACCGCTTCGTCGGGCTGTTCACGTCGCGCGCGTATTCGGAAGATGCGGCGGCGATCCCGATTCTCCGCCACAAGCTCGCGCAGATCCTCGAGGGGGAAGCCGCGATCGAGGGGTCGCACGACTACAAGGAGATCATCACGATCTTCAACTCGCTGCCGAAGGAGGAGTTGTTCGTCACCTCCGCCGAGGAGATCGGGAGCGATATCCGGGCGGTTCTGGCGTCTCTGCATACCGAACATGTCCGCGTAACCCTGAAGGAAGATCCGCTTGGACGTGGGGCCTCCGTCATGGTCATCCTTCCGCGTGACCGATTCTCGGTCGATGTGCGGAAGCGGATCGAGTCTGCGCTGATCAGCAGCGTCGACGGTGAAGTTCTCAACTATCACCTGGCGATGGGCGAGGGCGACCAGGCGCGCCTGCACTTCTACATCGCTGCGCCGGACGGCCGGGCGTCCACGTTGGATACGGGCGAGATCGAAGTACTCGTGGGACAGCTCATCCGGACGTGGGGCGACCTCGTCTACGAAGGCCTCGAGGCGGATGGTGCCTTCCAGCCCGACGAAGCTCGTGCGCTGGTCGACCTGTACGACTCGGCGCTGAGTCCCGAGTACAAGGCCGCGATCGCCCCCGTCACCGCGGTTCGCGACATCAAGATGCTCGAAGCGATGGGGCGCGAAGGGCGGAGCGTCTCCCTTTCCTTCACCAACCGACCGAATGGTGTCGCGGTCGCCGGTGTGACGGACGCGACCGAACTCAAGGTGTACCTGCGCAACGACCGACTGATTCTGTCGGACTTCATCCCGATCCTCGAAGACGCCGGGCTCCGGGTCATCGCGGGTAAGCGCTTCGAGGTAAGCCTGCCCTCCAGCGACGATGCGACCGTCTATGTCTTCGGCGTTCAGGATCGCGATGGTCAGCGTATCGACGTCGAGGGGCGTGGTGAACTCGTCAGCGAGATGGTCCTGGCGGGCCGTTCGGGCCAGGCCGAGAACGATCAGCTGAACTCTCTCGTCCTCACCGCCGGGCTTCACTGGCGTGAGGTCGACGTGCTTCGCGGGTACGTCGGCTATGCCTTCCAGATCGGTGCGGTTCCGAGTCGCCTGACCCTTCGGGGAGCGCTCGTTCAACACCCCGCGATCGCACGCACCCTGTTTGAGGAATTCCAGGTCAAATTCGACCCGGACAGTGGCATCTCTCTTGAAGAGCGAGCTTCAGCGCTCGAGGACATCGGCTCTGCGTTCCATGCAGAACTCCGCGGTGTCTCCGCCCTGGCCGACGACCGTGCCCTGCGCCGCCTCGGCGAGCTGATTCAGGCCACGGTGAGGACGAACTACTACCGTCACGGCGGAGCCAATCCGACGTTCCTGTCCGGTGGCGTCCCCTACATCTCGTACAAGTTCTCGTGCCGTGAAATGGACGTCCTCAGGGGCAGTCGTCTGCTCTTCGAGGTCTGGGTCCACTCGGCCCGAATGGAGGGTGTACATCTCCGTGGCGCGAGCGTTGCTCGTGGCGGAATCCGCTGGAGTGACCGGCCCGATGATTTCCGGACGGAGGTCCTCGGTCTGGTGAAGACGCAGATGGTGAAGAATGCGGTCATCATTCCGGCTGGCTCGAAGGGTGGCTTCATCACTCGCCTGTCGCCTGCCGATCCCGAAGAACGGTTCGAGGAAGCCAAGGCGCAGTACATGACGCTGCAGCGTGGTCTTCTCGACATCACGGACAACCTCGTCGACGGCCGGCCGGTCAGCCCTGAAGGCGTGGTCGCGTTCGACAACTCGGATCCGTATCTGGTCGTCGCGGCTGACAAGGGGACCGCAACCTTCTCCGACATCGCCAACGGAATTGCCGCCGAGTACGGCTTCTGGCTCGACGACGCGTATGCCTCCGGTGGATCGAACGGCTACGACCACAAGGCTGTCGGCATCACCGCCCGTGGCGCGTGGGAATGTGTAAAGCGGCACTTCCGGGAAAAGGGCAAGGACATTCAGGCCGAACCCTTCACGGTGGCCGGCATCGGCGACATGAGTGGAGATGTCTTCGGGAATGGGATGTTGCTCTCCGAGCAGATCAAGTTGATCGCGGCCTTTGATCACCGTCACGTGTTCATCGATCCGGATCCAGATCCGGCCGTTTCGTTCGCCGAGAGGAGCCGGGTGTTCGAGCTCGGGCGTTCCAGCTGGGAGGACTACGACCAGACCACGCTGAGCGAGGGCGGCATGATCGTGCCGCGCGGCGCGAAAGAGGTCGAGCTGACCCCTCAGGCCCGTAAGGCCCTGGGCCTGCCGATGGACGAGACCGAGCCGATGGACGGGGAGACGCTCATTCGAGCGGTACTGAAAGCTCCCGTCGAGTTGCTCTGGAACGGTGGCATCGGCACCTACGTGAAGGCGACCGGAGAAACACACGTCGATGCCGGTGACCCCGCGAACGATGCCGTCCGTATCGACGTGACGGATCTTCGGTGCGAGGTGCTCGGTGAGGGCGGGAACCTCGGCTTCACGCAGCGTTCCCGTATCGAGTACGCGAGTCGCGGAGGACGGGTCAACACCGACGCGATGGACAACTCGGCCGGCGTGGACATGTCCGACCACGAGGTCAATCTCAAGATCCTCCTGGCGCCTGCGGTCGCGGCTGGGAAGATGACCGCCGATGCGCGGAATCAGCTCCTCGAGGACCTGACCGACCCGGTCGCCGATCTCGTTCTGAACAACAACCGGACCCAGAGTCTGGCGGTGTCTCTGGACGAGCGGAGGGCGCACGAGGGCCTCGATGACTTCCGCGATCTCATGTTCTCGCTGGAGAAGACCGGCGAACTCGATCGCCTGGGAGAAGGGCTGCCGACGCTCGATCTGCTGGTTGAGCGCCGGGAACGCGGCCAGTCGCTGTACCGACCCGAGCTCTGCGTTCTGCTGGCCTACTCCAAGCTGTCCCTGATGAGCAGGCTGCTGCGCAGTGCGCTACCCGACGATCCAGTCACCCAGAGTTATCTGCTGGGATACTTCCCGCCGGCAGCGGTCATGGCGGCCGGTCACGAGAACCTCGAGTCGCATCGCCTGCACCGCGAGATCATCGCGAGTCAGCTGACCAACGATCTCGTCGATCTGATGGGCGCGACCTTCATTACCCGACTCGTTCGCGACACCGGACGGAGCGAGGCTGAGATCGCCCGTGCCTGGCTCGTCGCCTCTCGCCTGGCCGACCACCGGGCCGTCCTGACGGAGATGGCCGCTCAGGCGAATCCTCTGAACTCGCGGGTCACCTACCGCTGGCTTCTGGGCCTGGCCCGAGTGCTGGAACGGACGACCCGCTGGGTTCTCCAGAGTGTGGATCCGGAGACGGCCCCGGCGCGAATCGTCGAGGAGAACCTCGAGGGACTGGCTGTTCTGCGAGATGCGTTCGCCGATATCGTCGGCGGTGAGGATCGGGCCCTCTTTGAGGCCCGCGTGCGTGAAATCCGAGAGGTCGGGGCGGACATGGTGTTCTCCGAACGCCTCATGACTCTTCGCTTTCTCGATCAGCTGTTGGCGATTCTGGAGATCTCCCGCGAGACCTCGGCGGACCCGAGTGCCACCGGTCGGGCGTACTACGCGATCTCCGAGGCCTTCGAGGTGCCGTGGTTGAGACGCAGCATCTTCGCGGCGGCTGGCGACGACCAGTGGGAGCAGAGAGCGGCCCAGGTCCTGTCCGAAGATCTCTCCCGCGCGCATCGACAGATGGTGGTGGCCGTCATGACCAGCGAGGCTTCGGCGGACGATCCGGATCAGGCGGTGGCCGATCTGATGCACAAGCGGCGTCGGGGCGTCGAGCGATTTGCGGCCATTACGGAGGAACTCCGAGCGGAAGATGCTCCGAGCTTCGCGGCCATGACGGTCGCCGCTCGGGAACTCACTGCGTTCGCTCTTCGACTGGGCTAGCGACCCGGCGGTCCTTCCTGCGGGTTAGAACGGACCGAACGAAAGTCCGATCGAGATGGAGAGCCCTCGTAGCTGATCTCGCCCGATCTCGGGGAGATCTTCAACGCCGTATACGAGCCTGTACCCGAGTCGTGCGGAGACGGAGAGCAGGTCCGCGATGGGAGCCCGAACACCAACATCCGGCTCGATCACGCCGAAGTTGTCGGCTGCGATCTCCGTATCTACGGCCTTGAGACTGACTTTGGCGTTCCCGGCCCCCACCAGGACCCCGGCGCCCCACTTCAGGCTCGATGAGCCCAATCCCCAGTAGCTCACCTGCACACCGGCGTATCCCACCCCGAGTTCAAGGTCCGATCCGACGGCGTCTCCGGGAATCTGATTCTTCCCTGCCAGAACGGCGCCACCGATCCCGATGTGAAGTGGGCCGCGGACACCCACGAGCACGGCGCCTCCCATGAGGATTTCGGTCGTCTCACGGACGGTGGACAACCGGGGGCCGAACTCGAGATACGCGCCCACGTCGATCGCGGGGGTGTTCTGCACCTGCGCGAAGCCGCTGATCGGTTGGGTCAGGACCAGGAGAACGGTCAGGGCCGGAATGAATCGCTTCAGCGGGGAACTCCAGTGTGTGTGCGAGGAAGCCGAAAGTTAGAAGAGACGAGATCCCGGTGCGTCAAAGGCTCCCAGATGGAGTGATTCGGGAGGACGCCAGGGAAAGACAAACATTGAAGCGTTCTCCCGAAGGTAGGATCTTTCAGGACACCCAATCTCGAGGAAAACTTGTCGACCGGATCGTTGCGGGATCCGGAGACGCAGCCAGGTAGAGGCGACTGGGGCTTTACGCTCCTGGAACTGATGGTGGTTCTTGTCATCTCTGGTCTGATGATGGGCGCGGTCGCGCTCACCTTCAATGGCTACGTCTCCAGAACGCGGGCACAGAGAGCTGCGCAGGTGTTTGCGCAGGATCTCGCGTTAGCGCGTTCTACCGCGGTGCGGACTCGCCAGAAGGTGGTGATTCACTTCGACGAAACGAATCGGTTGTACAATGTTCAGAACCAGGACACGACGTTCACGGTGGTGCGTCGACGCTTCGGAACCAATGCGGACATTGATTTGACTGCTATCGACCTGAACACGACCGGCGACTCGCTCGTGTTCAGCTCACGTGGAATTGCGGATCTCAGTGGAGCAGGGAGTACGCTGGGGACCGCGACCTTCACGTCCGGAGACGTCGTCTTCACCGTGTCCTTCAACAGCCTGGGAGCTTCGAAAGTCGAGTAGGTTTGAGCGAAACGTCATGGTGCCCATCTCGCCGCGATCGCGGCTTCACGCTGATCGAAGTCATCGGCGCTCTCGTCATCTTTTCGATGGGAGTTCTGATGGTCATTCAGGTCAGCGGGGCACTCAGCACGCAGGTACGTTACGCTGCGGCCCGGTCCGAGATCGCGGTGTTGGCCGGAGAGCGCCTGGACTCGCTGGAGGCAACTCCGATCGATTCCCTGTCCACGGGGAACACCCGCGACACGCTGACGGTCGCCGGGGTACGCTACGAGCGTCGTGTGCGCGTCCGCCGCATAACCGCGGTCCTGCTTCAGATCGACGTATGGATGACGGCGATCGACGGGAACGGGCCCTCCTACGAAGCCACGTCCTACCACTCCGGCATCTGGTAACCTCGCGGTCGGCGGGCTTCACGCTCGTCGAGACCATCATCGCGATGCTGTTGTCATCGTTGGTCATCGTCCTGGTCGCCTCGACCTTCCTGGTTCAGAACCGGTACTACGCCTCTCAGGTGCTCCAGGCCGGAGCGCAGGACAACGCGCGTGCGGCGACCGAGTTGATGGCGAGTGAGATCCGGTCGGTCATGCTGGATGGAATCATCGTGGCCGGACCGCGCACGTTGACGGTGCGTTCACCGATCGTGCTCGCAACGGTCTGTCAGGCCCTCGCCAACCAGTCGTTCGTCCATTCACCTGGTGGTCAGTCGGCGATCGATACGGTCGAGGTGGCTGGAATCGCGATCCGGGATACGATTTCGGGAGCCTGGACCTATGCGCAGGCCAGTTTTGCCAGCTTCAACGGGTCGGATGCCGGCGCACAGAATCGGTGTGCATCGACCGGGGCTGATACGGTGGGGAGCTACAACGAATTCCATGAATTCGGCTCCCTCCCGGCGCTCCTCGGCACGACACCAGCCCTCGGTGACGTGCTGATGCTTTTTCGCGAGACGACGTTCACGGTGCAGACGTCGACAATGGATACGACGGTGCAGGGCCTCTTCCGGAAAACGTTCTGGAGCACGGCCACCGAACTGGCGTCCGGGTTCGATACGTCAGCGCGATTTCAGTATCGAACGTCTGCTGGGACCTATGTCGATACGGTCACCACGGCCAATCTCGACGACATCGATGTGATCCGGATGATCGTAGATACCAGAAAGCCCGCTCCTACGGGCGGGGTAGAAGACATTACATCTGGCTGGTCGGTGAACATCGCTTTGAGGAACGTGCGATGATGCCTGCGCAAAACACGACTCAGCGGGAAGGCGGCTTCGTCCTTGGCTTCGTCATCTTGATGCTCTTCGCGATTTCGGTGATGAGCGCCACGGGATATCTGGTCGTCAGCAATGAGTTCTCCATGTCGAAACATGCGTCGGAGAGTTCGGAGGCGGTTGCGGTCGCTCGCGCGGGACTGGAGCGCTTCGTAGCCGAACAGATCGGTGTTGTCGGTGACTCTGTTTCGTACGCGATCGGAGACGGGATTGCGTTGGTGACGACCACACGCTTATCAGCCCGCGACTCGCTCACCGACGTCTACTACGTGCAGTCCGAGGCGTCGGTCAGTGATGTCTTCACGACCAATGCGCCAACCCAGCGCACCGTGGGTGCTTATGCACTCCACCATCGACGCCCTCTGGCGCATCACGCGCAGATGCTCATTTCGGAGCGCGAGATCGAGGTCGAGAGCAGCTTCTGGGGGTACGGGCAGGTCCACGGCATCGACTCATCGACCGTCGCGGATTGTCCGGGCGGTGGGGCCACCTCGATCACGGCGGCGATCGCCCTGAATCAGGTCGACGAGCGGTCCCTTGTGAATGGTGCACCCGACTCCGAGATCTGGGCGAACTATCAGGCGATGTACGATTCGATCGCGTTGCGATGGGACGTGCTTCAGGACCCCGATTTCCCGGTCGAGTTCGAGGATCAGATGCCCAATTTCGCGGCGCTGCCAGCCGACTCGTTCCCCGTGATTCGGTACAACGGAAATCAGTACTTCTCGAACTCGCACGACGGCCGCGGACTTCTCATCGTCACTGGTGAATACGATGCGTGGACGTCATTCGACTGGGAGGGCATCATCCTGGCCGGCTCGGTGGACTACCGCATCTACGGTGACATTCGCGGCATGCTGGTCGGTGGTCTGGACCGGGCCAATCCGGGCTCAAAAGTCGAGGTGCGCGGCGGCAATTTCTACTACTCGTGCAACGTATACGCCGCGAACGAGTCTCTGTCATACCTGTCGCTGATCGAGAACTCGGTTTTCGAGGTCAACTAGAGCATCTGCGTCGGCGGACGCGCCCGGCCTTCAGGGGTTCTGTAGTTCCTGAGCCTGATCCAGGATCATGATCTTCTGCCAGATCTTGTTGCTCAGTCCGGTGGTCAGCGCTTCGACCTCGTCCACGGCCTGCAGCACGACGGGGTCGCTGAAACGCTCCGCGTACATGGCCGCGATCTTGGACGTCAGCGACAGCATCTCGGACGAGTAATCCAGGTAGCGTCCCAGTTCGGCGCGGGAGTAGGTGCGCTTCGGGGACGACTCGGTGTCTCCGACCGGGCGCAGCAGCCTCCCGGGATCCTTCGTCAGCTGATGCATGTCCACGATGTGCGCGATCGCTCGCAGTTCGCGGATGAACTCGAGCAGTCGGCGGCGACGGATCCGGTTCTCTGCCGTCACGAGGAAGGCCACCCCGATGGCCACGTAGACCGCGTCCTGAATGCCGGTCTCCAGGGCCTGTAGAACGGTGAGCCCTGTGTCGACGCCCAGGTCCATGCTGCTGATGATCGTCCACAGCATGGTCGTCAGCCCAAGCACGATGACCGTGGCGAGGACCCAGGTTGCGGTTCGGATCCAGAGGATCGGGCGGGACAGGCGATCGAGGCGCTCCACCGTCGCCTCGGCGATCTCGTGGAGTCGTACGCAGACTCGCCCCAGTCCGGCTGCGGGGAACCGTTCTTCGATACGCCGCTCGAGCTTCGTGATCGTGTACACGAGTCGATCGGCATTTAGCGAATATGCGAGGGCGGCGGGGTCCAGCTCTCGGCGGCGGGATGGGGTCATGCCGAACTATCCGCGACCGACGCGGGCGGCGCAACGCAGGGGGAAGGAACACGCGTGAGCGCAGGTCGAGGCAGGGCTCCCTTCTTCAGGTCGGACGTGCGATGGTCGGCCATCGGCCTGCCGCGGTAGCGCGCGCCGTCTCCGGCCACCAAGCTGGTCATGCACGTGTGAATCACAGCACTCCCGGGAGGCGGGCGGAATGACGATCAGGATCATTGGGTTGGGAAGCGGGCGGATGAACCTCGAAGCTGTGGTGCACCGCCTGTGCCTCCTGACGCTTGGGCTTCTGGGTGTCTTTCCTGCCGGGGTGTCGGGGCAGAACGTGGACGCAGAGTTGGTGGCACGACTCGATTCTGCGGCCAGGGCTCATGTGGAGAGCGCGATCATTCCCGGGGTGTCCGTAACGGTCGTCCGGGGAGGCCAGACGATTCTGCAGCGAGGCTACGGCTTCGTGGACCTGGAATGGAACACACCCACCCCGCGGGACGGAGGTGCGAGCTACGAGATCGGCTCGATGACCAAGCAGTTCACGGCGGCGGCGGTCCTTCTGCTCGCGGAAGAAGGATTGCTGGATCTCGACGCCGACCTTCGCGACTACGTCGACTTCGATACTCAGGGTCGCCTGGTGACGGTGCGCCGTCTCCTGGACCATACGTCCGGGATCCGCAGCTACACGGAGATGGAGGCTTTCGGTGAGTTCATGGTGCACGATCTCCCGCGGGATTCCCTGCTACGAGCCATCGAGGACGTGCCCTTCGATTTCGAGCCTGGGACGGCGCTGATCTACAACAACTCCGCGTACTTTCTCCTCGGGCTCATCATCGAAGAAGTCGCGGGCACGAGCTATGAGGACTTCGTGCAGGAGCGTCTCTTCGCGGCGGCCGGGATGGACGAGTCGTACTACTGCAGCGAATCCCTGGTCCGGGCCGAGCGGGCCCATGGCTATGATGCGGTCGGGCCCGACCGAGTGATTCGGGCTCGCTACCTGGATCACACGTGGCCGTACGCTGCCGGCTCACTGTGTTCGACCGTCGGGGACCTGGCGGAGTGGAATCGAGCGCTCCACGGAGGTGAGATCCTCACCGCCGGGTCGTATCGAGCGCTCACCACACCCCATCCGCTGGAGGATGGCACGTCGATTCGCTACGCGATGGGCCTGAGCGTGACGGACAGGGGCGGTCATCGTCAGATCGCGCACGGCGGTGGGATCAATGGCTTCCTGTCCGACGGACGCTACTACCCTGACGAAGACCTCGTGGTCGTCGTGCTACAGAACTCGACCGGTCCAGTGGGCCCCGGAGCCCTCTCCAGCGCACTGGTGGACCTGGTACTCGGAGAGGCCGCGGTGCCTGCGTCCGATCGATTCTCCGGCGACCTGGCGGACCTGGTCGGGGAGTATTCGGGGCCAGCCCGTGGCGTTCCGATGACGTTGCGCGTGACCGCGGACGACGGGGAGATGGCGGTGTCGGTCAACGGCGCGGACCCTGCGACTCCCCGGTACAGCGGCGAACTCACGTGGGCGCTGGGCGGAACCCATCTGATCTTCGAGCGGGAGGACGGCCGCGTCGTGCGAGCCCGGTTTGACGCTCCGAGCGCCCACTACGTGCTGACACGCCGCTAGTCCTATCCCTTGACCACTGAGGGGTCGCTCGCTTATACCTAAGTGAGCGAGGCATAGCCTTGCAGGGGTGCCTCCCATGACTCGATCCCTCCGAGGGCGGATGAGCGGCAGCAATCTTTTTACCGGAACACTCGACCTTCTGATTCTTCGGACGACGGAGGCGACTCCCCTTCACGGGTACGCCATCGGGAAGGCCATCCGTGAGTTGTCCGAGGGTGTTCTGTCGGTCGAAGAAGGGGCCCTCTATCCGGCGCTCCACAGGCTGGAGGGGAAGGGTCTCCTCGAGTCGGAGTGGGGAAAGACCGACACCGGACGGCGCGCAAAGTTCTATCGGGTGACGCAGCTGGGCCGGAGCCACCTGGAGTCGGAGTCGGCGCGCTGGGCCGAGCACTCTCGGGCCGTGGCCGCAGTGCTCTCAGGCGGGAGCTGACGGCGCCATGAAGCGCCCCTTCTACCGGGCTTTTCGTCCAGGCCAGATCCGATCCGACGAGTCAGCCGACATCCGCGACGAGATCGAGCTCTATCTGGAACTGCGGACAGAAGAGCTGATCACAGAGGGAATGGACCCGGCACAGGCGCGCCAGGCCGCAGAGGAGCGTTTCGGCGACACGCGAAGGGTCGAGGCGACGCTCAGAGGACAAGCAAGACGACGACGCACACGGGAGGGGATGATGGCGACATTGGCGGGTGTGAGACAGGACCTCGGGTACGCGTTCAGGACCATGAGACGTAGCCCGGGCTTTACGTTCGTTGCCGTTCTTACGCTGGGCCTCGCTCTGGGCGGGAACACGGCCATCTTCTCGGTCGTCGACGCCGCGCTTCTGCAGGCCATGCCGTTCGAAGACGCCGACCAGCTGGTCTTCGTGAATGGTACGCACCGGGTCGACGGGCAGAGCTCCATACGGGGCGCTTCCTTCCCGGAGTTCCGGGACTGGAAGGAGCGCACGCGATCGTTGACCTCCATGGCCGCGGTTTCGAACATCTCGGCCGCACTCACAGGAGGCTTCGACGCGGAGCGGGTCCCGGTAGAGGTCGTTACCGAGGACTACTTCGAAGCCATGATGGTGACGCCGACCTTGGGTCGGACGTTCCGAGCCGAGGAGCATTCCGAGCCGGGGGCGCATACCGTCGCCCTGATCTCGGCGGGACTCTGGGAACGGCGGTTCGGTGGAGATCCGTCCGTCCTCGGGCAGGACGTTCTCCTGAACGATCGACCGTTCCAGGTCGTCGGCGTTCTCCCCGCCGGCTTCGGCGGCACGGCACTGAACAGTGAGGTTTGGGTTTCCGAAGCGATGTTCGAGACCCTGACCGGCTTCGCCCCCCTCGAGCAGCGAGGCTCCCGCTTTCTCAGCGTGATCGCCAGGGTCGACCAGGCCATGGGGCCCGATGAGGCCCAGGGTGAACTGGAGGGCGTTGCTCTCGCGCTCCAGGGTGAGTTCCCGGAGGCGCACCTCGACCGATTTGCCGAGTTGCAGGGCTTCCGAGAGGCCTATCTCGACACCACGGGGCAGCTCCTGTGGATCCTGATGGGTGCCGGAGTGCTGCTGCTGCTCATTGCGAGCGCGAACGTCGCGAATCTCCTGCTGGTCCGAGCGCATGGAAGGACTCGCGAAATCGTCCTTCGACGAGCCCTCGGAGCTGAGAGCTCACGAGTTGCGTCTCAGCTGCTGACGGAGAGTGGCGCGCTGGCCGTGATGGGTGGCGTGCTCGGTCTGGGAATCGCGGTTCTCGGGTTGCGGGTTCTCGGCCCCATGATCCCGCAGGGGGTCCTGCCGGGATACGTCGAGCCCAGCCTCGGTGCCGCGCCCTTCCTGGTCTCGATGCTGGTCCTCGGGATCGTCGGCGTCGTGACCGGACTCCTGCCCGCTCTTTCGAGTGCTCGCATGAACATCGCGGCCAGGATGCGGGAGGGAGGCCGCGGGGCCGTGGGGGGCATGGGAGGGCGATTCCGGGCGCAGCACCTGTTTGTCGTCGCGCAGGTCGGACTGGCGCTGGTTCTTCTCGTCGGAGCTGGACTGCTCACCCGGAGCTTTCAGGCCCAGCTCGCGATCGACGCTGGCACCGAATTCGATCAGGTCATGGCGATGGGTCTCCAATTGCCGGAGTCCCGCTACCCTGCCCGTGAAGACGTGGGCGTCTTCATCGACGAACTGGATCGCCGACTCTCTGAGATACCCGGTGTGGCACAGGTCTCCATCGCGACGGATCTGCCTTTCAGAGGGGGCTCGTCCGGTGCGTATATCTTCCGCGCCGATGCGCCCGACGACCGGATTCGGTTCCATCAACATGTGGTGGACGTGGACTATTTCGAGACTCTGGGCGTGTCTCTCGTGGAGGGTCGCACCTTCACCCGGACGGACGGCGCCGATGCCCCGGTGGTGGGAGTCGTCACCGAGGCCATGGTGCGCAGGGAGTTCCCGAATGGGAGTCCCGTGGGTCAGACGATGTACCTTCGTCCGTCGAGTCAGCGGCCGGTTCTGATCGTTGGCGTGGTCGAGGATCTGCGGCTCAGAAACCTGACGACGTCCCTCATGGCAGAAGGAAACAGCCCCGACGTGTTCTTTCCGCTCGCACAGCGCGGAACACGTGGCCTCGAGGTCGCCGCGCGGGTTGTGGGAGACCCTGTGACCTTTGGACCGGCCATGCGTGCGGTGGTCGCAGAGCTCGATGCCGATATGCCGGTCTCGGACCTGGCGCCGCTGACCGACGGGTACCGGGCGCAGACCGCCACACCGAGGTTCGCGGCGTTCCTCATGGGGATCTTCTCGGCTCTCGCAGCGGTCCTAGCGTGTGTGGGGATGTACGGGGTCCTAGCATTCGCGGTTGGACAGCGGTCCCAGGAGATCGCGATCCGGCGGGCGATCGGCGCGAGTGCTCCCAGTGTCGCCCGATCGGTGGTTTACGACGGGCTTCGATTGGCGGTGTCCGGGCTGGCGGTAGGTACGATCGTGGCGCTGGTCGGGTCCCCCGTCCTGGAGAGCTATCTGTTCCAGGTGGAATCGACCGACCCGACCACCTTTCTCACCGTCGGTGCGGTGATGATCGTGGTGGCGCTCAGCGCCGCCCTCGCGCCCGCGTTGCGAGCCATGAGGCGTGACCCTGCCGAGGCTCTCTACTCGGATTAGTTGGTGAGGCCCCACGCGCCTGGAGTGAAGTGGAGCGTGTGGGCCGTGAGAGCCCGAAATACAGAACGGCGGCGCACCTGTCGGGGTGCGCCGCCGCCTGTTTCTGCTTCCCGGAAATCCCGGGGTGTCCGATCTCCGTGGGTGCGTCAGCGCGATCCCATGGAGCTGCGGATCTGGCGGAGGGCCGCCTCGATCTTCAACTCGACGCCCTTCTTTCCATAGGCGACGGACGCCTTGGTCGGGTCGCCACGTACTCCGCTGTCCTCCATGCCGCCGTTCGGCGCGAAGCGGTCGGGGCGCACATGCTGGGGTGCGACGTACCAGAGCTGGGAGGTGTCCACGATGCCGGCGTGGGATCCGA
>Ga0316204_10006479_pt1 | contig 17975 bp, 13 predicted proteins | sample 6monrhotite_MG_2_FD_205661 | JGI IMG/M metagenome (GOLD analysis project Ga0316204, IMG submission 205661) | Microbial mat bacterial communities from mineral coupon in-situ incubated in ocean water Damariscotta River, Maine, United States -... | ecosystem: Environmental > Aquatic > Marine >... | reverse complement strand
CGTAAAAGGCTTTGAGCTTTTTTCGCAGCACCAATAAGGCCGCCGTTTCTGCCAATGCTTTTTCTTTAAATCTCAAATCCTTTTTCAGCAATTTGATTTCGGCTTTATCTTCTTTTGTCTGTTGTTTTAGTATTTTAGCTTGCTGTTCATTGCTTTGAAAACCCTAAAGGCATTGCTGTTTCCATTGCTTTATTTGCTCAGGGTACAACCCTTTTTTCCGACAATACTCACCTAACTCTGATTCAGATAAAGCGGCGGTTTCGACCACAACTGCAAACTTAGATTCATGTGACCACTGATCTGATGTTGTCTTTTTACCTGGCACTGGCTGGCCTTGTTCTCTTGCTTGTTTACGCCAATTATACAGCGTTTGATCTGCTACACCTTCTTCTCTTGCTACTGATGCTACTGACTTGTTATTAGGAGGTAACAATTTACTTAAAAGGGGTCGTTGTCACATTAAGTATCAGGCCCCTTATCTTGTTCGTTTTAAGGTTTAAATTGACTACGTCCCCTTAAAAGCCACCGATGCCTTTAGTGATTTTTGGCGATTGATCTGATCACCAAATACCGTAAATGTTCCATATTAATTTAGCTCTTAAGGCCCTCTTTCAATCGTCCAATTATTGCACTTAATGCTTGTTCAATTTATGTTTTAAATTTGTCGCTGCCCAGCGAAAAATTGTGGTGAAGGCATTCCCTGAATTGATGGAATTGCTCCGAGAGAAGCATGTGACGGAATATTTCTCGATAGACGTGTTCACGTTGCCCTTTGCTTGTGCCTCGAAAAAGGAAGGAAATTCACTCCTACCCTTTTACCTTTATTCGCTGGGCATGTTAGATTATTTGATATATAAATTCAGTTCACTGGTTTCACAACAATCATTACTCGCGCTTATCGAGTTGTCGGTTCAACACATGTAACCTTTAAAGGGATATCACCAACCAATGAAACGTTTACCTCATCATTTTTTAGTCAGTTTTCTTTGCTTGAATTTAGTAGTAATAAATTTTTCACTCAATGCCGAAGAGGCAGAGGAAGAACGTCCGCGAGCCCGTGATTTAGGGTTGATCGTTGGCACAATGCAAACTGGTAAATATAACGCTATTACCGATGTTCAAGGTGTTTTAGTGGGCCACTCTACGGTGATTGTCGAACCCGATATTCATACTGGCGTAACCGCTATTATTCCGGCACCGGGAAATCTATATAAAAATCCGATTCCAGCATGGATATATGCCGGTAATGGATATGGTAAATCGGTTGGTATTAGTCAATTACTCGAATTTGGCGAAATCGAAACACCTATCTTACTAACTTGCACTTTGTGTGTGTGGACTGCGGCTGATTCAATGGTTAAATACTTGTTAGAGCAACCGGGCGAGTCTCAGCACACGATCAACCCCATTGTAGGTGAAACTAATGACAGTATTGTTAGTGATATGTGGGTTAACCCGGTTAAATCAAAGCACGTAAGAGAAGCATTACAATCTGCCAAATCAGGGGCCGTTGAAGAAGGCAGCGTTGGAGCAGGAACCGGCACCCAAACCTATCATTGGAAAGGTGGCATCGGTACAAGTTCACGCGTACTTCCTAGTTCTTTAGGCGGATACACGGTTGGTGTTTTAGTCCAAAGTAATTTATTGGCAGGTGCAACTTTGACTATGAATGGCGCTCCGGTTGGCCGAGAACTGGGTAAATATGCTTATAAAAAAGAACTCGAGGAGGATCAAAAAAATCACCAGACAGTCCGGGGTGGCTCTATAATGATTGTCGTTGCTACCGATGCTCCGTTAGATTCGAGAAACCTTGATCGATTAGCACGGCGGGGAATGATGGGATTAGCTAAAACAGGATCAGTTGCAGAAAATGGTTCCGGCGATTATGTGATTGCTTTTTCAACTTCGCCTTTAGTCAGAAAATCACGTGTCAGTGATAAGCCCTGGCCAACTGAATCACTTTTAGCCTCATCAATGTCGCCTTTATTTACTGCGACGGTTGAAGCAACAGAAGAGGCGATTTATAACGCCTTATTCAAAGCAACTACAGTTAGTGGTCGTGGCAATCGATTAGAAGCGCTACCAATTGGTAAGACGGTTGAAATATTAAAAAAATACAGGGTCTTAAATTGGGATCTTTTTTTACCACCTGGTAAGCCAAAAGAAAAAGAAAAAAAGGGGACAGTGTCAGATTAAGTCTCAAGTTACCCTTATATGACCTTTGCAAAATAAGTCATTATTTCAGCTTTGGTCATTTCTTTGGTTTTATTCGAAAAGCAGTAATAGTGCCACATTGCACTGCGAAAAATGCTGCGCCACCCCATCCTCGACATGAATCACAGTGGCACACCGTAAATTTAGGGTTAATTTCATTTGCTGTAATTGTGACTGCGCTGCACAGGCAGCTTGCTTTAGCACTTAACATTTATTTTCCCGAATGAACTAACAGATAAAAATACAAGTAGCCGAAAGCGCCAGTGTTTCGGCTACTTGTGAACAATGAACCGCTACTGATTTACGTCTTGCACTATACAAAAGGCATTCAGCTTATTACCATCTAAATCTCTAAAATATCCCGCATAAAACCCCGAAGATGCTCCTTCAGGTCGAAAACCTGGTTTGCCTTCACAACTGCCACCTAATTCCAGTGCTTTTGCGTAGAAGGCATCGACTTGTTCGGGGCTATCTAACGCCACAGCAACCATAGTGCCATTGCCTACCGATGCCGGTTCTTTATTAAACGGAATTGCAACAGCGATAGAAGGTTCGCCAGCAGCCTTTGCCCAGGCAATAAAGTAATTAGGCTCCTCCATAAACCGTCCCGCTCCTATGGTGCCAAGTAAAACATCATAAAATGCGGCTGATGTCGCTAAATCTGCTGTGCCTAACGTTACATAACCAATCATAATTTTCTCCGGTGTGTTGTTGTATACCCGTCTCCCTTGAAGCTGCAGCGTTGTTGGCTGCTCTCACTCCCCCCAATCACTTAGTAAGTCTAAGCTCATGGGGCTGAGTTCCTTTGCCGCCTAGCTGCAACTCCAATGGCTTTGGGTATATATATTCATGGCACCTCAAAATGCGCGTTTTGAGGTGTCGATCCACTACATCTTAGCCCTTAACTACTGACAGTTATTGTCAGTAGTGTTTCAATAGACTCCGTATTGATAATTATCATAGCTAAAAGGCACCCCAGTATGCGAAGAGCTGAGCGACTGAACGATATAGTTCATCATTTGCGAAGAATGCACCAAGCGGTCACCGCAAACACTTTAGCTGAGACCTTTGAAGTATCGCCAAGAACCATTTATCGGGACATTCAAAATTTAATAGACTCGGGTGTACCTATTAGTGGAGAAGCGGGAGTTGGATATGTCATAGATAAACGTTATCACCTCCCGCCTATTATGTTTGATGCCGATGAATTGGAAGCCATAGCGCTGGGTATTGGTATGGTAGGTAACTGGACAGATGCAGAGTTTGCAGCCAAAGCACAGAGTGCTTTTAAAAAGATCCAAGCAACCTTACCCGCCCCCTTAATTCACGACTTGCATCAAATCAGTACATTTTCAGCACCTAGCCATTACAAAATACCTTGGGAAGTGAGTTTTACCCAAGTAAGGGAGTGCATTCGTCGCAAAAACAAGGTTCAGTTCAGTTATCTAGACTTGCAACAGCAAACAACCCAGCGAACCATTTGGCCCTTTGCGCTTATTTCATTTGGTCCAGTTTGGTTAGTGGCTGGCTGGTGCGAATTACGGCAATCATTTCGCAATTTTCGACTCGACCGTATTTCCGAGTTCGTTGCTTTGGAGAGTCGTTATGCAAATGAGAAAGACAAAAACCTACAAACCTATTTAGCGCAAGTTGATCATGATTAACCGAATATAAGAGTGCTGTGCTTTACTGTTCAATAAATGCTGTGGGAATACTTGTGGCTCAGAGCCAGTTTACATTTTCATTGCAGCAGCGATGGATATCGATGGCGGAAGGCAGAATAACGCAATGAATAGTTATCGACATAGTAGTTTAGTGAAGCGCTGACGGGAACGGTTAGTGCGAACACAGCACTTAACCATTAATCTAAAGCTGCATTTGTTTGGCAATCATCTCTTTCATGATTTCAGTTGTACCACCGCCAATAGAAAGAATTTTTGCATCACGATATAGTCGTTCAACAACCGATCCCTGCATGTAACCCATGCCACCAAATATCTGCACAGCTTCTCGTGTTGTTTTTTCTGCCACCTCGGTGGCAAAATTCTTTGCCATCGCAATTTCTTTGATTGGGGTTTGCTTGGCTTGCATTTTAGCGGCAACTCGGTAGGTAAATTCTCTGGCAATTTCTACCTCAGTCGCCATATCGACCAACTTGTGGCGAATGACTTGAAATTTACCAATAGGGCGCCCGAATGCTTCCCGCTGTTTAACATAGTTTAAGGCTTCGTCCAGAGCGAGCTGCGCTGTCATGTAAGCCATCACACATAAAGATAAGCGTTCCTTCATAAAATTTGTAGTAATACACCGGAAGCCATCATTTTCAGAACCAATTAAGTTGGTGGTAGGAACCAGGCAGTCTTCAAAAAACAGCTCGGCCGTATCACTAGCGTGCCAGCCCATTTTTTTAAGTTTTTTGCCGACAGTAAACCCAGGCGTGCCTTTTTCAATTAGCAGGAGGCTTATTCCACTATAGCCATCGCCACCGGTTCGAACCGCAACGGTATAATAGTCTGCGCGAACACCACTGGTTATAAACATCTTGCTGCCATTGACCCGATAATTATCACCTTCTTTAACGGCGCGTGTGCGAATATTGGCTACGTCAGAACCAGCGTTGGGTTCAGTGATAGCAAGGGCACATATTTTTTCTCCTCGAATGACGTCAGGAATAACTTTTTCTTTCAGTTCATCCGAGCCCCAAAACACAATAGGCGGTAATCCAATATCAATAGAGCCTAAACTCGCCACTAATCCACCAGAGGTACATTTCATCATCGCTTCATTGGCGGCAATTTTCATAAAGATATCGCCTTCGCCCGTGCCGCCAAATACTTCGGGGTAACCAATGCTCAAAAAACCTAACTGACCCGCTTTAGTGTAAATTTCTCTAGGAAACTCACACACCTCTTCCCACTCATTAATAAAAGGAGTGATTTCCTTATCAAAAAATTTTTCGATGCTGTTTCTGACTTGTTCGTGTGTATCGTTAAAGTAGCTAATATTATTTGTCATTAAGATATTCCCTATTTTTACATGTTTGGGTGATAGGCCATGATTAGGTGGAACTATTAAGGGGAGGTTCGAGTATGAAGCAAACACTTTCACCAAGCAATCGCTTGGTATTTTGAGGCGAATTACGCAAACAGAGAAATGGCTACTTCACCGCAGTCGTTAGATAGATTTGCTCCACCAGCCCTTCTAGAGGCAAGTCACCATCTAAGTGATACCAATTAGCGGTTTCAATTAAGGCACCGCGCACAAAGTGGCGCATGAAAAACGGCTCAACGTTAATATGACCAAGAGATTTGGCTTCGGCATAGATATTTCGATGAAATGCTTCGTATTCGCCACGCAGCTTGAGGATTTCAGATTGACTATCGTCGCTCAGAAATCGCCATTCAGCCGATAACAGCGTAAATCCAATCCCATTTAAGCCATGGATAGCTTCTAACTCACACCGCAGCAAAGCGCGCATCTTCTGTTCGCTGCTATCTAGACCCGTAATTGCCAATTTCATATGCGCTAAAACAAGATAAATTGCCTCAAGCATAATCGTCCGCAGGATACTTTCTTTATTAGTGAAATGATGAAATATACTACCCGATAGGATCCCCACCTCAGCGGCAATATCTCTTACCGTGGTCCTCGAGAAGCCTTTTTGTTTAAACAATGCGGCTGAGGCAGCCAAAAGTCGCCCCTTTGCGGAATTTGGTTCTGTAAGTAAGCCTTCGCTTACTAGCTGAGGTATAAGCATCCTTTATTCCTAGTATTAGTCCGTAAGATACGGCCATATCAATCTAAAACCCCAGCAACGAGGAATACCCACTTAAAATCCGGCGCATTATAACTAACCTTAACAACAAGCGCCAGCCACGACACAAGTGCTAGAACGATGAGGCAAGGGGTATATATCATGCTGATAGGCTCACAATTCACAAAAAAGTTAAACTTGTGCATTGACAACCAAGCGAGCGCTTGGTTATTGTAGAAGCATTGAAACCAAGCATATGCTTCATTGCTGTGTATAAGAAAGTTTAACGCAGGATCTATACCCAAAGCCATTGGAGTTGCAGCTAGGCGGCAAAGGAACTCAGCCCCATGAGCTTAGGCGTACTAAGTGATTGGGGTGAGTGAGAGCAGCCAACAACGTTGCAGCTTCAAGGGAGAAGGGTATAAGTTGTTGCGCTAAGCCAATAGCTAAAGCTCAAATTGAGACCTAAAGAGATACCTACGATGATTAATAAAGCTGTTATAACTTGCTCACTTACCGGAGTATTAACCGACCCTAAGCAACATCCTGTCCCCGTTACTGTTAAAGAAATGGCAGATTCTGCACGTGATGCTTACAACGCTGGTGCGTCTTGCATGCATGTTCATTTTCGCAAACAAGCAGAAGGTCAGGGTCATATGCCGAGTTGGGAGCCTGAGGTCGCATGCGCTATCGCCGATGCTATTCGCGATGTCTGCCCTGGTGTCATTTTGAACTTTTCCACTGGTGTTCCAGGGCGTAATCAAGCAGGACCAATGGCCTGTTTGCGCGCGAGCCGTCCAGAAATTGCAGCGATGAATTCTGGCAGCTTGAATTATCTCAAAACCCGTTCAAATGGTACGTGGGCCTGGCCACCGATGTTGTTTGACAACCCGGTTGAAAAAATCACAGAAATGCTTGATTGCATGAAAGAAACGGGCACTCGCCCAGAATTTGAATGCTTCGATGTAGGTATCGTACGCTCGGTAAATATGTTTCAAGAAGTGGGGATGGTCGATAAAGCAGACTATAACTTCGTTATGGGAGTTGCCTCAGGTATGCCCGCAGATCCTGAACTGCTTGAACTTTTGGTGAAATATATGAAACCTGGTTCAAAATGGCAAACAACGGTTATTGGTCGCGACGAAATATGGCCGGTACATCGTAAAACGGCTGAGTTGGGCGGAAATTTGCGAACCGGTGTAGAAGACACTTTTTACCTTCCTGATGGCAGTAAAACTACAGGTAATGGTCAACTTATTGAGGCGCTAGCCCAAGTTGCTCGTGATGCAGGACGTGAAATTGCCAGTCCCAAAGAGGCCCGCGAATTATTCTTATAATTGGCATTCACAGCTAAAAATAAAGGCACAAGTATGAGTTACCAATCTACCCTTGCAGCAAATAGTTTTGACGGTAAAAGTATCATAATAACCGGAGGAGGCAGTGGCATTGGTCGCTGTACAGCCCACGAACTAGCGTCCCTTGGTGCCACCGTTCTGTTGTTAGGTCGCACTCTTGAAAAACTTGAAAGCACAGCCAAAGAAATAACCGAAGACGGCGGCAAAGCGCAATGTTATGTATTGGACATCCGCGACGAAGAAAAAGTAATTGCGACAATTACTAAAATTCTAGCCAAAAATGAACGTGTTCACGGCCTAATCAATGTGGCGGGAGGCCAGTATCCATCCCCTTTAGAAGCCATTAGCAAAAAAGGTTTTGATACCGTTGTGCATTCCAATTTAGTGGGAGGCTTTTTGATGGCTCGTGAGATTTTCAAACAGCACTTCAAAGCCTATGGCGGCAACATTGTTAACATTACCGCCGACAACAAAAATGGCATGCCAGGTATGGGACATTCTGGCGCGGCTCGGGCTGGCATGGAAAACTTTACAAAAACCGCAGCTTGGGAATGGGGGCGTTATGGGGTGCGAGTTAATGCTGTTGCCCCAGGCTGGGTCGCCTCTTCCGGCTTTGATACTTATCCAGACTCAATGAAAGAAGGTATACGTAATCTTAAAAATCATGTGCCTCTGGGCCGTATTGCCAGTGAGGCTGAAGTCTCCTCTGTTTTGTGCTTTTTGATCAGTGCAGGTGCTAATTTCATTAGCGGCCAATCTATCTGGGTTGATGGTGGTTCAAGTATGGGTTCGGCCCCCGCACTGTTCCCATTACCAAAAGGCAAAGTCGACAATACAGATACTTGGAACGGTTTCCATCGAGCTGAGTTACCAGAAGTGTTGAAGTAAATCGACGTTCGAACTTTTACGATCTTTTTTTATTCAGTTGAAGGCGCACCCCATGCCAATTATAGAATCACAAATAGAAGTCCTCTCAGACGAGTTTTCCGCAAACGTCGAAGCGATGCAAACATCCATGCAAATGGTTCAAGACATTGAAGACAAGGTTTATCAAACTGAAGTGTCTAAAAAAGAGCGTTACGCTCAGCGTAAAATGATTTTACCCCGCGAGCGACTTGCCCGTTTACTGGATCCTGGCGCGCCTTACCTTGAGCTAGCGTCATTGGCAGGTTATAAAATGTATGATGATAACGATGGTACTGGAGCCGGGGCTGGCTCTATTAGCGGCATTGGCTACGTCTCTGGTGTGCGCTGCATGGTAAGAGTTGACAATTACGCAGTTAAGGGAGGAACCATTACACCGATAGGCTTAGAAAAAGCACTACGCATGCAGCACATTGCCTTCGAAAATAAGCTACCCACCATAGCCTTAGCGCAAAGCGGCGGCGCAAATCTTACATACGCTGCGGATACATTTGCCCATGGTGGACGAGGCTTTGCCAACCAAGCGCGAACATCTGCTGCTGGAATTCCGCAGATAACGGTAGTCCACGGCAGCGCCACCGCTGGGGGAGCTTATCAACCTGGGCTTTCCGATTACACTATTATGATCCGCAACCAAGCCACTATGTATTTGGCCGGACCACCGTTACTAAAAGCAGCAACGGGTGAAATTGCTACAGATGAAGTACTAGGCGGTGCAGAAATGCATACCAGCCTTGCAGGCACAGCCGAATATCTGGCCGAAGACGACGCCGACGGTATCCGTATTGCGCGCGAAATATTAGCCACGTTGCCTTGGGATCAGCAAGTTACAAAAACGGCCGTTTTAGAGTTCGAAGAGCCCTTACACAATCAAGAAGAACTTCTCGGTGTGGTCCCTTATGACACCAAAAAACCCTACGATGTACGGGAAATAATTGCGCGGATCTCAGATGCTTCAAATTTCCTAGATTTTAAGATCGAATACGACCAGCAAACAGTGTGTGGTCATATGTGGGTTGAAGGTCACACTGTCGGCTTAATCGGTAACAACGGCCCAATCACCGCCAATGGCGCAACAAAAGCAGCCCAGTTCATTCAGTTGTGTGAACAGAGCAATATTCCGATTCTGTTTTTGCACAACACCACCGGCTTTATGGTGGGGACTGAATCTGAACAAGCAGGGATCATCAAACACGGCTCAAAACTAATTCAAGCCGTTGCCTGCGCGACTGTGCCTAAAATAAGTATTGTAGTCGGTGGTTCATATGGTGCTGGCAACTATGCAATGTGTGGTCGAGGATTCGACCCGACCTTTATTTTTGCTTGGCCTAACAGCAAAACTATGGTCATGGGCGGTGCCCAAGCCGGTCAGGTTTTACGCATTGTTGCAGAAGCAAAAATGAAAAAAATGGGTCAAGTTGACGAAACAACACTCGACAGTATAGAAAAGCAAACCACAGACATGCTCGAAGCTCAATCCACCGCATTAGCCTGTACTGCGAGATTGTGGGATGACGGCATTATCGACCCTCGCGACACACGCAAAATACTCGCTTACACCCTCGATATTTGCAGAGAGGCTGCAGCGCGACCACTGCGTAAAAACACATTTGGTGTTGCGCGACTATAGGTTTTGTTAAAAAATTAATATTCATAAACATAAATGAAGACTTAAAACACTTGTTCAAGAGCGCCTCCTGTGGCGCCAGACAAAAACGCTAGGAACACAACTATGTTATATACCGAACAACACTACGAGATAATGCGCACCACCGAAGCCTTCATTAAAAAAGAGATCAACCCTCACGTTGATGAATGGGAAAAAGCAGGTGTTTTTCCAGCCCATGAACTATTCAAAAAAATGGGTAACCTGGGTTTATTAGGCATAGCCAAGCCAGAAGAATATGGTGGTATGGGTTTAGACTACAGCTATCAAATTGCATTTTCAGAAGCGCTAGGCACAGTGCATTGCGGTGGTGTTCCGATGGGAATTGGTGTTCAAACTGATATGTCGACTCCAGCATTAGCAAAATTTGGCAGCGATGAACTACGCCGTGAATTTTTGGCGCCAGCGATTGCTGGTGACATGGTTGTTTCTATTGGTGTCAGCGAACCGAGCGCAGGGTCTGATGTTGCAGCAATTAAAACCACAGCACGTAAAGATAGCGATGATTACATTATTAACGGCACAAAAATGTGGATCACCAACTCAACCCAGTCCGATTTTATTTGCCTGCTCGCCAACACATCTGACGACAAACCTTATGTTAATAAATCCCTTATTATCGTTCCTACGAACTTACCAGGCATCCGTTTTTCTAAACGCCTCGATAAACTGGGTATGCGTTCATCTGACACCGCACAAATATTTTTCGATAACGTGCGTGTACCACAACGCTATTTGATTGGCCAAGAAGGCAAAGGTTTTACCTATCAAATGCAGCAATTTCAGGAAGAGCGTCTATTTGCAGCAGCAAGCACCATTAAGAGCTTAGAACAGTGTGTTAATGAAACCATTGAATATACCCGTGAACGTCAAATTTTTGGTAAATCAGTACTCGATAATCAGGTCGTCAATTACCGCTTAGCAGAACTACAAACTGAAATAGAAGCCTTGCGAGCCTTAACTTATTGCGCCACTGAGGGTTACGTAAATGGCGAAGATGTAACGATGAAAGCATCAATGGTGAAGCTAAAAGCAGGGCGTTTAGCCCGGGAAGTTACCGACAGCTGTTTGCAGTATTGGGGCGGGATGGGATTTATGTGGGACAACCACATTTCACGTTTTTACCGTGACACTCGATTGAGCTCAATTGGCGGAGGTGCAGATGAAGTCATGCTGAGCATCATCACCAAAATGATGAATATATCACCACGTCACAAAAAATAATGGGGTGTAAAATGCCGACCTTACCTGAATGCAAAGAGTTAATATTAGAACAACGGGGTCACGCCTTGTATATCACAATCAACCGACCCAAGCGCCGAAATGCTATGTCGCAGCGAATGGTCGCAGAGATGAATAGCGTTTTTGAAGCGATTGCATGCAATCGCGAGTGTCGCGCCGTGGTCATTCGCGGTGCTGCTGGCCACTTCTGTGCTGGCGGTGATTTAAAAGATATGTCTGGGGCAACCGAAGCCGTTGCCAACGGCGATCCCGATGCCTATGTAAAACTAAATCGTGCTTTTGGCCGCATGCTCACCTTTGCCAGCCGTATTCCCCAAGTGATGATCGCCGCACTTGAGGGAACGGTAATGGGAGGAGGATTTGGGTTAGCCTGCATTTCTGATTGGGCCATTGCACACCCCAGCGCACGTTTTGCCTTACCCGAAACCAGCATGGGTGTTCCCCCGGCACAAATCGCCCCCTATGTAACCGCTCGAATTGGTTTGACCCAAGCACGTAGACTGGCGCTGTTTAATGTTCATGTTGACGCTCAAGAAGCTAAAAACTTAGGCATTGTGCATTCGGTTGCCAGTGACGACGCAGACTTTGAAGCCTTGATTGAACACGCGGTTACACAAGTAAAACGTTGTGCGCCACAGGCAAATGCGATGACCAAAGCACTGTTGTTACGTGTTGGGAATGAACCTCTTGAAGGGTTACTGGATGACGCATCCAAACTGTTTAGTGACGCCGTTATTAGTGGTGAAGGCAGCGAAGGTACCATGGCTTTTGTTGAAAAACGTAAACCAAGCTGGACCCAATAGAATGATGAATAAAAACAATTCGTTCGATACAATTTTAATTGTTAACCGCGGTGAGATTGCCTGCCGAGTTATTCGCACAGCGAAATCTCTGGGCTACAAAACTGTCGCGGTATATTCCGAAGCAGATGTTAATGCGTTGCATGTGCAAGTGGCAGACAACGCTATTTGCATTGGCCCTACCGATGTTATGCAGTCATATCTTAATATGGATGCCATCTTTGAAGCCGCCAAACGAAGTGGTGCAAACGCCATTCACCCAGGATACGGTTTTATGTCGGAAAATGCTGACTTTGCCAATGCCTGTCATGCCAACGGCATCACCTTTATTGGCCCGCCAGTGAAGGCCATCAACATGATGGGCAACAAACGACATGCCAAACTTGCCATGTTAGATGCTAACGTGCCATGCGTTCCTGGCTACAATGGTGGCGAGCAAGACGACGTCACTTTGGTCATGCAAGCCAACAAAATTGGCTATCCGATCATGATCAAAGCAACGGCAGGTGGCGGTGGACGTGGCATGCGCCTCGCCAATTCAGAAGCTGAAATGAAAGAGCTGATCGGCTCAGCCCGTTCTGAGGCAAAAAATGCTTTTGGGAGTGGCGAAATCATTCTTGAAAAAGCAATTGTCGATCCCCGTCATATTGAGATCCAAGTTTTTGCCGACCAACATGGAAATTGTGTCTATCTTGGAGAACGTGATTGTTCGATTCAGCGTCGACATCAAAAAGTAGTTGAAGAAGCACCTTCGGCTTTTGTCACGCCACAGCTGCGAAAAGCAATGGGTGAAGCGGCTGTTAGAACCGCCTTAGCCTGTGATTATGTTGGCGCGGGTACAGTTGAATTTTTAGTGGACCAAGAGCGTAATTTCTATTTCCTCGAGATGAACACCCGCTTACAAGTTGAACACCCCATTACTGAGTTGATTACTGGAACAGACTTAGTCGCATTGCAAATTAAAGTGGCTGCTGGCGAACCACTACCATTTAGCCAAGCAGATATAAAGCTCAATGGCCATGCAATAGAAGTTCGTTTATATGCCGAAGACACTCGGCGAGGTTTTTTACCGCAAACGGGTACTGTACAACTGTGGCGCCAGGCAGAAGGTGATGGGCTACGTTGTGATCATATGCTTGCAGAGGGCCAAGTTATCTCGCCTCATTATGATCCAATGCTTGCGAAGATGATTGCTTGGGGTGAAAACCGTGCAGATGCACTCAGACGTTTAAAGCGCATGCTTGAAGAGTCGGTATTATTTGGTTTTGAAAATAACCGCCATTTTTTGAGTCAGGTCATCGACCATCCGGTATTTAAGGAAGGGGGGGTAACCACGGCTTTCTTAACTGACCATTTTGCTGAAGATGCCAGCATGAAAACCCTCACAGCAACGGCTGATGATTGGGCATTAGCCGCGTTAATTTTGGAAGCCTTACGAGCTCAAAGTTTCAGCAACAACCTACGACACTGGAGCAACGCCAAACATCATAGTGGAAATTTCAAATTAGCGATGGGGGAGCAGCAATGTAACATTTTGCAATGGAGTGATAATTGCTTAGGGTCGGTCAGTGTGCACTCCAGTATCCAAGGATTGGAGAAAGGCGCTGAAGCAGTCACAGTGAATGCTCTAGAGCTTCACAATATCAATGATAATCGGGCCTATTATAGCCGCGATGGCGTAAAACAGAGCTGCTGGTTTAAGTCTATCGAAAACAGCATTTACCTTGCAACAGCCAGAGGCGATATGCGCTTCGATGACTTATCACAACAGGTCTCCGCGGGCTCTAACCAGGTAGGCTCAGGTAAACTACAAGCCGTAATGGACGGCGTTATTGTTGATATCAAGTTAGCTATAGGCGACAAAGTTACCAAAGGTGATGTTGTTGTTATCATGGAAGCCATGAAGATGGAACATCCAATTAAGGCCAATACCGATGGCATCATTAAATCCATAAATATCAGTGCTGGTGACCAAGTGAAATCAAAACAACTGTTGGCTCAAATTACCCCAACAAATATTGATGAACAGGCATAAACAAAAATTATCTCAAACCAGTTGTTGATAACGTTATGTATCAACATTTAAGGAGCCAATGATGAGAAACCAAGCACTACATCAAAATCTAATTGAACGTGTCGCAATGGGTGATCTATTGCGGCGCCGCAGCCGAGACAGTGCGCATCTGCCCGCCTTAGTCGATTTCCATAAAGGCAAGCGCCAAGAGTTAAGCTACGGTGAACTAAACAGTCGGGTCAACCAACTGGCCCATGGTTTTATAACAAAAGGCCTTAAGCAAGGTGACAAGCTTGCTTTGATTTCAAGTAATCATAGCGACATGGTTACCGTGTATTTTGCTTGTTATAAGCTTGGTGTCGTCGTGGTTCCCATTAACTTTATGCAAAGTGTCGATGACATTCATTACAACTTTGAACATAGCGAGTCTGTCGCTATAGTGTACGAAAATAATTTTGCTGAGCTTGTTTTACCCTGCATAGAAGGGAACGCCAACATTAGGTTCACCACTCAAATCGGGCCAGAAAGCGGTGACGCAGATTATTGCTTAGATGAGTTAATTATCGGTCAAAGCGATAGTGAAATTGAAGACCGGATCATTAAAGATCGTGATACCGCACACTTGATTTACACTTCGGGTACGACCTCGAGGCCTAAGGCGGTGGAATCCTCCCATCTAGCTCTACTGATAGCAGCACTAACCTTCAGCATTGAAATGGAAATTGCCAAACAAAGTAAATTACTTGTCGTTTTGCCATTATTTCATTGCGCCGCACTTTCTATTTTGTTCCCAACCTTATTGCGAAGTGGCTGCGTTGTCATACACGGGGCTTTCGACCCGCGATCAATTCTCGACAGTATTGAACAGGAAAAAGTAGAAATCGCGGGGTTTCTTCCAATGATGTGGAATGCCTTGTTGGCCACACCTGACGTCGAAAAACGTGACTTTAGTCACTTTAAAATGGGTATCTACGCTATGTCCTCGATGGACGGCCAAATTTTAAATAGAGTCAGAGATGTGTTTGGTTGCCTAATGCACTTAGGTAGTGGACAAACTGAATTTGCCCCATTAGCTTGCCTATATCGCGATAAAAGTGCCACTGAATTCGATGCGGGTAATTACTGGGGAGTCCCGGTTTGCACCGTAGAGCAAGCTATTATCGACGAACAAGGCAATGAACTTCCACAAGGAAAGGTTGGTGAAATTGTATGGCGTGGCGCTCAAGTGATGAGTGGCTATTTCAAAAATCAAGAAGCCTCGGCACACGCCAGTCAGTTTGGCTGGCATCACAGTGGTGACTTAGGATTAATCGATAGCGAAGGTCAATTGTTATTTATAGATCGAAAAAAAGACACCATCAAAACCGGTGGCGAAAATGTATCATCTCAGAAGGTCGAACAAGTTTTGGAGTCTTTTGAAGGTGTCATGCAAGCCGCCGCTTTTGGTGTAAGTCACCCCCATTGGGGCGAAGCAGTTTGTGCTTGTGTCATCGCGGCACCGAGTGTTGAGCTGGATGTGGCTGAAATAGAAAAGCACTGTAAAGCGCATCTTGGTAAATTCGAAATACCTAAGACCATCATACTTTGTGAAACGTTGCCGATGACGGGTACGGGGAAAATCCGTAAAGTAGAATTGCGACATCAATATAGGGATATATACCCAAAGCCATTGGAGTTGCAGCTAGGCGGCAAAGGAACTCAGCCCCATGAGCTTAGGCGTACTAAGTGATTGGGGTGAGTGAGAGCAGCCAACAACGCTGCAGCTTCAAGGGAGACGGGTATATTTAGCAACGCTGAGAGTTAAATGTGTGCCAAGGGGTTTGCAACCCCTTACATATTCTTAAATCACCTGAACGCTGGATAACTAGCCGAAGTTTTGAACAAGCGTAACAAATCGTTAAGAGCGGACTATAAAACCTTAACAATTAAACAACGCTTGAATAGCCGGTTCCTCAGCCCTTTTTCGCAAACAACACAAACCTAACTGGTAGGGTTCAATATCATCCAAAGCAATACGATTGACTTTTTGACCTATGGTGGAATGATCTAACACAATCTCGGGAACTATGCCCAAACCACAACCTAAAGCCACCATACTCACTATGGTCTCATTTCCAGCCACTTTCGCATAAATACGCGGCCTTATGCCTTGTTCAGCAAACCAATGATGCACAATACGTTTGGATGGACCTGAATCAGGTAAAATAAAAGAGTGCTGACGCCAGTCCACTTGTTCTAATCGATTTATCAAGGTGTCTTTAGGTGCAATCAGTAGCAATGGTATTTCACCTAGCGATAAGAATTTTAGTTCTGAAGGGAAATCAGGCGTGTGAATAGCAATGGCCGCATCTACTTCTTGTTGCATTACTTTGCTTACCGACAAGGCAGGATCGCCAGTACTCAATTTAATTTCAACTTGCGGATATTTGTGCCGAAAGTTATCCAATAAACTGGGCAAATGGCTTTGGCTTGCAGTCACCGAGCAAAATAAACTTAGTTCGCCTTGAAGCTGTTGATGCTCTTGTTGCAGCTGCCACTTTACTTTTTTCCATTCACTCAAAATTTGCTGGGAAAATCCCAGAAGTTTTGATCCCGCTGCTGTGAGTTTAACCTTACGATTATCCCGCACAAACAAAGTGGTACCGCACTCTTCTTCAAGCCTTTGAATTGAGCGGCTCAAAGTAGAAGGGCTAACAAACATTGATTCTGCCGTTTTACTAAAATGTAAACTACTAGCCAAATGCTGAAACAGCTCTAAGCTTCGAATATCCATCTAAAAATGCCCCAATCTTGCCCGCATTGCAATTAATGCAACATTATATTGCAAATATATCATTTTAAACAACGTGGGTTTAGCTCTATTATTCGGCCATAGCAAGTGACTCATTGACTTGCACTAAAAAACAATAGGATTTTAAACATGGCAAATTATTTCAATACATTATCTTTACGTCAGCAATTGGACCAAATTGGTCGTTGTCGTTTTATGCAACGTGCAGAGTTTTCGACTGGTTGTGATTTCCTCAAAGGTAAAAACATTGTCATTGTTGGCTGCGGTGCCCAGGGGTTAAACCAAGGTTTGAACATGCGAGATTCAGGTTTGAACATATCCTATGCATTGCGCCAAGCTGCCATTGACGAAAAGCGTGATTCGTTCCAACGTGCAGACGGTAATGGTTTTACTGTTGGCACCTATCAAGCGCTTATCCCTACTGCTGATATTGTTTATAACCTCACGCCAGACAAACAACATTCAAGTGTAGTTGAGGCCGTTATGCCCCTTATGCAACAAGGCGCTACCCTTGGCTATTCACACGGCTTCAACATTGTTGAAGAAGGTCAGCAAATTCGTTCTGATATCACTGTTGTGATGTGTGCACCTAAATGCCCAGGCACTGAAGTGCGCGAGGAATATAAACGTGGCTTCGGCGTTCCAACGCTGATCGCTGTGCACCCTGAGAACGATCCACAAGGCCAAGGCTGGGATATCGCTAAGGCATTAGCGTCAGCAACTGGTGGTGATCGCGCTGGTGTGCTTGAATCTTCTTTTGTTGCCGAAGTAAAATCTGACCTAATGGGTGAGCAAACTATTTTATGTGGTATGCAACAAGTCGCTGCTGTTTTAGGCTACGAAAAAATGGTCGCAAATGGTATCGATGCAGGCTACGCAGGTAAATTGATCCAAGACGGTTTAGAAACCATCACCGAAGCATTAAAAATTGGTGGTGTTACCAATATGATGGACAGATTGTCTAACCCTGCCAAGGTAAAAGCATTTGAATTATCAGAGCAGTTAACTGAATTATTAAGACCGCTTTTTGGTAAACATCAAGACGACATCATCAGCGGTGAATTCTCTCGTGCTATGATGGAAGATTGGGCCAATGGTGATGCTAACTTGCTTAAATGGCGTGAAGAAACCGGTCAAACAGGCTTTGAAAAATCTCCGGCATTTGATGGCAATATTGACGAACAAGAATATTTCGACCACGGCGTATTTTTAGTT
>Ga0316204_10006478_pt1 | contig 17978 bp, 16 predicted proteins | sample 6monrhotite_MG_2_FD_205661 | JGI IMG/M metagenome (GOLD analysis project Ga0316204, IMG submission 205661) | Microbial mat bacterial communities from mineral coupon in-situ incubated in ocean water Damariscotta River, Maine, United States -... | ecosystem: Environmental > Aquatic > Marine >... | reverse complement strand
CAGCCCTTGGCCATACCAAGCTATCTGAGACTATGGTAACTAAACGCTCAATTAAAATCGATGAGAAGAATAATTTAAGTAATAGTTTTTGGCAATTCTATAAGGGGAAAATTAAAGCTAGTTCTAAAAGCTATTCCTTAAATGCTAAAAGTAAGTGGAATGAAGAAAAATTTGCTACAACAATAAAAAACTGGTTAAAAACTCCCTATAAATTTGGTGGCTATTCCAAAAAGGGTATTGATTGTTCGGGTTTTGTGTTGAAGGTACTTTATAACCAGTTTCCCAAAAGTAAATTACCACGTACGTCATCTGTTTTAGCAAAAATAGGTAAAAAAGTTTCTATAAAAAGTTTAAAAACAGGCGATCTAGTTTTTTTTGCTGCTTCAAAAATACCCAATAAGATTACTCATGTTGGAATTTATTTCAAAGACGGTAAGTTTGCTCATGCCAGTACCAAACGTGGCGTTAAGTGGTCAAAGTTAAATATGAAATATTATCGAAAAAGATTTGTGACAGCAAGAAGACTTTTTTAAGCGTATCTCAAGTAAGAGCCTAAAACTCTATTGATTCAGGAGCCATTTTCATATGATTGAAAATACTAGTAACTATAGCTACATTCAGTTGCCACGAAATTTTCAATTTATCTCTCGTTTACCAGCTAGGTTTAAGATGATTGTATTATCATCTGGCAACCAGACAGGATCGGGCCAATGGTTTGAAGTTAATATTGAGGGGCATACCTTAAATATTCTTTCAAAAACGAGTCTTGTGGTTAGTCAAAAATATATTGTAGAAAAATCTAGCCCTCTAAGTCTTAAAGTTATCAGTGAAAGTGAAGTTGTTGAAAAAATTACAGAAAACGAAGAAAGTCCAATTGTTGAAATTAAAATTAATGAAGTAGTTGTAGATAAACCGAGTCAAAATCAAGAAAGCTGGGCTTCCTCCTTGGCCGACTTTCTAACGAGTATAGTAATTTATGATGAGAAAGAAGAGAAAAATATTTCCTATAAAAGTGATTCTCCTAATCGAGTTAGTTTTGAGTTCTCATTACCTAATTCCCTTAAAAAAATAAAAGGATTGGTTCACAAAAAAGAAAGCAGCAATAATACTGTTTACCTACATATAGACGAGACGCCAATGACAGATGAAGCTTTTAGTGAAGAACTAAAGCTTTTTTTAGTGGGTTTAAATGTTTCTCAAGTAAGTCTAATTTCAAAAGATATGTATGAAAGGTTAGCTTTGGGAATAAATACTATTAGTTAACTTTTGGTAGTGCTTGATAAGCCTCTTTTACGTTGTTAATTAATTGGTTATTTTTTTCAAAAATATAGTTAGGCTTTAGGTGCTGCATGGTCTGAATGATTTGATCTTTACTTTCATTCGAAGTTAAAAGCATAGCAGTTAACTTCGAATTTTTATTGTCAGATAATTTAACCGCTGCAATTAATGATTTACCATTAATTCCCGATATTTTATTGGAAGTAATTAGAGCATCAAATGTTTGTAAAGAAAGAGTTTTTATGGCATCAGCTCCATTTTGACAGTGGTAGACAACGGCGTTAAGCTCTTCTAATTGGGTACACATTAAATTATACAAAAGAAGTGAATTCTCAACTATCAGCACTTTTTTAGAATTAACATGATATAAATTATTGAGAATTTCTTGAGCTTTATCTTCTAGCCATAGGTTATTATTATCAGAAGATAAATAATGGGATCTAGTTTTGCGAAGTAAATCTAAAAATTCAAGAATCTTTTCTCCTTTTTCTAAGAAATCACTTCTCTTTTCTTTAGTGAAAAAGTAGATAAAATCCTCTAATTTATGAGAAATTACTGCAATCGTTGATAAGCTTAAAGTACCTGATGCACCTTTAATGGTATGTGCCATTCTAAATATTTCAAGTAAATCATCGGTGTAGTTTTTTTTTTTGATAGCACTTAACGCTAAAGACTCCATCTCGGTAATTTTTTCGTCAAATTCATCGAGATACTTCTCGCGCATCTTTAACAAGAATGCATTGAAATTATCTTCTTTAGTCATTTTTAGGCCTCTATAAACTCTAATTAAAATATATGATTAAAGTTAATGTATAGTCCACTGCCTTCTTCACTTATACCATAGTCTATCATAATTATCGTTGCTTGGTTCCAGGCTATTCTCAAACCAGCACCATAAGTTAACTTATAGTTATCAAAAGAAAGCTTATCGGGTTTGTCAAAAGTTCTACCATAGTCTATAAAAGGTACAATCATAAATGCGAAATGGTGACTTCCGGCATTGACTTCATAGAAGTTAAGTCTCGTTTCAAAATTTAGCATGCTCATTACATTACCAGCAAATCTCTGTAAAGTGTAGCCTCTTAGGGTTCTAACGCCACCAAGACCATTTCCTACAGAAGAAATGGTGTCAATATAATTAGCTGCATAGAAAGGAACCTCTCCTGTTTTTGAAGAGAAGTGGTACCTTAACGCAAATCGCAAGTCTTGAAATTTAGCAATAGGGCTATAAAAAAACGCAGGTGTGAAAGCGAATATTTGGTAATCAAAAGTAGAACCTAATAGTTTTGTTGACATATCATAGAGCACCTCTATGTAAACTCCATTTCTAGGGTCGGGTTCAAAGTCTCTTGTGTCATAGGCAACAGCCAATTTTATGGTATTTTCCCAACCGCCATTAAAGCCAGTAATTGAACCTAAATTTTGGTCTTCCAGTAACTTGCTATCTTGCATAGTAGCTTCATTGCCTTTGAGTTCTGCTCCTGTATTCATTACCACACCAGAATAATCGACAATATTTACTTTACCAAAAGAAAACCCTAAGAATGGGCGAATAACTCCACCAAATATTTCTCTTTCAATTGAAAGGTTTACTCGTGGTTTTTCATAGCTAAATTTATTATATCGTCCCCATGTTGAAGTACCATAGAGATCTCGCAAGTTTTCTAAATACGTTGCAGCCTTGTCATATGTTTTTCCACTTTGTGCACCTAAAATAGTGTTTGTTGGCATCGTGAGCTTACCCATAGAAGCACTCCCTAAACCAAAATAGTTCATACCTGTATTTTTTTCCCACACAATGGAGCCTCTCAAGCGAAATAAACTATTATTAAAGTACGGAGCGTCATAATCGACAGTGTGGTAAAGGTAACCATTGGTTGTTTGAAAAAACTGCGCAAAAATACGATGAAAGTAGGGTGAATATTTAAAAAAAGGATTGTTTTTTTTACCGTTGTGGATGTAATAAACTCTTGCTCCATAACCAAAGCCAAGGTCGGCATCACTATTTACAAGCGGTAGTCCACTAAAAGCACCACCCTCTATTTTATTTTCTAACGTACCTTTATCTAAACGTGACTTGCTTTCCATCCCATGAGGAATTTCTTCACTTAATTGAGAAACAGTCTTTTTTTTAGTACTGCCAGCTTGTGACCAGCTTAAACTAGAAAATAACGTAAAAAGTGTGATGGTTAAAAAGGTAGTTTTTATTATGTATGATATTTGTGACATGAGATCTCCTAAATTCAAGAATTATTACATTCAAGGGATACAGCAAATTTTCTTTATACAGCCTATTTTGTTGCTTTGTGGTTGTCAATAGAAATCAAAAAAGTTTATTAACAAAACTTGGTTAAACTTGGTTAAACTTAGTTTGTTTTTATATTGTTTAAGTAGTTTTAATGATTTTATGAAGTTTAATTTATTACTATTTGCTACCGTTATGTTGGTTTGGAATTGCTCTGCACTTAGAGAAAGAAGTACACGTCTAAAAAATCAAAAAAAGTATCACCGCAGCCTGTCGGTTTCTAACATGCCACAAAAGAGCTGCAATAGTAAAGTATTTAAAGTAAATAGAGTTTCTCATGCAAGACATAATATGAGTATAATTCGTGTGCTAGCCGAAAATAATTTATGTAGTTTTTATTTTGAATTTAAGAAAAATGAGGAAGGACATGCATTTGAAGTCGTTGAGACGAAGTTTGTAGGCAATACAGCTAGTTGGGTTTCGCAAAAAAAAGTAAAAGTTAAAATTAACGATATTGGTTGGGGAAGTAATTTGCGTTGGAAAATTATAAGCCTCAAAAGAGAATATATGTTCTCAATGTATATGAAAGGAAAAACAATTGAAGATCCATTTCTTGAACCGAAATTACGGAGGTAATAACAGCATGAAAAATAAGCTTATCTATCTATTAATTATGGTGATTTTTGTTTATTGTTCACCTAAATCGAAACCTTTGCCACTTAACATTTTCAGTGTTGCAAACACAGAAGTGAGTAATAATACCAGTGAGCTAGAAAATGAAAATCGGAAACCAAAAAATAAAGCATTACAAGTTATAGAAAAAACTTTTAACTATAGCTACAATGGTTTAATAATTGATGTTATATATCTAGAGAAAAAATTTTCTTCTACTGCTATAGCATTAAAGGCTTATCTTAAAGATATCCCTAACAGACCTTTATATAAAGAAGAAAAAAATCAAGTTCACTTTGCACGAAACCAATATGCAGGCTGGATACTTTCAGAAAATACCCTTGCCTATAGCATGGTTATTCATCCTAAAAAAAGTTGGTATACTTTAAGCAAATCAACATTAAAAATATACAGTCAGGTAATAGACAATTATATGAAAGAGTGGCTTTTGGTTCAATAAAACTCCAATAGTCATGCTTTACAATGTGAAGACGAAAAATATATTATGATAAAATATGATATATCAAGAAATAGACACAAAAATTAACTATAGTCGTGAAAACTTACACTGGAATGCTTGGGGAGCAATTGATCAAGATTTTTTTCATATCAGTAAAATACAGCATATTTTAGAGTACCTTAGTACAACTTTAGAGATGTCTAGTCTTCCCAATACACCCTCGGTGGAGATTGAAGACTTAAAAATACCTAAATCAAAAATCACTCCTAGCGATAAAAGAGCTATCGTTGCGAAATTAAATCCGCATGGGAATAAGAAAGTTATTAACTCGCGCCATGAGATTGTATTGCATTCAGTTGGTCGGTCTTATTATGATGTGATTCGCTTGCGCACCAATAAAATTAAAAATTTTGTTGATTTAGTTATTTATCCTCACAACTTGAAAGACATTGAGCAAGTACTAAAGTGGGCAATGCTTAAAAAAATTGCCATTGTCCCTTTTGGTGGCGGATCTTCCGTTGTGGGAGGCCTAGAGGCGATTAAAACTAAAGGACAAAAGGCAGTAATAAGCCTTGACTTAACTCGTTTAGACAAGCTTATTGAGATAAACGAAACTGACCGTACAGCAACATTTGAAGCCGGTATTTATGGACCAAAACTAGAGCAAGCTCTTAATGCTAAAGGTTATACTTTAGGTCACTTTCCTCAGTCTTTTGAATACTCAACTCTTGGTGGTTGGGTAGCGGCAAGATCGGCTGGACAACAATCAAACAAATATGGTTCTATAGAAACACTAGTAGCGAATCTTGAGATAATAACACCAGCAGGAGTAATTAAGTCACTAGATTTTAACCACATAGCTAATGGTCCTGACACTAATCAAATTTTTACAGGGAGTGAAGGGTTGCTTGGCATAATAACACAGGTCAAAGTAAAAGTTAGCCGTTTACCAAAAGAAAGAACTTATTTCGCTTTTATGGTTGAGTCATTTTTATTAGGTTGTGAGTTAGTTAAAAATATTAGTCAAAACAACATACCTGTATCTATGGCTAGATTATCTGATGAAGCAGAAACCATCCAATTTGAGACTTTAGCTTCATTAGGGAAAGATACTTCTAAAGTAAAATCTATCATACAAGATTTAGTTCTTAAAAAGAAAAACCTTTATCATAGTCGTTGTTTGCTTATCATTGGTTTAGAGGGAGATAAACACATTACAGCATTTCATAAAAAGAGTATTCAGTTTTTAGCTAAAACTTATGGTGCATTGTATCTTGGTGAAAAAGCAGGGAAAAATTGGTTAAAAGGACGCTTTAATATGCCATTTTTACGTAATCATCTTTTAGATTATGGAATAGCTGTTGACACATTAGAGACATCGTGTAACTATAGCAAAGCAAAGATTGTTCATAAAGAGGTTGTGCAAGCGTTAAAAAAAGCTACTGGTGGCACCGTTTTGTGCCATTTAAGTCACAGCTACCATGATGGGGCTTGCTTATATTTTACTGTAATTTATGAAATGGACTTGAAAAATCCTATTAAACAATGGCAAAAACTTAAAAAAGATGCTAGCGATGTTCTTATAAAAAATGGTGTTAGCATGAGCCACCACCATGGAATTGGGGTTGATCATAAACCATGGTATCAAAAGCAACTTAGCCCTGCATTATTAAAATCACTAAAGCAGATTAAGAAAACTCTTGACGTTAAGAATATTATGAACCCTGGTAAACTATTTGACTAAAAATTAGGAAACATTAAAATGAGCAAAGAAAAAATTTTTAATAATCTTTTGCAATTTTCAATAGTAGTTTTAATAGTTTTTATTTTTGGGTATTTACTTAATTCCCCAAGGTTTCATTACCAAGAGTTAATCGAATGCCAGATTGGTACGATAGCTCATTCTTTGTTTTCGAATGATAGAGTTTTTGATTTAAGTTATTACTTTTCAAGTACAAAGTCTATTTCGTTATTTTTTATTTTAATTATTTTAAAGCCGTTAACTTTGTTATTTGGTGAAACACATATGATAATGAAAATAGCGGCATCAATTTTCACTGGCCTAGGGTTGTTCATTACTTTTAAATTATTAAGCTTCATACTTTATTCATTAAAAATTTCTAAAGAAACAATTATTTGGCTAGTTTTTCCATTATTTTTGTTTTTACTTTTCATGGGGCCAACTGAATTTAAGTTTGTAAGTGTTTCAACTTTACCACCTTTTAACACAATACTTTTTTTCACTTCTCTTCTCACTTATATTTATTTTAAATTTATTTTTGACAATTTTAATTATATTAGGGTGATTTATTTTGCTTCTCTAGCTATTCTTTTTTACTTTGAAAGGTTGATGATCATTTTTATATTATGTCTATTTTTACTTGAACTTACTACCTTTATAAAGAATAAAAATGTTAGAAAAAATAAGTACTTACATTTAAGTTACCTAATATTTTTTATTTTTTTGACATCCTTAAATGTAATGGGAATCACTAGTTCACTTTTTAGTTGGTTTGAAAACCAATTATTAGGTTTAGAGTTGTCAGCTAAAAGTATCTCTACTATTCTAAACATACTTGATCTAAAAAATTCTATTATTTTGCTGGTAGTTATTATAGTTAATCTTTTCATTTATTTATCAAGCCTAAGACATAAAAAAATACCTTTGGTTAGACTTCTTAGCTACAACTATACTTTATGGTTATTATATGTTATTTTTATGTCCCATTCGATTCAAGAATACTATGTATTAATACTTTACCCACTTTTCTTAGTTTTGTTTTTAGAAAGCTTAACCTCTTTTAGTAAAAAGAAAAAACATATTTTGTTGAATAAAGTAACAGATGATAAGACCTATAGATTAACTTTTATATTATTAGTTGCGCTTTTACTTTTTGTTTTTTCCAAACCTAGTAATTTACTTGGAGTTATAAAACAACATACCAGCCATTCACAATATGATTTTCAATGCTACCATGAAGTGTCACGTCATGCTATAAAAGATGATAAATATAAATTTAATGGAAATATATTAGATTTTTTTTACAAATGTAAAAAACTAGGGTTTCCCTATGATATGCAATGTCTAAGAGGGTTGACTTCTGTGATTTCAAATACTCAATTATATAATAAAAGTTTTTGGGAAGGTCATAAAGAGTTGTTAAAAGAAGACTTAAATGCACTTGCTTTTGGCCTTGGTTTACGGACCTCCTTTTTGAAAGAAAAAGCACAGTTAAGTTTAATTACAGGACCTAAGTTTGATGAAGACTATCTAAATAATGGAATTTACCAGGAGTGTTTTGGGTCTATGTATTTAAGCAATTATGCTATTACTTCTAATAAAAAGGAGACTAAAGTTATATCTTTTAAACCTGAATGTAAAATTAAGGATATACCTTGGAATAAATATTTTCATCGTGCCTCTATAAAATTTAAAGAGAACTTGATGGTAACAAAACAATTTCTAGATGAGTTTGTCGAAGACCACTCTGATGGAAACCCATTTTGTTCTTCCATAATAAAGAAATGCCTACTAATTCATGAGAATTGATTCAGTAAAAGGGCTTTTACTAATGGAATAACATTTACAAGATCCTTATTGGCTAGTACCTAATGAATTTAATTGTCTGTAGCTCCTAGTTAATAAAGTTATATGGAGATACAATAACTTACTGATGAGTAGGGTTTTGTGGAAAAAATCCTATTACTATGTGAGTCTACTTAGATAGTTTTTCCAAGAAAATTTTTGTTACGCTGTCTCGAGGGTTTAGTTGTAGAACTTTTTTAAATAACTCTTGGGCCTCGCTATATTCTTTTTGAAAAAAAGATTTAATAGCGGCATCAAACACTTCTCTAGTTTGTCTTTTTAATTCAATTTGCTGATCATTATCTCCATCAAATACTTCATAGATCGCAATTAAATTATTTTTTCCTTTTATCTTATTTTTACCTAGGTAACGGTAATTGTATAGGTTTTTATTTTTTAACTCAAAAAGGGATTTTTCACTAATAATAATTTTTGTATTATATTTTTTAGTGAGTTCTTCAAGTCTAGCTGATAGATTCACTGCATCAGATATGACGGTTCCCTCCATTCGTGCTTCACCACCTATAGTTCCTAATATCATACTACCAGTGTGCAATCCAATGCCTATTGAAATGGGTTCATATCCTTGTTCGTTTATTCTTAGTTCATTATAATTTCGCAATTCTTTGCACATGTCAATAGCACTTAATAGAGCATCATCAATAGATTTAGGGAAGAGTGCCATGATTGCATCACCTATGTATTTATCAATGAATCCATTTCTTTTTGAAATGATAGGCTCCATGCGTTTTAGATAGGAATTTAAAAAATTAAATGTTTCTTGAGGCGACATTTTCTCTGACATTGTGGTAAAAGAACGTATGTCACTAAATAAAATAGCCATGTTAGTTTCTACCTGGTCACCTAAGGTTATATCAACGATAGAAGATTTTTTAAGAAAACTTAATAACTCTTTAGGTACAAATCTTGCATAGGCGGTATTAGTACTTTTAAGGTCATTGGCTAATAATTCTAAGTTTTTACGGTTTTCCTCTAACTTTGTCGTCATTTCGTTAAAAGAATCGGCTAGTTCCTTAAACTCATCATGTCCTTTTATTTTAATCCTGTGATCTAGTGATCCTAAGGCAAGCTTTTGCGTACCTTCTCTTAAGGTGCGTAATTTCTTAAGAATGGGTTGAACAAAAAGAAAAAAAGCTATAGAACCTATAAAAAGTGTTATTAAGCTAATAATAAATATTTTTTTTTGTAGGGCAGAGTTCGCAGCTAAGAAAAAGTTTGCATCACGGTCAATATAGAGAAGTCCCAAAACTGTACCTTGACTATCTTTAATGGGGGCAATTCCCGATATCCACATGCCTTCGGTGTCACTGTACAATTTGGTTGCTATGGCATTACCGTCATTAAAAACCTTTTGTGCATAACTGCTAATTTTAATTCGGTTACCAGTATAGGCTTTTCCATTTTTGGAGAGGTTGGTCATTACCACGAACTCAATTTCTCCTGTACTGTCAAAATCAAATACTTTCCTCATAGTGTAGATAGGTTTTTTTAAATTATTAATTTTTCTAATTTTTGAAAGGACCTTTTTTATTTGTTTGAAATACTTTAGGCCAGAAATTGCACCACTTTCATCAAGAAAAATGTTTTCATGGTTTCTATAATTTATTTGTAAAGAAGCAGACCTCGCAATGCCCTTTAACTCATTTCCAATAGCTTTTTCTAGGTCGGCACTAGCGTTTATGTATATCAGGTAGGATGAAGAGGTTAAGCTTGCGAGTAAAATAAAAAGTCCTAGAAGAATATATTTTATTGCGATAGAATTGACTTTAATCTTCAAAGGCTAAACCTTACTTAACGAATTGATTAATATAAGATTGCGGTAAGCGAAATCTAGTAACTAGGTAGGCTCCTAATGCAATCATGTTACGTGAGCCTTTTTTTAATTTTTTACCATTGACTCTTTTTCCTAAAGTAACACATTTATTAACCTGTTTGGCTAGCTGCCGTTTTTTTCTTAATAGTTCATAACGGCTCAATGAGTTTTTTTTATTTTTCCCATGACAGGCTATGCAGGTTTTCCCTCTTCTTCCAACAATTTTTTTACTGCTAAAAATTTTTTGCCCACGAGCTATATCTACTCTATTATAGGGAATTTTTTTATTTGATCTGATAGGTGGTCTATAAGTGCCAGAGGCAAAAACCATAACAATACTACTCAAAAATAAAAATAACAAGATAAGTGATTTTTTTTTCATTTTAGACAATATACTAAAATTTTTTTGATTGGCACTTTTATTGACTATTTTTTCATAAAAAAAGATTTTTTATTCTCTTTATAGGCTTGCCATGTGACAAGCAAATAGAAAGGAGTATACTCTATAGTTCGTATCCACCACAAGTCTTGATTTTGCCAATAATAAAAATAGGAAAAAGTTGATGTAAAACTAAGTAATAAAATACTAGGTTGAAATGAAAGCACTAAAAATGGTAACAACCACACAATATACCAAGTATTTACTACAGGGCCAAGCAAGAGAAAGACTCCTAGTAAAACTTGAAAATCATTAATTTTGAGATCTCGCTTTTTACTTAAACCAAGCTTTAATGAAAGACCTATGGTAATAACCACTGCAATAATTTTACTAGCAGTTTCACTAGAAACGTAACTTATAACTTGATGTATACTACTATTAAACTGCCAAAATTGGCTAAAAGTAATTAGTCCCTCAAAAAGTAATTCACCTGCACCAATAAAGGGTAAGTAACCTAGAACAACGATTACTAATCCCAGCAAATAGTGTTTAAAATTAAAATAGCGAATGAATAAACTGGTAAAAATTATTGGCCACAACTTGGTCAATATTGCTAGTCCCCAAAATAGTGCGACTAAGTACTTTTTTTCTTTTGCAAAAAAATACAACATGCTTACAATGAAAAAAATCAAAACCGCATCAATATGAGCAGAGTTGGCAAACTCTTTTATTACCAAGGGGTTTGCACTGTATAATAAAATTAAATTTTTAGGTAACTTTTTTAAGTCTAACCATTTATACAAAACATAGATGGTTAACATTTCAAAAACCATTAGAATAACTTTTAAGACATAAGTGTTGTTAGGACTTATCTCATAAGCTATGCGAAAAATAAACTGGGAAAATGGAGGATAAATAGTAGATACATTCTTGAAGGTAACTTGACTCCAGTTTGCATCGCGTAGGTGCTCTAAGAAGAAATTGTCAGGTGGATAATAATATGGATTAATTTGGCTTGCCCAAACCTTGGCGTCCCAGTGATAGCGAAAGAAGTCATTTTCAAAAATAGGGTCAGCGGTAATTGATATTATGCGAATTAAGATTATATAAATGACAATTAATGAAAAATTATACTTATGGGAAAAATTTACTAGCGAAACCACTTTATTCTGTTTGGTGATTATATATAGCGATAGAAAATATATAAAGAACTCAAGGGTTATAAGCATTATAAACTCAAAAGCATGAATCTTTTTTGAAATACTAGCTAAGTAAACGTAACCTGCTATACTAACATTAAACAGGAGTAGCTGCCACCAAAAAAACCTGTTATCAATTAGAGAAAGTTTCTTGCCCATAAGTCTTGTGCTCTATAAAGTGCAAGTTCAATGCACAAAAATAAATTTTATATAACTTTAATTTTCTTTGCCATGTTATCAAGCAATATATTATCAAGTCCCTGGGTGATACAACAAAACGATTTTTTCTTTGGTACTAATTTTGAGTATGAAACTTTTAATAAACTAACCAATGTAAATCGAGAAAAGGTAGCGATTAATTCGAAGCGCATTAACCTGTATCGAGCTTCAATTTTTGGAGTTTATGGTGCATTGGAGGGTTTTAACTTAGCTTTTTCTGTACCTCTTGATAGCTACCAAGGGTCAAAAAATGCGCGCCATGAACTTACCGGGATCGGCGATGTTGCCTTAGAAGGAAAATATCAATTACTTTATGAAGAGCGCGAAATGCCATTTAGTTTAGCATTATCATCATCGATAAAAGTCCCAGTGGCCAGGTTTGACCCCAATGAATTAGCAGCTCCTGGTGACCGTACTATTGACGGTGATCTGAGATTGCATTTAGGTCGCTATTTAACTTTTGGTGATACTTCGGCATACTGGAGTTTAGAAGTAGGCTACAACTTGCGCTTAGATGGACTTTCCGATAGTGTATTGGCATTACTTGAGCTTGGTGTCAATGTTACAGACTCCCTATCATTTGCCTTGATAACTGAAGGGTTATATGGTCTTGGCGGTTTACAAATAGGCTCGGCTGAATATGTGTCGATTGTTAGTGATACAGGGTTTCAGCCATTCGATAAAATTGGTCCTAGTTACTTGAAGCTAGGTTTTAGCTTGTCTTTTCAAGCAACAGCTACTGTTGTCATTGGTTCTGTTTTGAGTACAACGGCAGTGGCCAAAAGTGCAACCATCTCTCATCACATAAACCTTTATGTAGGAACCCAACTTTAATATTATGGTAAGCTTTCTAAAGCAAGTGCTTACCATAACGGCTATACTGCCATCCCTTTACAGTAGATAGTTGTCTATTTCCATAAGTTTTTTTGATTTCTGTTGATCTTGTTCTTCCCATGGTATAGATAAATAATAAACTAAATCAACGGGTTCTGCTGAAATTTTTATTACACCTGAATCGAGTAATCGTTTTATTACTGAATTAATTGTATTTTCAAAATTAGCGGGCACACCATTAGGGTACTTGTTTCCTAAATTATCAATTAATTCTTGTATTGTATGTTGGCCATCTGCAAGCATAACCACTGTACCTAGCCATGGATCAAGTGGTATTTCAGCACCACCCTCATGTTTATCAATAAGAGATATGGAATCGTTATTTTTTGTATAAACAATGGTACGATAAGCGTACCCAGGTCTAATATTTTGGTTATTTGACATAAATAATTATTTACCACCTATTTTTCTGTTCATATCAACAAACATATTTTTTATTAGAATCAGACAATCAATAAAAATTTGTAATAGAAGGGTTCGTTTTATTAAGGTACATTCAAAAAATACTCTTTATTGCTATCTATGAAAAGAGTATTCATCAGCATTTTAGAAGTCGTAGAAAAAGCTTAATCAATTACTTCTTCTTTATTGTACTCTTTCACTAAATCTATTTCATGGCCATAAATTACCCTTACTTGATGACACTTTTTTACGAAGGAGCGCAGTTCTTCAAATTCTTTGGCCTTAAATAAGAATTATGAAATTGACACAACAAATAGCATAGAAGTAACGCAATTAAATGTTCAAGAGACTCCCAACTTAAAAACAAGCTTAGTTTAGCCAAGAAACTTGGCAGATATTACAACCTATAAGTTAGTATATTCAACGACAGCAACACCCGCAAATTGCTCAACTGGTAGCACATTATATGAAGGCGTAAACAATTATTATGAACATTCTAGCTTAAATATTGTTGATACCTATTTTTATCGTGTTTGCACTTTAGACAATTCAAATCCTCAAAATCTTTCTCAGGGAATATCAAACTCTATTGGAACCTTAACAAATATTACTATTCCTTCTACAATTATAGAAGTAGCTGCTACATTAGGTAACGTTCTTGTAAACGGCCAAAATAGCGGACATTCAATTGTTGCTGCTAATAGCGCCGTAAGCATTGACTTAATCTACAGTATAGGATCTTCTAAGACCTATAACTTTCGCTATACAAAATTCAATACGGGCTATGCAACATCATTTTGGGAAATTCACTGTACTGGATCTGATGTAATTAATGCTCCAGAAAGCACAAGTTTCACAGCCCCAGCAATTCTCGGAGTATACACAATCAAATATAATACTGGTTTACGGTTTTGTGAAAGCAATTATATTGCCAATAGCGCAAATGATTTTGATAATGGAAATACCTTTTGGCCCGCTTACACAGGTGGTAGTAGTGCAATATCTTATTTGACAGTGTATTAAACGATAATCATACTCGCCTATATCAAGTAGATTTATCTACCTGATATACAGAAATCGAAAGTTTCTTTAAGAATAAATATACGAAACTAGTTTAATGTGAGACTAATGGTTAAAACTTATAATTTCCAATTGCGCACAGCTAATATTAACGATTTAGAAATCTTAATATACTGGGATACACAACCGCATGTAATTGATTCTGACCCTGATGATGATTGGAATTGGAAATACGAGCTAAAAAGGTTTCCACATTGGCGGGAGCAATTAATAGCAGAACTGGAAGGGAATCCACTTGGGCTAATTCAAATAATTGATCCTGCTAAAGAAGAATCTCATTATTGGGGAGAAGTAGAGCAAGATCTCAGAGCCATTGATATTTGGATTGGCGAAAAAGAAAACTTGGGAAAAGGGTATGGAACTCAAATAATGCAATTAGCTATTAACAAATGTTTTGCAACAAAAGAAGTTAAAGCTATTCTTGTTGATCCTCTTGAAACTAACATAAAAGCCATTCGATTTTATGAAAAATTAGGATTTAAATTTATTGAGAAAAAAAATTTTGGGAAAAGTAATTGCTTAGTATACAAACTAAAACGAAAAACTTGGGAAAAGTCTACAGTAATTTAAATTATTTTTCGATATGAACATGCGCAACTCAATAATTTTCTAAAATGGGAGTTTAAAAAATTAGACCTTGATCTATCAAGGTCTGTTCAATAGAGACTTATCTCGTTGCTGCAAATGATTGTGCAACCTTATAAGTTACTTTATTATTTCCTTTGACGTATTTTCCTCCAGCCCACCAGAAAAATCTTGCATATAGATTTACAGGTGACCTAGGATTAATGAAACCCATAATACCAATCTTTACTTTTTTTCCTTTTTGATAACCAGAAGTAAGAATCATATATTTTCTTAATCCGCGTTTTGTTGTCATACTTCTTTGACTAATTATACGCTTCCTTTTAATTGAAGTACTTGAACGATAAGCGGCCATCGCAACTTGTTTTGCAGTTCTGCTTCGATCTCTCCAAGGTTTTAAACGAAAAGAGGCTCCATATCCTGATGCCGTAAACTTCCCTGATCTACCACCTTTATCTTTGACAGTCCAGTAACCCGGTAACTTGAATTTGACTTTATACTTTTTCCAGTTCCATGGTTTTAGATTAGCTCGAGTACCGAAAGTGGCACTACTTGTTATTATGATTCCTGCAAATATTATGCTTAGCATTAGCAATTTAATTGTTATTTTTTCATAAACTTGTTAGACGTAAAAAATTCTAAGTTCAAGCAGCTTTTTTGGTTATCTACTTACTTTTTCAGGACCGTTCAACTCATACCATCTTTGCATAGCCTTGAAGTCTTCAGAAAATGGTGCACGTTTAAAATATTTGCCACTACCTGAAACTGCTTTTAATTCGCCTTTAGCATAACGTACAACACCACGACTAATTGTGTAAATTGCATTACCCTTACATTCCATGCCTTCATAAATATTAAAGTCAACTTTTTGACGGTGGGTTTTGGCAGATATTGTACGAGTATTATTAGGATCCCAAACTACTATATCTGCATCGGCACCTTCAACAATGACACCTTTCTTGGGATACATGTTGAATATTTTCGCGGTATTAGTGGATGTCACTGCGACAAACTCATTGGGCGTGAGTCGACCAGTGTTAACCCCGTGTTCCCAAATAACACTTAAACGATCTTCAACACCATTCGTTCCATTTGGAATTTTGGTAAAATCATCTTTACCCATTTCTTTTTGCTCGGTACAAAACGTACAATTGTCAGTTGCCGTTGTTTGCAACATGCCACCTTTTAACCCGGCCCATAATGCAGCCTGATGCTCCTTTGCTCTAAACGGAGGACTCATAACATGATGGGCAGCAAAACGCCAATCTTTATTATAATACACGCTCTCATCAATTACCAAGTGCTGTGATAACACCTCACCATATACAGTTTGGCCAGCTGTTCTTGCACGAGTGATCGCTTGTAATGCAGGAATACAAGATGTATGAACCACATATAAGGGAACACCAACAGTAAGTGCAATTTGAATTCCACGATTGGCTGCCTCACCTTCAATCTCAGGAGGTCGAGATTGCGGATGTCCCTCAGGGCCAGTAATACCCGCTGCTTTAATTTTTTTTTGCAAGCGATCAACAAGCTCACCATTCTCGGCATGAATCGATACGATTGCACCTAATTCTTTGGCTTTTTCAAAACTATTATATAAAACCTCATCGTCACACATCATAGCACCTTTATATGCCATAAAATGTTTGAAACTATTTACCCCATGCTCTTTAACCAAGGTTTCCATTTCTTTGGCTGTGTTGTCGGTCCACTTGGTTACTGCAACATGAAAAGTGTAATCACAACATGACTTACTGGCCCAATCACTCCAAGTTTTGTAAGCATCAAGCAATGAGTCATCTGCCCCTGGAATTACAAAGTCAATAATCGAAGTAGTACCCCCAGCCAATGCGGCTGCCGTGCCCGACTCAAAATCATCAATCGCCTCAGTGCCCATAAATGGAAGTTGCATATGAGTATGCGGATCAATACCCCCTGGCATTATATATGAACCCTTGGCATCAATTACCTCGGTATCACTAGCTATATCAATGTTATGCCCTACTTTGACAATCTTGCCATCTTCACAATAGACATCGGCATTGAAGCTTCTGTCGGCATTAATCACCTTACCATTCTTTATCAATAAACCCATTATTTCCTCTCTTATACAAGGGATCCCCTTGAAGTTCGTTACTTTAGGTTTATATAGGTTAATTCACTCTACAGGTAAAGTTTTTTTCTATTAAAAGATAAAACTAAACTCTTTGAGTATAATTTTAGTTTAAGACATTTTAGAACTTGAAAATTTTTATCTAAGCATAATTGGCCTTAAAATGTTAAGACCTCAAAGTCGTTTATTATCTTCCTGATGCAAAAGACTGCTATAGTCAATAAAAATTTGGTCGAAAATAAAAGGGCAAGACCATGGCCTCATTTCTTAAAAAAATATTATTAATTGGATTTTCGGTAACCCTAGTTTTTTGTGGCAACGAAATTTTATTAAAAATGGCAAGCTTGTTATTTAATGGGTTTGACAATTGGGGCGGAGTTTCCTATTTAGGGATTTATTTATTCTTTATAATAATTCATTTTGCAATTATTTATGGCTTATTAGGTAAAGAATTAATTGATAATTTTCATCAGCAACTAATTTTACTTACTAATAGTGTTAACCATAATATTGTATCTAATACAAAGGATTTATACTGGAATACTGGATTGCTGTTCTTGCTGCTTCTTTTAGTCTCATCTTTTTTTTTGCAGGCCTGGTTTCTCTCTAAGGTATCTTTTTCAATGATGGTAGCTTTTTTTTTACTGTTAAGCTTTTTATTTCCAGTTTCCCAAATAATATTCTATGTAAAAAATAAAAAAATAGGGCTTCGAGAAGAAATTCATATACATAGTAATTACTATAATCTAAATTATATTAAGCTCAGCTACTTTTCCTTCTTACTTTTATTAAGTTGGTCAACTTTTTTTTGGCAACAATTCGTTCAAAAAAATGTAGCTAGATCTACTTATCAATTATCAACTTATGATGAAATATCTGGTTGTTTGGCAACGCGACTATGGGCTCGAAATGAAGGTGAGTGTCAAGAGAAGGTTAATCTCTCTTATGATAATCGCTATACAACGAAAGATATTTATTTCTATCTATATGGTGATTGCGAGTTTAATCATAAATCTATCCGCCTAA
>Ga0316204_10006477_pt1 | contig 17979 bp, 18 predicted proteins | sample 6monrhotite_MG_2_FD_205661 | JGI IMG/M metagenome (GOLD analysis project Ga0316204, IMG submission 205661) | Microbial mat bacterial communities from mineral coupon in-situ incubated in ocean water Damariscotta River, Maine, United States -... | ecosystem: Environmental > Aquatic > Marine >... | reverse complement strand
CAAAATGATTAAAAAGAGAGAGAAATGATGTAAAGAAATTGAAAAATCATCGCCCCAATGCCGATTCAGTACAAAAACATGCCTGAATCAGCCATCACTTTACCGCTGGACACCTGGACGGGACACCACCATCTGAACCACCACCGACTGTGGATGAGAAACTTACATAGATTTGTTGCGTGGCAGTCGCCGTGTTGCCTGCATTGTCTGATGCGGTGTAGATGATACTCGTGGCACCTACAGGGAAGCTGGCAGGTGCATTGTTTGTCACTGCTACGATGCCGTCGGTGTTATCTGTAGCTGATGCGATGCCTATATTCACTGTCGTGACACTCACAAGGAATGTGGCTATTCAATCTTTTTGTATACAAGTGGAAACACAAGAATAGCAATTACCATTATGGTTTCATGCATATTCTCTGTCATGATTTTTGCCACATCGCTTCCAAACATAAATTCAATTACAAAGTGGGAGGGTAGATAGATAATGAAGCCCACAACAAAACTTGCGAAAATAACTTTTAACAAAAACAAAGCGGCAAGCTTTTTTTTCTCTGTGGGAAGTTCATCCTCTTCTTTTACATAAATTAGCATTAAAGTGCTTATTATTAGCAATATAAGGCTTCCCAATGCAAATAACGAAATGAAAGGAAGTGTTATTTCATCAACACCATATGTGGAAATTCCATAAGCGATAAAAGCAAGAGAGGCTATTCCATAAAACAACAGTAGTTTGCTTCCGCGTCTTGATAAGCCAGTCTTTTTTAATAACAACAAGAAATTCATTGAGACACCCACTCCACATTCCATACAGTTGAACTACCAACAGTTACAGTCGCCCCAATTCCAAAATTCGCATCCCCACTAAAATCAAAGAATTTTGTATTCCGAGCTTTTCCTAAGTTCACAAAATTAATCCCTACTTTCCCTATAGCTGACACTCCCGCATCATAAGCCATGTAGAAACCATTAAAAACAGTAGGATCAATGCTTTCTTTACGATCATCGAATTCAATGCCACCACCAGATAGAGAAATATCCAATTTACTTACTCCAACACCAATAGCTGGCCCTATAGCTCGAACTTCTACTCTAGCCTTTTTACCATTTACACAATCAGACTCAAGGTTGAATACAGCATAACTTCCTCCAACTGCTACTACTGCAGATACACCTTTTACCGACCCTCTCCACTTAACAAGCCCTTTAAGGTCGATATAGCTAATCGGATTTCCACCCGTATATACAAATGGATTAGAACCACCGTTAAGCCCAATCGGATCAGACTGAGTATATCTTCCTCCATTTACAGGATCATAAGTCCTATTATAGTTATAATTCAGCCCTGTTTCTGCATCAAAATATTGACCGGGGAACCTGAAGTTATTCTCAATAGTTAGTCCATCACCATCAGGGTCATTATTTACAGTAGCAATACCGAATGGAGTCTGGCTCATCTCCCACACCTTGGTGCCGTTGATGTCGGTCATGGCTTGGGGTGTGCCGAGATGGTCATTGTGATGCCAGTAAACAGCCTCTGAGGTGACTGTTGCGCCACCTCCTGCTGGCGGCGGTGTGGTTGTGCCGCCACCTGAACCACCACCTACAGTTGAAGTATAACTCACATAGATTTGTTGGGTGGCTGTGGCGGTGTTGCCTGCACTATCACTAGCTGTGTAAATCACAGCAGTTACACCTATTGGGAAGGTGGCAGGTGCATTGTTGGTGACGGCTACAATGCCATCGATGTTATCTGTGGCGGATGCGATGCCGATGTCTACTGTTGCCTGAGAAGTATTTGTGGATACGGATACATTAGCAGGCGCGGTGATAACAGGTGGTAATGTATCTATTAAATTGATTGTTACTAACTGCGTTGCCGTAGAGCTATTTCCATTGGCATCAGTAGCTGTCCATGTAACGATGGTTGCACCGACCGGGAATACAGTCTGTGCATCGTTGGTAATGGTGACTGCAAACAAATCCGTAGCTGTCGCGGTTCCCAAAGTTACAAGCGGGTCAGCACCATTGATGGAGTCAGCAGTCACACCAGCAGGTGCAGTGATAATGGGCGCAGTGGTGTCGGTGATGGTTACCGTCTGCGTGGCAGTGCCGATGTTGCCTGCCAAATCCGTGGCTGAGCAGTTCAGGTTACCGTCGAGGTTAAGTATTGTATTCCTCCCCAATTAAGCTAAAAGATAATTTCAGAAATAGTATAAAATAATAGAAAAATGAATGATTTTATCTAATTTCATAATTATTATACTAAAAATAACCATAAAAATCATTATTTTCAACAAGTTAATTGTTAAAAAATAACATATTTACAAATCAATCGAGTCTGACCCCATTGATTATCACAGGCGGTGTTGTATCGGCCAGTGTGATCGTCACCAATTGAGTTGCGGTTGATGTGTTTCCGTTGGCATCCGTTGCTGTCCATGTGACGGTTGTAATGCCAACCGGGAAGGTAACGGGGGCATTGTTTGTGGTCGTAACCGCAAACAGATCAGTGGCTGTGGCGGTTCCGGTTAGAACAGCGACAGGCAAGTTATCTCCTGAGCTGGCCGTGATCGCCGCAGGTGCAGTGATGACCGGGGCAGTTGTGTCGGTCACGGTCACCAACTGCGTGGCGGTGCCGATGTTGCCTGCAATGTCTGTAGCTGAGTAGGTGACAGTCATAGCACCGACCGGGAAAGTGACGGGTGCATCGCTGCTAATCGTCACAGCAAAGAGGTCGCTGGCTGTGGCCGTACCCAACGCAACCGTGACATCAACACCATTGATGGAATCCGCAGCTACACCAGCAGGTGCGGTAATCACAGGCGCAATCGTATCGGTGATAGTCACAAGTTGCGTGGCAGTGCCGATATTGCCTGCCAAATCCGTGGCTGAGCAATTCAGGTTACCGTCGAGGTTAAGTATTGTATTCCTCCCCAATTAAGCTAAAAGATAATTTCAGAAATAGTATAAAATAATAGAAAAATGAATGTTTTTATCTAATTTCATAATTATTATACTAAAAATAACCATAAAAATCATTATTTTCAACAAGTTAATTGTTAAAAAATAACATATTTACAAATCAATCGAGTCTGACCCCATCGATTCATTTCACGGGCGAGAAGTGGGGCTTGAACCACCTGTATACGAACCATCAAGTAAGTTAACTTTAAATTCTACTTTTTGATGAGTAGGCGCATCCCAAGCAAGTCCTGTAAGTTCTGTCAAAGTTACATTATCAACTTCTAAACCATCCCATGACAAACTAGGTGTTTGCCAAACAAAACCATTTCTTCCATAAGCTACTAATTTGGAATAATCAACAAAAATCATCATTTCCCCTTTAGGAACAGCAACGACCTTTTTTATAGGAAATGAAGGTATTAACCCGTACTCTTCAGGAGTATTAATAGGTACCCAATAACCTTGACCTTTAACTATAACGCAAAGGGTTGATTCACATGGTGTCGCATATAGTCCTGATATACCTTCCACGCCAGGTTCGAAGGTTCCAATCCAATTCACAGCATCAGCACTTTTAACTTTTAAAATCAACCAATCTAATAAGTTCGTTGGAACCTCTAAAATTAGTACATCAGAGCTTCTTGGTAAGCTCATTTCGCGATAGAAATGGAAAGTTTCACCTCGCTCAGGCAAGCTGGACAAAATACTAATATCATAATTATTCCAATACTCAAACATATTCAGTTCCATTTTTTTACTCACTAGAAATCAGACCTAAAGAAGCGATGTGTGATAACTTCAGTCTGGCCCGATACGGATGGTCTTACTCCTATTTCAGATGTACCAGTCCTACCGTTAAGAATTCCCTTAAGCTCATATTGAACATAACTTTTACTGATTACTCGTCGGTTTCCTTGCCTGAAAATTTGGAGATTGAATGACTCTGGAAAATTATGAAATGGCCCGAACTCTTCCGCACGCCGTATTAATTCTCGAGCTGAATAAATACGATTTGGAGTACTTACAGAGGTTGAACTAACTTCTCTTAATTTTCTTTCCAAAAACCGCACATCACGCTGGGTATACGAACTCCCGGGATTGGATGCAAAACAGAAACTGGAATCATATTTACGAATTTCCCGAATCAGGCTTTGGGCAGATAAATTCGTAAAAGTTTGAGATGACGTTAAACCCGGGCGCCCCCTCCTCACTAAGCCTGAAGGGTCACTATAAAGAACAGGATTTCCATCCACATAAGCATAGGGATTTGGCCCGCCCCTGAGTCCTATCGGATCATGTTGAAAATACCTGTCCAACGCTGGGTCATAGGTTCTAAAATAATTGTAGTTCAGTCCTGTCTCCGCATCGTAATACTGCCCGGGGAAGCGGAAGTTATTCACGACTAACAGGCCATCACCATCGGGGTCTTCGTTGACTGTGGCGATACCGAATGGTGTTTGAGACATCTCCCACACCTTGGTGCCGTTGATGTCGGTCATGGCTTGGGGGGTGCCGAGATGGTCATTGTGATGCCAGTAAACGGTTTCTATGCCGACTGTGGCTCCACCACCTGTTGGGGGCGGGGTGGTTGTGCCACCACCTGTACCACCGCCGACTGTTGATGAGAAACTCACATAGATTTGTTGGGTGGCCGTGGCGGTGTTGCCTGCTATATCACTGGCTGTATAGATCACAGTGCTCACACCGACAGGGAAGGTAGCGGGTGCATTGTTGGTGACGGCTACGATGCCATCAATGTTATCATTCGCACTTGCTATACCTATATCCACTGTTGCCTGAGATGTGTTTGTGGATACGGATACATTAGCAGGTACAGTGATCACGGGTGGCAATGTATCGATTAAATTGATGGCCACTAACTGTGTTGCCGCAGAGCTATTTCCATTCACATCGGTAGCTGTCCATGTGACGGTCGTTGCACCGACCGGGAATATAGCTGGGGCATCGTTGATGATAGTCACGGCAAACAAATCAGTGGCTGTCGCTTGTCCGATATTCACAACCGGATCAGCACCATTGATAGAGTCCGCAGTCACACCAGCAGGTGCAGTGATGATCGGCGCAGTGGTGTCGGTGATGGTTACCGTCTGCGTGGCAGTGCCGATGTTGCCTGCCAAATCTGTACCTGAGTAAGTGATAGTTGTAACACCCACAGGGAACCCGCCTATTGGAGCATCATTGGTTGTGATGATAATACCATCTACGATGTCAGTGGCCGATGCAGCACCAAGGATAATCGCAGTTGCAGCACCTGTTGCTTCTGCTGTGACGGCGATGGGTGCGGTGACTACAGGAGCTGTGACATCAAGAAGGTTTACCGTAACAAGCTGTGTGGCTGTACTGATATTACCTGCGCTATCTGCTGCGCTGTAAGTCACGGTAGTCACGCCCACCGGGAAGGTGGCTGGTGCATCATTTGTAATATTAACTATTGCATCCACAAGGTCAGAGGCAGTTGCCGTACCGAGTGTTACCGCTACTGGCAGGTTATCGCCAGAGGAGGCAATAACCGCTACGGGAGCCGTGATGACGGGTGCGGTGGTGTCCACTACCGTTACAAGCTGGGTGGCTGTGGCTGTGCCAGTAAGAACAGTGATGGCCGTAGATATGTCGATGTTGCCTGCCATATTCGTAGCTGAACAAATCAGGTTGCCGTCGAGGTTAAGTATTGTATTCCTCCCCAATTAAACTAAAATATAATTGCAGAAATAATATGAAATAACAGAAAAATGAATGATTTGATCTAATTTCATAATTATTATACTAAAAATAACCATAAAAACCATTATTTTCAACAAGTTAATTGTTAAAAAATAACATGTTTACAAATCAATCATGTCTGAGCTTCCCCCGATTTAACGGACATAAAAATTAAGAGACACTATTTGCCTCAAATTCGACTGGGCTGATATAGCCCAGAAACGAGTGTCTTCTTCTACGATTGTAGAATGCTTCGATGTAATGAAACAAACTCACTTTCGCCTCATCTTTGGTTTTGTAGTCCTCATCGTCAACCCATTCAGTTTTCAAAGTGCCAAAGAAGCTCTCTGCTACAGCATTGTCTAGACACTCACCTTTACGGCTCATGCTACAGACAAGACTGTGTTGCTTTAGAAGGTTTTGATAATCACTGGATGCATAAGTACTGCCCTGATCAGAATGAACAATCACCTGCTTGACCATACCTCTGCGCCAAACCGCCATGGTTAAGGCACTCGAAACAAGTTGTCTGTCATTTCTATTGCCCATCGCCCAGCCAATAACCTGACGGGAATAGAGATCAAGGATAACAGCCAAGTAGAGCCATCCCTGACGTGTTGCGATAAACGTAGTATCCGATACCCAAGCTCGATTGGGTGCTTTGACTTTAAATTGACGTTTGAGCTGATCGGATGCGGGTTGCATGGTGTTCTTCGAATCTGTTGTAACGACAAAACGCTTTGCCATCTTTGACTGGATACCAGCCTGCTTCATTAATCTGGCAACACGATTAATGCTGACAGCCTCACCAGAGGCCTGGAGATCATAATGGATTCGAGGTGAGCCATAAGTTCTGTGGCTGGCCTGATGAAAACAGCGTATCTTGGTAATTAAGCCGCGATTTGATCGACTGCGCTGACTTTCTGGGCGATCACACCAATCATAATAACCACTGCTCGATACGCTCAACACCTTACACATGCGTTTCGCCGTGTATTGCTGCCGATGTTCTCGAATGAATGCGTACTTCACGCAAGCTCTCTGGCAAAGTACGCGGCGGCTTTTTTTAGAATTTCGTTCTCCTCTTTCAGCCGTGCATTTTCCTGTTTGAGAGTTGTCATCGCGCTTTGATCTTCTCTCTTTGGGCGGCCTACTGAGCGGGTAAAAGCTTCATTGCCTTTCTGACTCAACTGCTCTTTCCACTTGTAAAGCTGATTACGGCGAATCCCAAGTTCCATCGCTATCTCGGACGATGGACGGTCTGATGTCTCCATCAATCGTACCGCTTCAAGTTTGAATTCTCGCGTGTATGTTTTGTATGCTGCTCTTTTCTTCGTCATCGGATACTCCTCAGGCGATACTTTCGCCTATTTATTGTATCCGTTAAACTGGGGGAAGCTCAAAATCACAGTTGTAGTTTGTACTAATCAATCTGCCTAATTTGTAGATTTTTTAATTTTTTCAATATATGAGTCTTTATCGAGGCATATTGCTGCTCATCCAACCTTTCCAAAAACACAATAATTTCCTTCCTTTTTGCTTCCAAAGGAGAAGGGGTTTCCTTGTACCATGTGAACGATAATTGGTTTATGTCTCTTAACCACTCTCGAAACACTTCGTTGTGGGCATTCATAAAGGCCATAAAAGCTTCTGGATAAGAGAGAAGTGTCTCTAAATAAAAATCAGATATTTCCCACCTAATAGCCCCATCACTGTTTTTCCACACATAAACCGAACACTTTAATATTTTATCAACCCTACTTGGATCGTTTTTAATATGCTTAGACCACTCTGCTACATCCTCTAGAACAGGCTTATTGTCACAGCACGCAACTGATTCAAAAGAAATCATAGCTATGCAAAAAAAGGAGACAGAAACTAAAAAAAGTATTCGTTTCACCATTACCTCACCCTCACGATGATATCAGTTGATTCATTAAACGCCTTATCAATTCTCTCCACCTTACTAATAAAGTCTAATAGTGATCTAAATGCTACCCTACTACTATTAACTCTATCAGGCCCCTTGCTTGCCCCAGGGAGAAAACATCCTTGTGTGTCATCAGGAATATTGCCTGGATGAAATAAAATATTCGACCTGCCAGGTACTCTTTTTAGCCGTAAGGTTTTACCAAACCGGGCACTCGTATATTGCTCAGCAAAATAGTTTCCTGCCGGAATACTAGAAATATAACGTTGGTTATTTTTGTCTGGCTTTTCAAGTGTGTAACCTATTGATACATCGTTTATCGATAATGTTCCAATTGTAGAGTTAGCAGTTACTGTAGTCCGATTAACTTCAATTAATATTAGAGATAAACCTTTAGGATCAATTTTTGTGATTGGATTACCACCCACATAAGCATAAGGATTAGGTTCGCCATTTAGACCAATCGGGTCATGTTGAAAATACCTATCCAACGCTGGGTCATAGCTTCTGAAATAGTTATAATATAACCCTGTCTCCGCATCGTAATACTGTCCGGGGAAGCGAAAATTATTCACGACTAACAGACCATCACCATCGGGGTCTTCGTTGACTGTGGTGATACCGAATGGGGTTTGGCTCATCTCCCAGACCTTGGTGCCACTGATGTCGGTCATGGCTTGGGGTGTGCCGAGATGATCATTGTGATGCCAGTAAACGGCCTCTATGCCGACTGTGGCTCCTCCACCCTGAGCTGGCGGTGTGGTTGTACCACCACCTGAACCACCGCCGATGGTGGATGAAAAGCTTACATAGATATTCTGTGTGGCTGTAGATGTGTTTCCTGCACTATCACTAGCTGTGTAGATCACAGCAGTTGCGCCTACAGGGAAGGTGGCAGGCGCATTGTTTGTAACTGCCACAACACCATCAATGTTGTCATTAGCTGATGCAATTCCAATATCTACAGTCGCTTGTGATGTATTGGTTGATACAGAGACATTCGCAGGCACGGTGATAACGGGTGGTAATGTATCTATTAAACTGATTATCACTAACTGCGTTGCCGTAGAGCTATTTCCATTCGCATCGGTCGCTGTCCATGTGACGGTGGTGATACCGACCGGGAAAGTGACTGGTGCATCGTTGGTAATGGTGACTGCAAACAAATCCGTAGCTGTTGCGGTTCCCAAAGTTACAAGCGGGTCAGCACCATTGATGGAATTCGCAGTTATGCCAACCGGTGCGGTAATCACAGGCGCAATCGTATCGGTGATAGCCACAAGTTGCATGGCAGTGCCGATGTTGCCTGCCAAATCGACTGCACTATAGGTGATGGTTGTGACACCCACAGGGAATCCGCCTATTGGAGCATCATTGGTTGTGATGATAATGCCATCCACGATGTCAGTGGCTGATGCAGTGCCAAGGATAACCGCAGTTGCAGCACCTGTTGCTTCTGTTGTGACGGCGATGGGTGCGGTGACTACAGGAGGTGTGACATCAAGAAGGTTTACCGTAACAAGCTGTGTGGCTGTACTGATATTACCTGCGCTATCTGCTGCGCTGTAAGTCACGGTAGTCACGCCCACCGGGAAGGTGGCTGGTGCATCATTTGTAATATTAACTATTGCATCCACAAGGTCAGAGGCAGTTGCCGTACCGAGTGTTACCGCTACTGGCAGGTTATCGCCAGAGGAGGCAATAACCGCTACGGGAGCCGTGATGACGGGTGCGGTGGTGTCCACTACCGTCACAAGCTGGGTGGCTGTGCCGATGTTACCTGCCAAATCCGTAGCTGTATAAGTCACAGTGGTAATACCAACCGGGAACCCACCCACAGGTGCATCATTGGTTGGAATCAGTACACCATCGACTGCATCAGTAGCCGATGCAGTGCCAAGGATAACCGCAGTTGCAGCACCTGTTGCTTCTGCTGTGACGGCGATGGGTGCGGTGACTACAGGAGCTGTGACATCGACAAGGTTTACCGTAACAAGCTGCGTGGCTGTGGCTGTATTGCCATTGGCGTCTGTGGCTGTCCATGTGATGGTGGTCAAACCCACTGGAAAGCTCACGGGTGCATCGTTGGTGATGGTCACAGTAAACAGATCGGTGGCAGTGGCTGTGCCAGTTAAAACAGTGATGGCCGTAGATATGTCGATGTTGCCTGCCAAATCAGTGACTGAGCAGTTCAGATTACCGTCGAGGTTAAGTATTGTATTCCTCCCCAATTAAACTAAAATATAATTGCAGAAATAGTATAAAATAATAGAAAAATGAATGATTTCATCTAATTTCATAATTATTATACTAAAATAACCATAAAAATCATTATTTTCAACAAGTTAATTGTTAAAAAATAACATATTTAAAAATCAATCGAGTCTGACCCCATTGATTCTGAACATAATAACGACCCAGCGACTGCATCACTTTTCCAATACCGTCTTTGCTTTGCGGGGTCATCAACAGGTGAACATGGTTTGTCATCAACACATAGGCATGAAGCTCACACTCAAACCGGACACACGCAGCCGCAAGTTTTTCCAGATAAAATAGGTAATCATCATCCGATACAAAAATAACATCACGGTTATTACCACGCACAATCACGTGTTGAGGCTGGCCGGGTAAAACAAATCGAGGATGACGACTCATAAGCTTAACTCCTTCATTTCATACGAAACAAAGCTTATATACCCACTCACCTTAAATCAATCGAGTCTGACCCCTTTGATCCACACGTTGAATCACGTGTTGGGGCTGACCAGGCAAAACAAACCGAGGCTGACGACTCATAAAAAGACCTCCACTTATTACTTAAATGGAGCACTATACTACCAGCCTACTCTAAATCAATCGAGTCTGACCCCATTGATCACCATTGATCCTTTAATCGAGACTAACACCCGCTAATCTTTTATTATCAAAAATAAACGACACTTGCGAGCAAATAACTTTGTTGCTCCCTTTATCAAAAGTTGAATCTGGTGCTAATTGCTGAAGAAGATCACGAACTTTTTTTTCTGGAGATCCTATTGGAGTGCTGTTCAACACTTCAACTAACACCTTGCGCTGCCCCTCAAGGGTTGTTGTATACTGAGTTTGATGATCCAATGTTATTGATTGATCAACAAGCTTATAAAGTAGCCAAAAAGCAACAGCCACACTTATTACACAAATAGACCAAGGTAATTTATTACTTATTGACATATCGCCCCCTCTTGACAAGCCGTAGCCGCTGTTTTGCCAAAGGTTTTGCAATTATTTGACCACAAATCATAATCGGGATGTTTTCGCCTGAACTTTTCAGCAAAGTTAATAGTACCCTGATAGTCAGAATCTGGATAGTACGTTGCACTGATCTCTACACCATGCCCAAAGTTCTTTGATAAAAAGTTATATAATTGATTTAAAGACGTTTGCGTTGGAAGATTATTTTTACCAATTACAACATTCGGTATTTTAATTTCAGGCGACCCTCGAACAACCCCATCAGGATTTCCGTAACGACCAAATTCATAATACTTTGTATTACCGTTTACTGGGTCAACGGCTACTACTGCTCCATGGCCTAGTGGGAACTTTCCAATTGGCGTAGTGACCGGATAATAATCGTAATTAATATAAATTGCATCCAACCCTGATGGGTCAAACAAATTAATTGGATTTCCTCCCACATATGCAAACGTATTCAACCCACCATTGAGACCAATGGGATCATGCTGGGTGTAGCCAGTATTGGGGTCGTAAGTTCTAAAGTAGTTATAATGATGACCTGTCTCCGCATCGAAGTATTGTCCGGGAAAACGGAAATTGTTGGTGACGGTGAAGCCATCACCGTCGGGGTCATTGTTGACGGTGACGATACCAAATGGGGTTTGGCTCATCTCCCAGACCTTGGTCCCACTGATGTCGGTCATGGCTTGGGGTGTGCCGAGATGATCATTGTGATGCCAGTAAACGGCCTCTATGCCGACTGTAGCTCCTCCACCCTGAGCTGGCGGTGTGGTTGTACCACCACCTGTACCACCGCCGACTGTTGATGAGAAACTCACATAGATTTGTTGGGTGGCTGTGGCGGTATTGCCTGTATTGTCGGATGCGGTGTAGATGATGCTTGTGACACCTACGGGGAAAGTAGCAGGTGCATTATTGGTGACTGCCACAACACCATCAATGTTGTCATTAGCTGATGCAATTCCAATATCCACAGTCGCTTGTGATGTATTGGTTGATACAGATACATTAGCAGGCACGGTGATAACGGGTGGTAATGTATCCACCAAGCTCACAGTCACGAGCTGCGTAGCTGTTGATGTATTGCCATTGGTATCAGTAGCTGTCCAAGTCACGGTGGTGATACCCACTGGAAAGTTCACGGGTGCATTACTGCTAATCGTCACAGTAAAGAGGTCGCTGGCTGTGGCCGTACCCAATGCAACGGTGACATCAGCACCATTGATTGAATTCGCGGTTACGCCAACCGGTGCGGTGATCACAGGCGCAATCGTGTCGGTGATAGTCACAAGTTGCATTGCTGTGCCGATATTGCCTGCCAAATCAGTGACTGAGCAGTTCAGATTACCGTCGAGGTTAAGTATTGTATTCCTCCCCAATTAAGCTAAAAGATAATTTCAGAAATAGTATAAAATAATAGAAAAATGAATGATTTTATCTAATTTCATAATTATTATACTAAAAATAACCATAAAAATCATTATTTTCAACAAGTTAATTGTTAAAAAATAACATATTTACAAATCAATCGAGTCTGACCTCATCGATTACCCCATCGATTGGATTCTTGATTCATAAGCAATCACCTGTAAAGAAGCAAATTAGTATCAGTTTTATTCCAGGAATTATGTATAGAAAAAGAATTCCAACAACTAATGAAATGATTGTTTTATATGCCTTGTTTAGCTTTTCAGGTAAAACAAAAGAAAAGAACAGTACGCTAGCAAATAGGACTAAATAAACGAAATAATATATTGATAACTTGCCAATCAAACTAGCTGTACTCCAATGATGGGGTAAACCGTAACCAATTAGCTCCATCCCAATAAAAAATATTGGGAGCAATATTAAGACCGCGATTGTTAGCATTTTATTGCTTTGGTAATTGCATACTAAAGCAAAAGCGATGACACACACGGCTTTGCTAAGAAAAACAACAGGGTTTAAAAATTCCCATAAAAATTCAATCACTTATTCACCCCCCAAAAAACATTGCTGGGACTCGGGAGCTGGAAACCATTAACTATAGTGCTTTATTATTTGTAATTTAATGTAGTTAAGTAGCTCTTCCTCATTCTCAAAATGTTTTCCTATAAGAATTCCAGTATCGTCTGCAAGTAATGTTGTAATGTCTTGATTGATTTGATCTGCACTATGGACTTTGTGCAGATCTTCCCCTGATGCACCACTATTATTCAGTGATGGATATAGATTGTAGCTATTAAGAACCCATACTCTCGCTCTATATATATTATGCCTTTCTATTGATCTAAATGTCTCTATCCTAAATGGAACCTCAGCATCATTGTAAAAATGTAAATATTCATAGGTAGATAGCAGTTTAAACAAATCGTTTTTCATAATACCTCCATCTTAAAAACCATGGTCACCAGGAACCATATTATCAATTTCACGTGGACACTGGTTTCCGTCCATTATTCTTGTAATTTTCGTAACCCCAAAATCTGTTTTACATTCATATGTACATTGTACTCGACCCTCTGGAATCCATGACACTTTTCCCTTTCCTTTGCCGCCAACACGTTCTATTTGCAGCTTACATTTTGATTTTCCATTGTCTTTATTTTGACACTGTTCAGAATTGGCAGTGTCTTTAACTGGAACTGAACATCCACCAGCAGCCTGACAAATAACATTAGACGCTGCGACAACTCCAGCAGCACATTGTTTTGGATAACGAGCACAAAGAAGTGTTGCTGCTCCAGCAACGCTTCCAGCGGATAGCCCGTATGGGTCAATTTTGCTTATAGGGTTTCCTTCACTATATGCATAAGGGTTAGGCCCACCATTCAGACCGATAGGGTCATGCTGAGTATATCCGGTATCAGGGTCATAGGTTCTAAACCGATTGTAATGATGGCCAGTCTCAGCATCAAAATATTGCCCCGGAAATCTAAAGTCGTTCATGACTGTTAAGCCATCACCATCGGGATCTTCATTAACTGTGGCAATACCAAACGGTGTCTGACCCATTTCCCAAACAACTATTCCGTTTGAATTTGTAAGTTTCTGCGGTGTGCCTAAATGATCATTGTGATGCCAGTAGACGTTTTCTGAGGTTACCGTTGCTCCACCACCTGTTGGGGGTAGAGTGGTTGTTCCACCACCTGAACCACCACCGATGGTGGATGAAAAGCTTACATAGATATTCTGTGTGGCTGTGGCGGTGTTGCCTGCACTATCACTAGCTGTGTAGATCACAGCAGTTGCGCCTACAGGGAAGGTGGCAGGTGCATTGTTGGTGACAGCAACGATACCATCGATGTTATCTGTGGCTGATGCAATTCCAATATCTACAGTCGCTTGTGATGTATTGGTTGATACAGAGACATTCGCAGGCACTGTGATCGCTGGCGGCAATGTATCCACCAAGCTCACAGTCACGAGTTGAGTCGCCGCTGAAGTATTTCCATTGGCATCTGTTGCTGTCCAAGTCACTGTAGTGATACCGACCGGGAAAGTGACTGGTGCATCGCTGCTAATCGTCACAGCAAAGAGGTCGCTGGCTGTGGCCGTACCCAATGCAACGGTGACATCAGCACCATTAATGGAATTCGCGGTTACGCCAACCGGTGCGGTAATCACAGGCGCAATCGTATCGGTGATAGTCACAAGCTGCGTTGCTGTGCCGATGTTGCCTGCCAAATCGGCTGCGCTGTAGGTGATGGTCGTGACACCCACAGGGAACCCACCCACAGGTGCATCGTTCGTTGGAATCAGTACACCATCGACTGCATCAGTAGCCGATGCACTACCAAGGATAACCGTAGTTGCAGCACCTGTTGCTTCTGCTGTGACTGCGATGGGAGCAGTGACTACAGGAGCTGTGACATCCACAAGGTTTACCGTAACAAGCTGTGTGGCTGTGGCTGCATTGCCATTGGCATCGGTGGCGGTGTAAGTCACGGTAGTCACGCCCACCGAGAATGTCGCTGGTGCATCACTGGTGATGGTCACAGTAAACAGATCGGTGGCTGTGGCAGTGCCAGTAAGAATAGTGACAGGAAGATTATCCCCGGAACTAGCCGTGATGGCCGCAGGGGCGGTGATCACAGGGGCAGTGGTGTCCACTACCGTCACAACCTGTGTGGCTGTTCCTACATTAGCTGTGTATGTATAACTATTGTTATTCCAACCAGTCAAACGATCCTGTGCGTCGTAGAAAGAGAGGATACCACCTGCTTTGTTGTAACCACCGATCCGATTGCCATTGCTGTCATACTGGTAAACAGCAGTAGCAGCACCATTCTCAGCGACGCCCGTTAATCGACCAGCAACATCATAAACATAATCAGTCGTGGTTGTGACACCCTGAATAACTTCAACTTTTTGAGTAATTCGACCTAGTTTATCTCTGGTATAAGTATTTTGGTAATTATCTACACCAAAAAAAGCGTTAAAAGCACTTATTTCACCAAATATATTGTAAGTATTTGTGGTATTTACACCTGCAATAGTCGTACCAGTTAACAGTCCGTTCTGAACATCCCTGCTTAATGTTAAAGCACCGGAACCCGTCAACAGACCATCATTGTCATAGGTATAACTGACTGGTGAACCACCCACTGTCCGCGAAGTCACACGGAAGTTATTGTCATACGTAACAGAGACTGCGCCGTTCACAGCACCACTCCATATTTCAGAGAGTGGCAATACACTATTAGAAGTATCAGAAAAGTTGTTAATCAGCACTCCTTCACCCCAATAAATATTGAATATTATCCCTTATATTTCAACATCTTAAAATCAATCGAGTCTGACCCCATCGATCCTAAGCCAGTGTGCCCAGATCAGGCGCAGTGATGATTTCTAATACTTCTTGCAATCAAATTTTACATTTTTCCACTCATCATTACTCTTTAGATAAACTCTAACAGAAGAACTAATGGTCAAAGAGTCTTTGCATGGCAGAATTTCTTTAAAATCTTTCACGTATTCAAGTCCATTCCTTCGAACAGTTAATGAAGATGAGCAAAAATTTTCATGATTATTAGTATGAAAATCGCTTCGAATCTCAACTTTCCACGGTTCATTATGTAATTTAAAGTTAGAGTGCCCCTCTAGCCATCTTTTCTTTTTATCCTCTTCAAACAATGAAAAAAGTTCGATATTCCCATTTAAAACACCTGAGGCTTTGCAAATACCCCATGGGATTTCAGATCTATTTTTTGCTTGCTGATATTGGAGAGAGGAGCAAGCAGTTCCAATTACTAGAAAAAGCATTAGGCAATAATATTTATACATTTAACTCTCCTGATTTCTAAATCATATTCTATTGTATTGGGCAAATCCCCCCAGGGGAAATTGCTTTTCTAAATTCCTTATCCGCTCTATTAAATATATCAATAACTTCCTTATTCTTTTTATCGGTGCCGTAATCTTTCCCTCTTTGAATAAGCTCAGCAATATAATCTGCCTGAGACTTGGTAAGAGGTAGTTTATCTCCCTGGAACTGTACCCCACCAACATCTAGGGCTTTACTAAGTTCAAAAATACTAACTTCCGAAATAATAACATCAGTTGCTATACTTAACTCGGCAGCAGTAAAAGCTTCACCGGTCACTTGGTTAACAACAGACTTAGTATTGTTAATGATATTATCTGGAACGAGTGAGGTGGGAAGTAATCCATCAGCATCAATAAAATTAACAGGATCACCAAGAACATACCCATAAAGATTACTATCTCCACCCGCAAACTTAATCGGGTCTTTCGCCGTCCAACGTCCGGTCTCTGGATCGTAATCCCTTGCTCCAAACCTCATCAGTCCCGTATCCCGATCATAGATACCACCCGCAAAACCAAACGGTTGGAATCCAGCGTTTGTATCGTTGGTGACGTTCCCCCAATCATCATAGTCCATACGCTGGGCAATAGTGTTATCGGTTGTGTTGATGACAAGCCTAGGTGATCCAAGATGGTCGGAGATAATGCGATAGGTCACACCTGCTTTGACCATGTAGTCAGGCACATTAGCTTTACTACCATACACAAACCTTGCAACCACGGCTCCGGTTCCATCCAGCTCTGCCACAGGATTGAGTTGATCTTTATACAAGAAACCTTGCGTAAGCGTTCCGTTGACCTTCTTACCAACTCTTCTGTTTCTACCATCAATGACGTAATCAACCGTAGTTGCATTTGGCAGTGCAGCACTCATCAGATTACCCAGCACGTCATAGCTATAACTGGTGACTACCCCTGCATTGTTCTTCGATGCAAGCTCACCATTGGCAGTATAGGTGTAGTTCACACCGTTCCAGCTTGTGAGACGATCCTGTGCATCATACGTGGCAAGGATCGCACCTGCCTTATTCGCGCCGGACACCCGGTTGCCATTACTATCGTAGATATACAAACCAGCCGTAGCACCATTCTCCGCCACACCCGTCAGCCTGCCAGCCACATCGTAGACATAATCCGTGGTGGTCGTGACCCCTGCAATTATTTCACTTTTTTGTGAAATTCTACCTAAATTATCACGAATATATGAAATGTTGAAATTATCTATGCCAAAACCAGCCGCAAAAGCCGATATTTCACCAAATATATTGTAAGTATTTGATGTCGTAACGCCTGCAATGGCCGTGCCAGTTAGCAGTCCATTTTGAACATCCCTGCTTAATGTTAAAGCACCGGAACCTGTCAGCAGACCATCATTGTCATAGGTATAACTGACTGGTGAACCACCCACTGTCCGCGAAGTCACACGGAAGTTATTGTCATACGTAACAGAGACTGCGCCGTTCACAGCACCACTCCATGTTTCAGAGAGTGGCAATACACTATTAGAAGTATCAGAAAAGTTGTTAATCAGCACTCCTTCACCCCAATAAATATTGAATATTATCCCTTATATTTCAATATCTTAAAATCAATCGAGTCTGGCCCCATCGATTTAGCAATCGAACTGCTGCGCGCAGTGGCCCCTGTGCCAACGCTCGAACTGGTAAGCCTGCCACGCAAATCATAAATCAATCGAGTCTGACCCACTACTGTCCCATAAAGTCATGAAAAAGTAAGGCCTGTTCCCGCAAATGATGTTACAATATTTTCACCACAAAGTATTGATAACAAAAGGAGAACAGACCATGGCACAT
>Ga0316204_10006475_pt1 | contig 17984 bp, 28 predicted proteins | sample 6monrhotite_MG_2_FD_205661 | JGI IMG/M metagenome (GOLD analysis project Ga0316204, IMG submission 205661) | Microbial mat bacterial communities from mineral coupon in-situ incubated in ocean water Damariscotta River, Maine, United States -... | ecosystem: Environmental > Aquatic > Marine >... | reverse complement strand
AAAAGCCGAACTGCCGTTTTGGCTGCATCATTACAATTGGCACAGACCACATTCCGGGATAAATAGGAAAACACCCATCAGCCGATCAGGCTTGGATGTGAACAACCTCATGAGACTCCACACCTAGGTCGCCAATTCGCGACCCGACGATGGCCAAGCTTGCTTTTCTATCTGCATCCAAAAGGGGCGAAATGCTGGGGTTCGCCATAACCGCCTGGCAGACACAGATCAGATCTGCGTCAAGCGCCGATAATATCGTACCTTCCCGTCGTATTTGCTGTTGCAGCCATTGCACCGAACAAGATAGATAGCGACCATTCAAACAGGAATTGCGACACACACATGAAAATGCGCGATACATTCATCAAGCCAATGCACCCGGAGGGGCGCAGGTTTGTCGCGGTTTTTGCCGCCGTCACTGTCGTGTTTTTCCTGATTTGGAACGTTTTGGGCTGGATCGGGGTGGGTCTGACGATCTGGTGTTATTACTTTTTCCGCGATCCTGTGCGCCACACGCCGACACGCGAGGGGCTGATCGTCAGCCCCGCTGATGGCATCGTTTCACTGATTGAAAAGGCCGCCCCGCCTGCCGAACTGGGCATGGCCGACAAACCCCTTACCCGCGTGAGCGTGTTCATGAGCGTCTTTAACTGCCACGTCAATCGTGCGCCGATCGCGGGTCAGATCGCGGCGATCGCCTATCGGCCCGGCAAGTTTTTCAATGCCTCACTGGACAAAGCCAGCGCAGATAACGAGCGTAACAGCCTGTGCATCGACATGGCCGATGGCCGACAGTTGGCCGTTGTGCAAATTGCCGGTCTGGTCGCGCGGCGGATCGTATGTTTTTCGGCCAAGGGCGACAGTTTGCGCACAGGCGAGCGGTTCGGGTTGATCCGTTTTGGGTCGCGACTGGATGTCTATCTGCCAGAGGGCGTGGAGCCGATGGTCAGTCTTGGGCAAACCATGGTTGCAGGGGAAAGTATCGTTGCCGATCTTGCCGCGACCGAGCCCACCCGCTTGGCCCGGGCGGAATAGGCGATGGCCGCACCGCTTGAAAATACAAAAGACTCCGACATTCGCCTTTTTCACCTGCTGCCCAATCTGATTACCATTGCCGCCATCGCCGCAGGGCTAACCGCGATCCGATTTGGTTATGAGGGCAACTTTGAAATGGCCGTGCGTCTGGTTCTGGTTGCCAGCGTTCTTGACGGGCTGGACGGTCGGGTGGCTCGGTTGATGAAGCGCTCGACCGCTGTCGGGGCAGAGCTTGATTCACTGGCCGACTTTTTGAACTTTGGTGTCGCGCCGGTGCTGATTTTGCACAGTTGGGCGCTTCAGGATTTGCGCAGCGTGGTTTGGATTGCTGTTTTATTCTATGCCATTTGCTGTGTTTTGCGTCTGGCAAGGTTCAACGTCAGCAGCCGATTGAAGGACGACGATGTTCCCTCGGAATTTTTTGTTGGCGTCCCGTCGCCTGCTGGGGCAATTCTGGTGATGTTACCGATGGTTGCCTCGTTTGCGGTTTCAGACATGCCGTTGATGTCGCCGTTTTTTGTGGCCATTTACATCTGTTTGATTGGGTTGCTGATGATCAGTCGTATTCCGACTTTCGCCTTTAAAGACATGGCAATAGATCGCGAAAATGCCAAATATTTTTTGCTGGGCGTGACGATTTTGGCGGCGGCGCTGTTGACCTATCTGTGGGCGACGCTGACGTTACTCACTTTTGCGTATATTATTTGCCTTGTTTGGTCTTACCGCATCTCTCGCAAATTAAAAACAACCGGGAGGTAACACCTTGGAATTGAATGCTGTTAAAACTTCCTATGCGCGGTGGGCGCCAGTTTATGATAAAACCTTTGGTGCGATCACAAATGTTGGTCGGCGATCGGCGGTTGAATATATCAACGCCCAAGATGCTGCGACTGTGCTTGAGGTAGGGGTCGGCACTGGGCTGGCCTTGCCGAATTACCGCCAAGGGCTGGCTGTAACCGGCATTGATTTCAGCGAAGAAATGTTGACCAAGGCACAGGCAAAGGTGAAGCGTCATGGCCTTGATCACGTGCAAGATCTTAGGCAGATGGATGCGCGCACCCTTGATTTTCCGGATGCGTCGTTTGACGTTATCGCGGCGATGCATCTTTTGTCCGTTGTGCCGGAACCCGAAAGAGTCATGGCCGAAATGGCGCGTGTCTGCAAACCGGGTGGTCAGATCGTGATCGCCAATCACTTTGCGAGGGAAACCGGCGTTCTGGCCCGTGTCGAGCGGTTAACCGCACCTTTCGCCAATCTGCTGGGCTGGCATTCGGATTTTGAAATCAGTACGGTTCTCAAACAGCCCGAGCTTCGGGTGATCAAGCAAAAACCATTGCCGCCGATGGGTATGATGACTTTCCTCGTTTTAGAAAAGGGTGGCTGAGCGGCCTGCGCCGCTTGTGATTGAGGAATCATCAAAGCCCCCCCCTCTAGACACCCTCCCGTACCCCTGCTATCAGCCCCTATCTTTACCGTCCTAGATTCGTCTGGGGCGTTATTGTTTTGGGTGATTGATAAATCACTCAGCGGAATCCGGGGCACAAAGCCTCGCTAACTTTGGAACCTTCGGGGTCCTTTCACATAACGGGGCACAGCCTCGTGTATAAAACGGAAGACAGTAAGAATGGCACTTAAGTCGTATAAGCCGACGACGCCGGGCCAGCGCGGGCTGGTACTGATCGACCGTTCAGAGTTGTACAAAGGCCGTCCGGTCAAATCCCTTACAGAGGGTTTGACCAAAAACGGCGGGCGTAACAACACCGGACGGATCACAATGCGTCGTAAGGGTGGGGGTGCCAAGCGCCTTTACCGGATCGTGGATTTCAAGCGCAACAAAATGGATGTTGCCGCCACCGTAGAACGTATCGAATACGATCCCAACCGGACCGCATTCATCGCTTTGGTCAAATACGAAGATGGCGAACAAGCCTATGTATTGGCACCACAGCGTTTGGCCATCGGCGACAGCATCATTGCGTCAGCCAAGGCCGACATCAAACCGGGCAACGCGATGCCGTTTTCCGGTCTGCCGATTGGTACCATCGTTCACAACATCGAACTGAAGCCTGGCAAAGGCGGTCAAATCGCCCGTGCTGCTGGCACCTATGCACAGTTTGTTGGTCGTGATGGTGGATATGCCCAGATCCGTTTGTCCTCGGGCGAGTTGCGTCTGGTGCGTCAGGAATGCATGGCCACCGTTGGTGCCGTCTCGAACCCTGACAACAGCAACCAAAACCTGGGTAAAGCTGGTCGTAACCGTCACAAGGGCATTCGCCCCTCGGTTCGTGGTGTGGTTATGAACCCCGTCGATCACCCGCATGGTGGTGGTGAAGGTCGTACATCCGGTGGCCGTCATCCCGTGACACCATGGGGCAAGCCAACCAAAGGCGCCCGTACCCGTAACAAGAAAAAAGCGTCGCAAAAGCTGATCATTCGCAGCAGGCACGCTAAGAAGAAGGGCCGGTAATCATGGCACGTTCTGTATGGAAAGGCCCTTTTGTCGACGCGTACGTCCTCAAAAAGGCAGAGAAGGCCCAGGAGTCAAGCCGCAACGATGTGATCAAAATCTGGTCCCGTCGTTCGACAATCCTGCCCCAGTTCGTTGGTCTGACATTTGGTGTCTACAACGGCAAAAAGCATATCCCGGTGAACGTTTCCGAAGATATGATTGGTCAGAAATTCGGCGAATACAGCCCGACCCGTACCTATTACGGTCATGCTGCCGACAAAAAAGCGAAACGGAAGTAAGTCATGGGCAAAGAGAACAATCCCCGCCGCGTTGCTGACAACGAAGCAATGGCTAAAACCAAAATGCTTCGCACTTCTGGTCAAAAACTTAATCTGGTTGCGCAAATGGTTCGTGGCAAGAAAGTCGAAGCAGCTTTGTCTGATTTGACCTTCTCCAAAAAACGGATCGCGGCTGACGTGAAGAAGTGTCTTCAGTCCGCCATCGCGAATGCCGAAAACAACCACAACCTTGATGTGGACGAGCTGATCGTGGCCGAGGCCTATGTTGGTAAAAACATGACCTTGAAACGCGGACGCCCTCGGGCCCGTGGCCGTTTTGGCAAAATCATGAAGCCGTTTTCCGAGCTGACGATCATCGTGCGCCAGGTAGAGGAGCAAGCATAATGGGTAATAAAGTAAATCCGATTGGCATGCGCCTGCAGGTTAACCGCACGTGGGACAGCCGCTGGTATGCAGACAGCAAAGATTACAGCAAATTGTTGCTGGAAGATTTGGCGATGCGTGAATTCATCGGTGTCGAGTGCAAACAAGCCGGCGTCAGCCGTGTGATCATCGAGCGTCCGCACAAAAAGTGCCGCGTGACAGTACACACAGCCCGCCCCGGTGTGATCATCGGCAAAAAAGGCGCCGATATCGAAGGTTTGCGCAAGAAATTGGCCGCCATGACAGCGTCCGAATTGCACCTGAACATCGTTGAAGTTCGCAAGCCTGAAATGGATGCGCCGCTGGTTGCCGAAAACATCGCACAGCAATTGGAACGCCGGGTATCTTTCCGGCGCGCCATGAAACGTGCGGTTCAGAACGCGATGCGTATGGGCGCCCTGGGTATCCGGGTGAACGTCGCTGGTCGTCTGGGCGGTGCCGAGATTGCGCGTACAGAATGGTATCGTGAAGGTCGTGTGCCTTTGCACACATTGCGTGCCGACATCGATCACTCGCACAAAGAAGCTCTGACAGCTTATGGTATCATCGGTATCAAGGTCTGGATCTTCAAAGGCGAGATCATGGAACATGATCCATCGGCACATGATCGTCGCCAACAGGAAATCCAAGATGGTCCTGCGCCCCGTGGCGCTGGTGGCCGTCGCTAGGAGGAATGAAAAATGCTACAACCAAAGCGTACAAAATTCCGCAAAATGTTCAAAGGCCGTATCCACGGCGAAGCAAAGGGCGGGTCTGACCTGAACTTTGGCACCTATGGCCTGAAAGCGGTTCAGCCAGAGCGTGTGACTGCGCGTCAAATCGAGTCGGCTCGCCGCGCGATGACACGCCACATGAAACGTCAGGGCCGTGTCTGGATCCGCATCTTTCCGGATGTACCTGTGACTGCAAAACCTATCGAAGTTCGTATGGGTAAAGGTAAAGGATCTGTGGATCGGTGGACAGCCAAGGTAAAACCTGGCCGTATCATGTTTGAAATCGACGGTGTCGATGAGGCCACAGCGCGCGAGGCCCTGCGCCTTGCCGCGATGAAACTGCCGGTGAAAACCCGCACAGTGGTTCGCGAAGATTGGTAGGGTTGATCGTAAGATCAACCAAAGCGGTATAGCGGGTTCTCAACGAAGACCTGCGGGCCGCCACCGGTAAGAAATGAAAAGCCCCTGCCAAGCGATTGGTGGGGGCTTTTTATTTTGTCCGATGGTCGCCTATTGCCCAAAGCAGGCATGAATCTTTGGTTTTCTGGCTGGACAAATCATTACACTTTGGCAAATCTGCTAAGGCATAGTGCGGTTAGAGGATTTTCTGTATGAAATTTCAAAAATTGTTTTCTGATCCTGAGGGCGAAAGCCATTGGGAGGACATCGATGTCACTTTGGAGGAGCGCAGCTTTGCACCACCAGCGCAGGATATTGAAATTTCCGAACCAGAACCTGTCAAACAGACCATGTTTTTGCGATTGAAGTCAGGCTGGAATGAACCAATCCACCCGACGCCGGTTGCGCAGAAGCTCATTTGTCTTGCAGGGTCCGTGAGAGTAACCGCAAGTGACGGCGAAATGCGCGATATCGGTCCGGGCGATGTCTGGCACATGGAGGATAAGCACGGAAAAGGTCATCATACGATGGTGACGAGTGAAGAGGATTTCGAATCTCTGATCATTCAATACGAGTGATCCTTTTTGCAAGATCTTGTGAATGACAGGTTTGCCCGCAACGTGATCCTCGCGTTGTGCAACCTGATCGCCGCCCGTTAGGAAACGCTAGCCGGGCCATCGCCATCCCGTCGGGGCGGTCCGGCGATGGCCCGGTGGCCTGTGGCCTTGATCCGGGCTTGTTGCGGCTCCAATCAACGGTGATTTGTGAATTTTCCCTGACCTAACCCCAAGCGTAATTGAAACTGACCGACATGTGTTCTTCTTCGCTCATGTTCATCGGTACTTCGGGGTACAGCCAGCTTTCCCACGTTAGAAAGTCATCCACCGCAGGTTTTACATCGTGAAAATGCTTCATTTCCGGCCGCGCTTTGGTCATGCAGCCGGCGGGGGTTTTTCGTTTATGGGCCCGCGCAAAAACCCAAGCCAAATCCAAACATTGATCCAGCGATCACATTTGCGTTACAATCACCCTGTGCGGTCAATGAAGCGATCTGGGCTGCGAAATCGGTGGGGTGGCAAGTGCGTCGTCTTGAAAGTGTTGCTTAAGCGACCGACTTGACCAAAATTTTAGTGAGCCGAATGCGAAAATTCGGACTGTTGTTTGGGTGATATAATGATGATGAAGAAACTTAGTACAAAACATGCGCAAAAGCTGACGGCAAAATCGCGGATGATCCTTGCGAGCATTCTGGCGCTTTTTTATCTGGTTTTGTCCGTCGGCCAAGTCAACGCCGGGTTAAAGATCTGCAACGGCACAAGCGAGGTTCAAAGTGTCTCGGTTGGCTATGAAGGGGTTGAAAAATGGACATCCGAGGGCTGGTGGGTGTTGGAGCCGACAAAATGCGCCACGGTAATCGGCGGCGATCTGGATAAACAATTCTATTATTTTCGCGCCGAAATGAATGGCGGCGAATTTGAAGGCGGCAATTTTTATTTCTGCACCAACAGCAAGGAATATACGATCGTTGGTGACACAAATTGTAGCGAGCGTGGGTTTGCCCGCGAAGATTTTTACCAAATTGATACCGGCAACAATTCAAACGATTTCACTTTTACAATGAATGACCAGAATACGGTGCAGGTATCAAAAGACGCTGGCCTGAGGTTTTGCAACGAAACCGGGCACACGCAAAGCGTTTCGGTTGGGTATGAAGGCAGCGAAGCCTGGACATCCGAAGGCTGGTGGGTTTTGAAACCCGGTGAATGCAAAATGACCATTCGCGGTAAATTGAAAAATACCTATTATTATCGCGCCGAGGTTGACGGCGGGGATTTCAACGGCGATTCCTATTATTTTTGCACAACCCCGTCGGAATACACGATTTTGGGCGACAAGGATTGCACGGGGCGCGGTTATGACCGTGAATCCTTTGCTTTGATTGATACGTCAAGAGCGGCAAGTGTTTTCACGTTGACGATGACGCCTTAAATACAGACATCCCCTAATGCCAAATCCAAGATTTGGCAGCGCCCGAACCGCCCCCACGGAGTGGGCGCTTTGCTTCACCCCTCGGTTCGGGTGCAGGTTTTGAATTGCAATGCGGTGCTAGCCCCAAGCATAGTTAAAGCTGACCGACATGCGCTCTTCTTGGCTCATGTTCATCGGCACCTCGTGGCGCAGCCAGCTTTCCCATAACAAAATATCGCCGACCTCGGGTTTCACATAGATGAACTGGCGCTGATCCTCGCGGGCTTTGGGCAGGCGCGTTGGTGACGCCATCATCATTTGCAGGCGCGGGTCCTCGAATTTGATCGCGCTGGCATCTTTGGGCATCGCCACATAGGTGGTGCCGGAAATCACCGAATGCGGGTGAATATGCGCGGTGTGAATGCCGCCTTGGGGCAGGATGTTGATCCAGATATCCTCGAGCCGCAGTTTCTTGTCGCCCAGATCAAATGCCAGATCGCGGGCAAATGCGGCGACATGTTCATCCAGCACAGCGACCAAATCCTTGAAGATCGGAAACCGCCACGGCAGGTCGGTCAGCGACGCATAGCTGGTGTAGCCCGGAAAATCATTGTCATCACACCAAATCTGTCCCGCCTCGTCATCATCGGCGATTGTCATACACGATGCGTTCAGTTCTTGTGCATCAACGGGCGTTCCAAGTTCGGCCAATTTGGCGTGATACAGGCGGGTGACAAAAAGGGATGTGATTTGCGACATGGGTTTTCAATCTTTGCTTTGCAGGTTCCGACACCCTGTTATAAGCCCGTCCCCGGGCGGGTCGAGTGCTGATTTCCCGCTATTCACGCCGCCTTATTTATAAGGGGTTGCTATATGGGGAAAGGGGGGCTAAACGACCACTTCATTACAAACTCCACCAGAATCGCGGTGACCTTTATGGGGCCGTCTGGTGATGTTGAAAGGAAAAGCGCATGAGCGCCCAAGAACTACGCGATAAATCGCCCGATCAGCTGCGTGAGCAACTGGCAGATCTAAAGAAAGAATCGTTCAACCTGCGTTTTCAGGCGGCCACAAGCCAACTGGAAAACACATCGCGCATGAAAACTGTGCGTCGTGATGCAGCTCGTGTCAAAACGATCCTGAACGAAAAAGCAGCATCCGCTGCAAATGCTGAATAAGGAGCCGAAGTATGCCCAAACGTATCCTCTCTGGCACCGTGACCAGCAACGCAAACGCACAAACAGTAACAGTATCCGTCGAGCGCCGCTTTACGCATCCTGTTCTGAAGAAAACCATTCGTAAGTCCAAAAAATATCGGGCGCACGATGAACAGAACGCTTTCAAAGTGGGGGATGCAGTCCGCATTCAGGAATGTGCCCCACGGTCGAAAACGAAACGCTGGGAAGTTGTCACCGCTTAAGGTGCCAATCTAACAGTTGAGCGAAACCCTGGGGAAATGCCAATGAAGGCCCCCACAGGTCGGGAGAAACCAAATGATCCAGATGCAAACAAATCTGGATGTAGCTGACAACAGCGGCGCGCGCCGTGTTCAGTGCATCAAGGTTTTGGGTGGTTCCAAGCGTAAGTACGCTTCCGTCGGCGACATCATTGTCGTGTCGGTAAAAGAAGCCATTCCACGTGGTCGCGTAAAGAAAGGTGACGTCCGCAAGGCCGTTGTCGTACGCACCGCCAAAGAAGTCCGTCGTGCTGACGGTACGGCAATCCGTTTTGATCGGAATGCCGCAGTAATCCTTAACAACGCCGGTGAGCCTTTGGGCACGCGTATCTTTGGGCCAGTTGTTCGCGAGCTTCGTGCGAAAAACTTCATGAAGATCGTCTCACTCGCGCCGGAGGTGCTGTAAGATGGCTGCTAAATTGAAAAAAGGCGACAAGGTCGTCGTTTTGACCGGTAAGGACAAGGGCAAGCAGGGCGAGATTTCCGTCGTGATGCCAGCCGCCGGCAAAGCCGTGGTCGAAGGCGTGAACATCGCCATCCGTCACGTTCGTCAATCCCAGAATGAACAAGGGGGCCGCGTTCCGAAAGCGATGCCGATCCAGTTGAGCAATCTGGCGTTGCTTGACAGTGCTGGCAAAGCAACCCGCGTCGGTTTCCGCATGGAAGACGGCGTCAAGGTTCGCTATGCCAAATCAACAGGGGAGGCAGTATAATGTTGGATGATGCAACTTACACACCCCGCTTGAAGGCGGTTTATCGCGACACGATTCGTCCTGCGATGAAGGAAGAATTTGCCTATAAGAACGACATGATGGTCCCGCGTTTGGACAAAATTGTTCTGAACATTGGTGTTGGTGAAGCAACCAAAGACACGAAAAAAGTGAAAGCGGCCCAAGAAGCCCTGACATTGATTGCGGGTCAACAGGCGCTGATCACCAAGGCCAAAGCCTCGATCGCGGGTTTCCGCGTACGTGAAGACATGCCACTGGGTACCAAAGTGACCCTGCGTGCCGATCGTATGTATGAATTCCTTGATCGCCTGATCACCATTGCGATGCCACGTATCCGCGACTTTCGCGGCGTGTCGGGTAAATCTTTCGACGGTCGTGGCAACTATGCCATGGGCCTGAAAGAGCATCTTATCTTTCCTGAAATCGACTTTGATAAAGTGGTCGATGTTCTGGGGATGGATATCGTTATTTGTACCACTGCATCCACGGACGCAGAAGCGAAAGCGCTGTTGAAGCTATTCAACATGCCCTTCAACAGCTGATCGCGGGGAGAATTTAGATATGGCTAAAAAATCGATGGTAGAGCGTGAAAAGAAACGGGCAAAGCTGGTGGCGCAATATGCCGCCAAACGCGCCGCGTTGAAAGAGATCGCCGCCGACCAATCCAAGCCCATGGAAGAGCGTTTCAAAGCGCGTCTGAAATTGGCAGAATTGCCGCGCAACAGCTCGGCTACACGTTTGCACAACCGTTGCGCTTTGACCGGGCGTCCACATGCTTATTACCGTAAGCTGGGGATTTCCCGGATCAAGCTGCGGGATCTTGGCTCTATCGGCCAAATCCCCGGTCTTGTGAAATCCAGCTGGTAAGGGAGAGAACGATATGAACGATCCTATCGGCGATATGCTCACCCGTATCCGCAACGCTCAAATGCGCGGCAAGTCGGTGGTGGAAACACCAGCGTCAAAACTGCGCGCATGGGTTTTGGATGTGTTGGCCGACGAAGGCTACATCCGCGGCTATGAAAGCACCACAGGCAAAGACGGCCACCCGGCCATCGAAATCAGCCTGAAATATTATGATGGTGTCCCCGTCATTCGCGAATTGAAGCGGGTTTCAAAACCTGGTCGTCGCGTTTACATGGGCGTCAAGGACATTCCATCGGTTCGTCAGGGCCTGGGTGTGTCGATTGTCTCAACACCCAAGGGTGTTATGTCTGATGCAGCTGCACGCAATGCCAATGTTGGCGGCGAAGTGCTCTGCACCATATTCTAGGGGGAACTGGTATGTCTCGTATTGGGAAAAAACCGGTCCTTTTGCCAGAGGGTGTCAGCGCGACAGTTTCTGGTCAGACCGTGGAAGTGAAGGGGCCCAAGGGCACCCGCAGCTTTCAGGCAACAGATGACGTAACAATCACGTTGGAAGGCAATGAGGTCGCGATTGCGCCTCGGGGTTCTTCTAAACGTGCGCGTCAACAATGGGGCATGACCCGTACAATGGTGTCCAATTTGGCCACCGGTGTCACCACAGGTTTCAAGAAAGAACTTGAGATTAACGGTGTTGGCTATCGTGCTGCCATGGAAGGCAAAAACTTGAAATTGCAGCTGGGCCTGTCGCATGACGTGGTTTTTGATGTGCCAGAAGGTGTTGTTGTTTCGGCGCCAAAGCCAACAGAAATCATCATTGAAGGCATCGACCAGCAGCTTGTAGGCCAAGTAGCGGCAAACATCCGCGAATGGCGCAAACCCGAACCTTACAAAGGTAAAGGCATCAAATACAAAGATGAATTTATCTTCCGTAAGGAAGGCAAGAAGAAGTAAGGACGCAAGAAATGGCAAACAGCAAAAGACAACTGTTCTTGAAGCGCCGCCTGCGCGTTCGGAACAAATTACGGAAAATGGCAAACGGGCGCGCGCGCCTGTCTGTTCATCGCTCCAACAAGAACATCAGCGTACAGTTGATCGACGATCTGAACGGTGTGACATTGGCTTCGGCTTCGTCACTGGAAAAAGATCTGGGATTTGTTGGCAAAAACAACATCGAAGCGGCCACCAAAATTGGTGCTGTAATCGCCGAGCGCGCCCAAAAAGCGGGCATCGCCGATTGTTACTTCGATCGTGGTGGTTTCCTCTTTCACGGGAAGGTAAAGGCTTTGGCCGATGCTGCTCGTGAAGGCGGCCTGAAGTTTTAAGGAGAGACGATTATGGCAGAACGTGACAATCGTCGTGGTGGACGTCGCAATGAGCGCGAAGAAACCCCGGAATTCGCTGATCGTCTGGTAGCGATCAACCGTGTGTCAAAAACTGTGAAGGGTGGTAAGCGTTTTGGCTTTGCCGCACTTGTGGTTGTTGGCGATCAACGCGGTCGTGTTGGTTTCGGTAAGGGTAAAGCGAAAGAAGTACCCGAAGCGATCCGCAAAGCAACCGAACAGGCCAAGCGCCAAATGATCCGTGTCGCCCTGCGCGAAGGTCGGACATTGCACCACGATATGGAAGGTCGCCACGGCGCCGGCAAGATCGTGATGCGCACAGCCCCAGAAGGTACCGGTATTATTGCCGGTGGCCCAATGCGTGCCGTGTTTGAAATGCTGGGCGTGAAAGATGTGGTTTCCAAATCTATCGGTTCGCAGAACCCTTACAACATGATCCGCGCCACGATGGATGCTTTGGTCAAGGGTGCAAGCCCGCGTGCCGTTGCCCAACGTCGTGGTAAAAAGGTAGCAGATATTTTGCCCAAAACCGATGCACCGGCGGCCCCTGCTGTCGAAGCTGAAGCTGTGGAGGCCTGAGGATCATGGCAAAAACCATCGTTGTAAAACAGGTTGGCTCGCCAATCCGTCGCCCCGCCATCCAGCGCAAAACGCTGATCGGTTTGGGCCTGAACAAGATGCACCGCACACGGGAACTGGAAGACACACCTTCGGTTCGCGGCATGGTCAACAAGATTTCGCATCTGGTAGAGATCATCGAAGAAAAAGGCTAAGCGCCGCTTTCTTTGGACTAAAATCAAAACGCCCTACAGGAAACTGTGGGGCGTTTTTTGGTATTTAGGGATTTTTTCGGATCACATCAGCGATGCGCACGCCGATTTCGCGGCTGGCCTTTAGCGATGGATGCACCATATCCACAGCGTGATAAGAACGATCCCCAAAGGGCACCAAATCGGCCAGCGAAACCAGAAAAACGCCCTGATCGCTTGCCGCCAGCTCGCCGATACGGCGTTCCAGTTCATCCCCCTCGTCTTTGCAATTCTCGATCGGGGAATCCACGCCGGGGCTGCGCAGATACCCAACATAGATCACCCGTGCGCCCGTGGCCCGCAGCGAGGCGATGAGTTTGGGAATGCCGCCGCGCTGGCCGGTTTCCCCCACCAATTTGTTCATTTTACGGCCACAGCGGTTGCAGCCGCAGCCAAAAACCAAATCATTGCCACCACCGTTGACCACAACCCAATCCCAATCACCCTTGCGATATTGTTTGGGAATGCTCATGCCCATGCTGCCGGTGATCGGTAATTTGTAAATGATCCGCGCCGCCATCACCGATTTGTCGGTCACCGTTGCCGACAGGGATTTGGCGATACTGTCAGAAACCGCGCGGCCCGTTGCACTGTGCGAGGCCAACAGTGAATCCCCCATGACCAGTATGTGCATGGGCGTATTGGCCGACAAAGCGGATGTGCCGATGCCCCACAGGCTGGCGGAAATAACGATGGCTTTGGAAAATTTCTTGATCATGATAGCGATTTGAATAATGTCCATTATCCTGTGTAGCAGAATAGAGCATCGCCCAAAAACAGGTTCAAGTCCAGATAGTGCGCGGCATTGATGCCCTAAATCCGGTTGTTGCCGCCAAAACTGTTACTCAGCAGATCAAAAACGATGCGGATACGCTTGCTGGTATGCAATTCGCGGTGCGTGACCAACCATGTTGGAAAGCGAAGCGGGGCCAAGCTTGGCAGGGCAACATGAAGATCTTGGGTTTGGGCCGCCATGCGTTCTGTCAACACCCCGAAACACAGGCCGCGCTGGATGATTTGCAGGGCCGCCAAACCATTTTCACAGATAAATTTAACATTCTCTTCACGCAGAGATAGGCCCAAGGGATTAAGATAGGTCAACATCGATTTGGCATCGCCATAGGACAGAAAATCTGCTGACGACAATTTTTGTGCGTCAAGCGGTGCAAGGCTTTCGATCAACGCCGCAGTGCCATAAATTCGTGCATCGGATTCACCCAACAGTTTTGCGTAAAGGTCGGGCTGTTCGGGGCGTATGTGGCGCAACGCGATATCTGCTTCGCGCCGTTTCAAATCGCTGATTTCGTTGGAAACCAGCACTTCGACGATGATTCCCGGGGCGATTTTACGCAGTTTCGCCAAAACCTCTGGCAAAAAAAGGGTCGCCATCACCTCGCTTGCCGAAATGCAAATATGCCCCTCGACCTGTTGGGACTGGCCTGATGCCGCCAGCGCGATTTCATCCGCCGCACTTGCCATTGCGCGGGCTTTGGTGGCCAGTTCGCGCCCGGTTTCGGTTAGCGACAGTTTGCGGCCCACCCGTTCATAGAGCGTAACACCCAGCCGGGCCTCGAGTGCGGCGACCTGACGGCTGATGGTTGGTTGAGATTGCCCCAACGCCAATGCAGCGGCGGAAAAAGACCCAAGTTCCGCCGCCATCAAAAAGGCGCGGGCTTGGTTCCAGTCGAAATGTGCATATCGATTTTGCATACAAATATGTATATATAACCCGCAAAATAGGGCAATTCAATTTACAAAAATGTATATATAAAAGGGGCACTCGTAAATCAGGAGAGTAAAATGATCGCCCCAGCAAAATTTTGGGATAAAATGGCGCCAAGATATGCCAAAAGAAAAATCAGCAATATACCCGCCTACCAAGCATCGCTGGATCGAATTGGGTCAAATCTGAATGCCACCGATCAGGTGCTGGAAATTGGCTGCGGCACCGGTTCCACCGCGCTTTTGCTTGCGCCTTTGGTGAAACACATCACCGGTACAGATATCTCAAGTGGCATGATCGAGATTGCGAATGCCAAGGTGCCCGACGCCAAAGTCGCCAATGTCACATTCCGCAGGTTGGACATCGAACAATTGCACACAGCCGAACCGCAGTATGACGCAGTGATAGCCTTGAACCTGTTGCATTTGGTGCTTGATCTGGAAAAAACCTTGCGCCATGCCCATGCTCAGGTAGCCAGCGGCGGCTTGTTCATTTCCAAAACCGTTTGCATGGGCGAAAGCTGGTCTATTTGGCCGATGGTTTTGCCGCTGGCGCAAATCTTGGGCAAGGCGCCCTTGGTGCATTTTTTCAAGATCACGGAACTGGAAGGCGCGATTGAAAATGCCGGGTTCAAAATTATTGAAACCGGCAATTTTCCGGCGAACCCCCCCAGCCGTCTTATTGTGGCACGAAAACTGGAATAGCAGCGGCCAGAAAGGCTTGATCGCAACAATAACAGGGTCTATACGCCACCAATGCCCCTTTGGGCAGGAATCACATGATGTAACGCCGTGGTTGCCCTTTTCGCTTCGTTGGGCATATCCGGTATAAGGAGAAGCGAAATGAAACTACATGAATTGCACGACAATCCAGGCGCCACCAAAGCACGCAAGCGTGTTGCCCGTGGTCCGGGTTCCGGCACCGGTAAAATGGCTGGCCGTGGTATCAAAGGTCAAAAATCCCGTTCGGGTGTGTCGATCAATGGCTACGAAGGCGGCCAGATGCCGTTGTATCAACGTCTGCCAAAGCGCGGCTTTAACAAGCCGAACCGCAAAAAGTTTTCCGTTGTAAACTTGGGCCTGATCCAGAAATTCATCGACGACAAAAAATTGGACGCCAAAGCCGCGATCACCGAAGATGTGTTGATTGCATCCGGTCTGGTGCGTCGCAAATTGGACGGCGTTCGGATTTTGGCAAAGGGCGATTTTTCGGCCAAAGTAACTATTGAGGTTACCGGTGCATCGAAATCTGCTGTTGCGGCTGTTGCGGCGGCTGGCGGCTCTCTTTCGGTCACAACTGCGTCGACGACTGAATAAGACCTTGTGAGGTGGCCTGTGGCCCCTTACATATTCTTAATGTTTTCCAAAACGTCGTCGCGGGAAAACCGAGGCGGCGTTTTTTTCTTAAGGGGGCCTGAATGGCATCTGCAGCAGAGCAAATGGCGGCCAATCTAAGTTGGGGGGCCTTTGGTAAGGCAACCGAACTGCGCCAACGTATTATTTTCACATTGGGTTTGTTGATCGTCTATCGGCTTGGTACCTATATTCCGGTGCCCGGCATCGATGCTGCGGCCCTTCGCGATTTTGTTGACAGTGCCAGTACTGGCCTTGGTGGCATCCTGAATATGTTCACCGGTGGCGCCATTGGTCGCATGGGTATTTTTGCTTTGGGCATCATGCCGTATATTTCTGCGTCCATTATCGTTCAGCTGATGACAGCGATGGTTCCCTCGATGGAACAGCTGAAAAAAGAAGGCGAACAGGGCCGCAAAAAGATCAACCAATACACGCGTTATGGTACGGTTTTGCTGGCGACCTTTCAGGCCTATGGTCTGGCCGCCAGCCTGGAGGCCGGTGATTTGGCCACCGATCCCGGCATGTTCTTCCGCGTTGGCACGATCATTACACTGGTTGGTGGTACGATGTTCCTGATGTGGCTGGGCGAGCAAATCACCGCACGCGGCATTGGTAACGGCATTTCCCTGATCATTTTTGTGGGCATTGTTGCTGAAATTCCTGCGGCTCTGGCACAGTTTTTCGTATCGGGCCGTGAAGGGTCGATCAGCCCGTTCGCAACCATCTTTGTTATTGTGATGATTGTGGTGGTGATCGGCTTTGTGGTGTTTATGGAGCGCGCTTTGCGCAAAATCCACATTCAATACCCGCGCCGTCAGGTCGGCATGAAGGTTTATGACGGTGGTTCCAGCCACTTGCCGATCAAAGTGAACCCAGCCGGTGTTATCCCCGCGATTTTCGCCAGCTCGCTGTTGCTGCTGCCAACGACGGTTTCCACCTTTTCGGGATCGCAAACTGGCCCAGTGATGAGTACGATTTTGGCCTACTTCGGCCCCGGTCAACCGTTGTACTTGTTGTTCTTCACCGCGATGATCGTGTTTTTCACCTTCTTTTATACGGTGAACGTTGCCTTCAAAACCGAAGAAGTCGCCGAAAACCTGAAAAACCAAAACGGTTTTGTGCCGGGCATTCGTCCGGGCAAAAAGACCGAGGAATATCTGGATTATGTTGTCACACGTCTGTTGGTTCTGGGGTCCGGCTATTTGGCGCTGGTCGCTTTGTTGCCGGAAATCCTGCGCAGCCAACTGGCCATTCCGTTTTATTTCGGCGGCACATCGGTTCTGATTGTGGTCTCTGTGACAATGGATACCATTCAACAAGTACAGTCACATCTGCTAGCACACCAATACGAAGGCTTGATTGAGAAATCACAGCTGCGTGGTAAACGCCGTAAAAAAGGAACTGCTAGACGATGAATATTATCCTCCTAGGACCACCGGGCGCCGGTAAAGGCACCCAAGCGAAACTTTTGGTTGATGCCCATGGCATGATCCAACTGTCCACTGGTGACATGCTGCGCCAAGCACGTACATCTGGCACCGAAATGGGTCAGAAGGTTGCGGCGATCATGGATGCGGGCGAATTGGTCACCGATGAAATCGTTATTGGTCTGATCGAGGAAAAGCTGACGGGCGACAATGGCGGCGGGTTTATCTTTGATGGTTTTCCGCGGACCCTGCCACAGGCCGACGCTTTGGGCGATTTGTTGGCAAAAACCAATCAAACGCTGGACGCTGTTGTTGAAATGCAGGTTGATGACGACGCTTTGGTGCGCCGCATCACCGGTCGCTATACCTGTGCCAACTGTGGCGCGGGCTATCACGACGAATTTCAAAAACCCAATACCGACGGTGTTTGTGACGCCTGTGGCGGCACGGAAATGAAACGCCGTGCGGATGATAATGAAGAGAGCCTGAAAACCCGGTTGATGGAATATTACAAAAAGACATCGCCGCTGATTGGGTATTATTACGCCAAAGGCCAGTTGATCTCCATTGATGGCTTGGGGTCGATGCAAGACGTATCAGATGCAATCAACACGGCACTCAAAGGTTGAATTGAAATGAATCAGTTAGGTGGGCTTGACCTGGGCGGTAACTGCGCGTAGGTCACACCCTTCTGAAAGAATCTTGTGATTTGCGGCTGAATTTACACGAATCACTGAAGGATGATCAGAAAGCGGCCCGACACCATGATGGCGTTGGGCTTCGTTGTGAAAACAGGTTCTGGAACTACGGAACCGCAACATGAAGGAAGTTGAAACGTGGCACGTATTGCTGGCGTTAATATCCCGACTGGGAAACGCGTCCCCATCGCCCTGACTTACATCACTGGCATTGGTAACACCTCAGCCGCAGCGATCTGCGAAGCTGTTGGAATCGATTTTTCACGTCGTGTGAATGAACTGTCGGATGCCG
>Ga0316204_10006474_pt1 | contig 17984 bp, 15 predicted proteins | sample 6monrhotite_MG_2_FD_205661 | JGI IMG/M metagenome (GOLD analysis project Ga0316204, IMG submission 205661) | Microbial mat bacterial communities from mineral coupon in-situ incubated in ocean water Damariscotta River, Maine, United States -... | ecosystem: Environmental > Aquatic > Marine >... | reverse complement strand
TGGGGTCAATATGGCGCTTATTCAAAACAACAAAGCCACGGACGAGCATTTTCATACCGCATGGACAATTCGCCTGTTGCAATCCTTGTTTATCGCCATATTGCTGGCCGCATTCTCGCCCTTAATCGCCGGATTTTACGGGGATGGCCGACTTGAAGCCATATGTCAGATTATGGCATTAGGCAGCCTCATCAGAGGGTTTGAGAATATTGGGGCAGTCAAACTTCAGAAAGATATGAAGTTTTTCCATGACTTTACTTATAATGTTGCCCCAAAAATCATTTCCACCCTGGTTACTATCGGCCTTGCCTTCTATTATAAGTCCTATATGGCTCTGGTGATGGGTATGCTGCTGAATAATCTGATCATTGTTTTAACCAGCTATATTATCGTCAGGTTCAAGCCAAAATTCTCTTTGGCAAAAATATCCGAAATTTGGGGGTTTTCACAATGGATATTGATCCGAAATCTTGCCCAGTATATTGGTTCGGCCGGGGATATTCTCTTTCTCTCCATGATCTCAACCCCGGCGAAAATTGGTTTTTATAAATGGGGTACCGAACTGTCATCCATGGCAATTACAGAAGTGCAACAACCTTTTTCAAGGGTATTGGTACCCGCTCTAGCCAAAATAAAGGATGATCATGACCGGCTGATTGCCGCCTATTTAAAAGCGCTGAGCATGATGACCTTGATTTCCGTACCCATAACGCTGGGATTTGGGGCTGTGGCCGAAGAATTAATCCCGCTGTTTTTGGGCGGGGGAGCCAAATGGTTGCCGGTTGTGCCGCTGATCGAAGCCTTGGTGTTCTTTGCTATGTGTACAGCCATGTATGGCATTTCCGGAAGTCTGCTGACCATCACAGGGCATGTGAAATATACCGCTTACATCTATTGGATTCAGGCGATCATCACCATCGTGACATTATATCCCGCCTATTATCTGGCAGAGCTTGAGGGTGTCGCCATTGCGCGTGCGCTCATTGGGGTCATCATGTTTTATGTTATAAGCATACTCGTGACAAACAAATGTCAGGTTGCCTTTTCTCACATAATTAATGTTATCTGGCGTCCGGTTCTCGCAGGAATAATGATGTATCTGGCTTTGATAAATATATATCGTCTGATCGATATCAATGATCTTGCCCTATTAGCTCTCAAAATAATCATTGGCGCGGTATTTTATATATTGCTTGTGCTATTATTATGGCGCCTATCAGGAAGGCCCGCGACCTTTGAAGCAACCTTCATCCAGAAAGTTAAATCATATGTCCCGTTTTTAAAGAACTAAGGAAAATCTGCATGCATATCCCTAAGGCCAGACTTCCCATCATTGCGCTGGATCATACATCCTGGGACGGTAACTGGATGAACAGGCAGCATATTCTCTCCCGATTAGGGAAAAGGGGCTGGCCGATCATATATTCCAATGGCGCAAAATATTACAATGAAGTCAGAGACACTAAACTTATCGGAACAATAGAAGAAAAAGACCATGTGAAAATTTTTCATCCGGGTTTCATCATGCCGAGAAACTATCGCTTTAAAGCATTCGACAAGCTTGCCGTTAAACAACATTGCGCAGCGCTCAAGAAAAAAGCCGGCCTTAAAAAGGATGATGCTTTTATCGCTTTTTGTTTTCACCCAGATTTTTATCCTTATGTGAAAGAGCTGAATGCTCCCTATGTCATGTTCCATATTTACGATATATATCAAAAGCTGGGAACTGTAGAAAATACAAACAACGCACAGCTGCTGATAAAAAAAGCCAACCTTATCACGGCGGCATCAGAAACAATGTGGGATGAAGTCGTAGGGGACTCCCATTTAACGCCAAATATTATTTATAATGGTGTGGATTTTTCAAAATATGAAAATAAGGGCAGCCTAACCAATATTATTATCGATAAAGTGAAGGGTATGCCCGGCCACAAGATTGGCTATGTTGGTGCCATCAATTTAAAAGTTGATTTTGAATTAATTTACAATGTCGCTTTGAAATGTAAGGAAAACAGCTTTATTTTCATTGGCAATATTGTTGAGAAACCGATAGTTGAAAATAAAGTGGCGTCAAAGTTTTACAAAAAATGCCAGCAAAGCAAGAATATTCATTTTCTGGGGCCAGTATCCGGAGAATTGGTACCGCATATATTAAATTTAATGGATGTGAATACTATTTTCTATACCCGGAATGATCAAGATTGGGTTCAAGCAGGTTACCCGATAAAAATAAACGAATATCTCGCGGCTGGGAAACCGGTGGTCACATCATATATGCCAATATTGCAGGAATGTTTTGAAAACAATATAGCAATATGTAATTCTGTTGATGAATGGCGCAAGGCTATTGACCTTGCCTGCCAGGGTGATGGGGTGGGCACGGTAGAAAGCCGGAAAGAAATGGCAAAGGCAAATGATTGGCAATTCAGAGTCAATAAATTAGAAGAATTAATGTTTCGGATGCTTGAATAAGGCACGTTAATCACCCTGGGAAATTTATAGGCCCAATTATCAGAAAGAACCCATTATGGATTATATTATTTTAACGTTACTGCTGACAAATCTTGCGATAGTGCTTTATCTCTTCTTGAAAATTAAGAAAATTCACCTTTTCTGCTGGGATTTAAGCGATAAAATCTCCGTTGGTATTGCCCAATCTGTCAGGAATGTAGAAGCCCTTGATTATTTATACCGAAAATTCAATTTTTCCGAACCATTACCCCCCACGATGGGCTTTGCAGGTTCACCTGATTTTTTAAGGCTGATCGCAGATTACGCCCTTAACGATAATGTTGAGAAAATTCTGGAATGCAGTTCAGGAATATCAACGATCGTTATCGCCCAAGCCTTTAAAACAAAAGGAAAGGGTCATGTATACAGCCTTGAAAATGACGCCAAATACGCTGATATTACCCGGAATACTCTTAAAAAATATGGCCTCGAAGAATGGGCAACCGTCATAACCGCCCCCTTAGTAGAGATGAAACTATCGGGCGATCAATATGCCTGGTATGATTTTAGCGATAAAATCCCGGATGTGACATTTGATGGCCTTGTCATTGATGGTCCGCCCTGGTCTGTTTCCAAAAACGCCCGCTATCCCGCCGGGCCGCACCTGTTTCCAAAATTAAGAGCGCAGGGGCATATTTTTCTTGATGATTATATTCGCGAAGAGGAACAGGCTGCCGTTGAAATATGGCTTAGCGAGAATCCCGGCATGTCCCTCATCAAACACCCCTTCATGAAAGGCTGCGCCGAATTAATTAAAGGCCCCTGAATCTGGGCTAGAGAGCATAATCACCGCAGAAAATAAGGACGACACATGAACAACTGGGGCAGTATTATTTTGGATTTTGCGTCCAACATCTATTGGGTGGTGGGTATATTCATCTTTTTCACCCTCTTGCTGCATCTGCTCTTTGTACTCTGGTTTCCCTTAAGCCCGAGGACATGGAAGTTCGTGGATTATCTATGGTTATCTCTGGCCTTGCTGTCCACCTTGGGCCTTGTGGGGAACGCAAAACAATATCGGGCCGAAAACGCCCATTTTGAAAGTGAGTGGCACGCTGCCCAGTCATTAAACGATGTCAGAGGCTGGTATATAAATTATCAGATATTGATTTGCGCCGAAGCCAAAACCTTAAAAGAGAAAAACCTGAATGACACAAAATATCATGCCTTATGCGACTGGCTCGAAAAACGCATCAATGACCTGAACCTGATGCAAAGAGGCACAGAAAACTATCCTGTGCTGACCCCGTCCCTGACCCGGGGCCTGAAAGAATATTCGACAATCATTTCCAGTCTCGAGCAGAAGATACTGGACCGGCGCATTGCCATATACAATGATAAACGCGCCATCAACATGGAAAATGTCGAAGAAGGGCAGCGCACCACCGTGCAAATGATCATCATTATCATGGCACCTGTGATGCTGGCATTTGCCCTTGCCATCCGTTTCACCAAAGTTACGGCAGAATTCAGATTTCTTCCCCCCGGCCGGAAAGACTTGTAAATTCCTCTGGTGAATATCTCTGGTGAATATCTCTGAAAAAACAGCTATACTCAGGGGCATGTATAAAATCACCCTATCCTTTCTGCTGCTTGTTTTTATAATCCCGGGCGCACAATGCGCGCCGCCTGACCTGCTGGCAAAACTCAAAAAATCAACCCGCCAGCAGGTTATCGAAGTGGTCGATGGGGACACGGTAATTTTAAAGGATCAAAGCCGGGTCAGGCTGGTGGGTATTCAGGCCCCGAGACAACCTCTTAACCGCATGGCCCGCAAACAGTGGCCAGAGGCGGCGAAGGCTGAGGCCCAGAAAATGCTGTCCAGCCTTATCCTGAACCAACATGTCACCCTCTATTTCGGTGGCCAGAGAAGAGACCGATATGGCCGGGCCATGGCCCATCTTGTGCGCGACGACGGTCTTTGGCTGCAAGGCGAAATGTTAAAAAATGGCATGGCACGCGTCATGACTTTGCCGGACAATGCGGCTCTTGCCCCTGAAATGATGGCCCATGAGACCATAGCCCGGCAGGCAGGCAGCGGCATTTGGGCGCGGGACTATTATCGGCCCAAAGACCATCTGATGGCCAGTCAGCACAAGCATCGTTTTCAAATAATCACCGGCATAGTTAAAAATGTGGCCAAAATCAAAAGCACCTATTATGTCAATTTTGGTGATAACTGGCGCAAGGATTTCACCATTGTCATAAAATCAAGGGCGGCACGGAAATTCGTTAAAACAGGCCGGGACCCAAAAACATTTAAAGGAAAAAAAATTGAGATAAGAGGCTGGCTGAAATCATATAATGGCCCTATGATTGAGGCAACACACCCTGAACAGATCACCATCATCCAATGAAGGACATCACCATGGCACGCAATCGCATAAGTTATATCCCTCAAAAAATAAAGCAGAATATCCTGATGGCCCTCGCCGCCATACTGCCGCTTGTGTTGTCCGGCTGTATGACCACCAATCCGGCGACAGGCGGGTCTGATTTCACACCCTTCATGAGTCCGGCCAAGGAATCGGCGATCGGTAAAGAACAACATCCGCTTGTTATCAAACAGCATGGTGGTGTGCTGGATGAGCCAAAGGTTGCCGGTTATGTTGCTGTGGTCGGCGGACGGCTTGCCGCCGTATCGGAAATGCCCGACAGCCCTTTTACCTTCACGGTACTGAATTCCCCGATTGTCAATGCCTTTGCCTTGCCCGGCGGCTATATTTACGTAACGCGCGGCATCTTGTCCCTGTTTAATAGCGAGGCCGAGATGGCCTCCGTGCTTGGTCATGAAATTGGCCATGTCACAGGCCGCCATTCGGCAAAAAGATATAATCAACAGCTGTTCACCGGCCTTGGGGCGACGCTTCTTGGAGCCGCGCTGAAAAACAAACAGCTCAGCGATGCGGTCGGCTATGGCTCACAGCTCTATTTGAAAAGCTATTCCCGGGGCAATGAATATGAGTCCGATGCGCTGGGCGTGCGTTATTCCCTGCGCGCGGGATTTGACCCCTATGCCGCAGCGGATATGCTAAAGTCACTGGACGCGGAAAGCAAATTGCAGGATATGATCGCCAACCGCACCGGGCAGCAAAGACCGCCGGAGTTCTTCTCGACCCATCCCAATACTGAAGACAGGGTGGCGCGCGCCTTTGCCGCCGCCCAGGAAACTGGACTGGCGCAAAACAGCCGGGGTCGGGGGCAGAATCACTTCTTCAATGCCATTGATGGCATGATATATGGTGATGATCCAGCTCTCGGCCTGATCAAGGGCCGGCAATTCATCCATGGGCCAATGCGCCTTAGCTTTCAGGTGCCCAGAAATTACCGCCTGATCAATAGCACGGACGCCGTCTATGCCCAAGGCACCGGCCCGGCAGAGGGCGGCGTGGTTATTTTTTCCGGTGATGACCTTAAAGAACGCAGCATCATTGAATATACCTCCTATGTTTGGAAAACTTTTCTTGAGGGCGCCCCGCTGCAAGGGCTTGAGGATTTAACCATTAATGGTATGGCGGCAGTGACCGGCTGGCATAATATGACGGTCGCAAAGGTTCAGTCAAACGTCCGCATTGTCACCATTCAGCATTCACCGGGCAAGGCCTATTTCTTCCTGATTGTCACACCGTTGAGCAAATTCGATAGCTTACAGAATGACTTGCAGCGTATGACCCACAGCTTCAGGAAATTATCCACCAAGCAGGCCAAAGAAATCAAGGGCAAGGCCATCCGGGTGGTGACGGTACAAAAGGGCGATACTCCGGCGCATTTAGCGCAATATATGGCCTTTTCTCAGCATAAGCTAGATCGGTTTCTGGTCCTCAACGGCCTGACACCGCAAAGCAAGCTGCGGCCCGGTCAGCGGGTAAAATTAATTGTTGAGAAATAGGATCAGATCCCTGAATTATTCGGCAGGTTCCGGCAGGATTTGTTTCACTTCCCAGCCCAGAAACTTATATATCCCATCTCTGGTCTGTGACATCAGGATATAAAGTATCGGCACCAGAATAAGGGTAACCGTTGTGGCAAACAGAACGCCAAAGGACAAGGATACCACCGTCGGGATCAGAAATTGGGCCTGCACGCTGGTCTCCAGCATCAGCGGCATCAGGCCGATGAACGTGGTGAAAGAGGTCAGAAAAATGGGACGAAATCTTTCCTCTGTGGCAATTTCAACGGCCTGTAGCACATTGTATCCCTTATCCCGCAGGCGGCAGATATAATCCACCAACACCAGATTATCATTAATCACAACCCCCATGGCCGCCGCAATGCCCATGATCGAGAACATACTGATGTCCATACCCAGAATCAGGTGACCAATAACGGCCCCCATATAGCCAAAGGGCAGGGCGGTGAAGATAATGATGGGCTTGAAATAAGACTTAAAAGCAATGGCAAAAAGAATATAGATAATCAACAGCCCAAAGGCAAAATTGGTCGTGATGGACTCCATGAATTCTTTCTGTCCCTCATCACCACCGCCAAAGGTATGTTGAACATCACGATATTTCTTTTGCCATTCGGGGAAGAAATTATCTTTCAAATCCTGCTTTATCTTGTTAACTTCTGCCGCTTTGCCTTCTTCGAATGACGTGATAATTGTCAACGTGCGCGATCGGTCTATCCGGTGAATGGTCGTATAGGCCGGGCGATACGTGACATTGGCCACAGATCCGAAGGGCACTTCTGCGCCCTCGGCTGAGCGCACCCGCAACTTGCCCAGGGTATCAAAAGACTTTCTGTCCGCCTCTGGCATACGCACCATAACTTTGACATCGTCAATGCCGCGCGGGATACGCTGGACTTCTTCGCCGTAATAGGCCTGCCGTACCTGACGCCCCAGGTCGCGCAGGGAAATGCCCAGATTTTCCGCACTGGGCATCAGCGACAATACCGCCTCGGATTGCGCAGAGTCCGCCGTGTCGGTGACATAATAAATGGCCTCATAACTGGCCAGTTTCGCTTTCAGTTCAGCGGCCGCCGCCTCAATATCCTTCACATGCGGCGATGATAGACGTATCCTCAGTCCCCGGCTATTACGGTTGAAGGTATTATCAAATTTTATTTCCTTGGCATCGGGGAAAAACGGCGTTGCTTCCCGCCACATTCTGGTAATCTCTTCAGTGGAAATAGGGCGATCCTCACCCGGTTCCAGCACGAAGAATGCCCGTGCGCCCCAGCTGCTGGCGAATGACATGCTTGCCTTGAAAATTTTATCGTCCGGATATTTCGCTTCCAAGTCTTTCACCACAGCATACGCCGACCGCTCAAGTTCCTTGGTGGCCTCTTTCACGGTATCAAAGGGTACGCCGCTGGGGAAGGTATATTCCGCCCGGATAAAATCCTGGGGAATTGATGGCTGGAAAGTAAACCCCACATGGCCGCCCTTCTGAATACCCACCGTCACAATCAACAGCATCGCAACGAAGATGCTCAATGTCAACCCCTTGCGCCGCAAACATTTATCCAGAAAAGGCCGGTAATATTTGGCGATCGTGATCTCTAAAAAACGATTTGCCTTGGCTCTTAACCGATTGACAATTTCTGTCAGGCCGATCTTGGTAAAAAAATTGGCCAAAGGCCCTGGTTTTTCCTCGCCGCCATGACGTAAATGCGCCGGCAGTATCAACAGACATTCAATGAGAGAAAAAACCAATGTCAAAATTACAACAACCGCAACGACGAAGGTAAACTGGCGGGTCTCCCCGGGGACCATGGCCATGGGGGCAAAGAAAATCATGGTGGTCAAGGCCGAAAAAATAACCGGTTTTGTCACTTTAGTGCTGCCAAGGACGGCCGCCTTGGTCCCTTTGATGCCGCGCTGGTTCTCCCGATGAATATTCTCGCCAACGATAATCGCATCATCCACCACAATGCCCAGAACAAGAATAAACGCAAACATGGCGATCATATTCAGGCTTTCCCCAGTCAGGGGCAATATCATAAATGCGCCCAGGAAAGACACCGCGATCCCCACCACAACCCAGGCGGCAAGCCGCGGCGTTAAAAACAGCATCAGCCCCAGAAACACCAGAACAAGACCGCCCAGACCATTGCTGATCAGAGTATTGGCCCGGCTTTTAAAACTATGTGACTGATCTTCCCATATGACCGCCTCCATCCCCTCCGGCAAGTTGGGTTTGAGTGTATTTTCCACATACGCCGTAACCGTCTTGCTGATGGCCACCACATTGGGTGATTCCCCCATATTGACATTAAGAAAAACCGCGTTCTTACGGTTAATATGGGCCGCGAACCGCTCATCAGAAAAACCATCCACCACATTGGCAATTTCCTTAAGCAAAACCCGGGTGCCATCGGCGGCGCGCAAAACAACAATATTCTCGAAATCCGCGCCAGTATAGCGCTGGCCACGGGTCATAATCTGAATATTACCGGATTCATTATCCACCTTGCCCGCCGGCATATTGACCGATGTACGGGATATGGCCTGCGCCACGTCATCAAAACTCAAGCCATATTTCTGCAGGTTATACTCATCAATCTCAATGGAAATCTCATAGGGCCTGATCGCGTTAAGCTCAACCCGACTGATCCCCTTTAAGGCGGCCAGTTCATTGCGCACCCGGCGGCCCATTTCTTTCAGCTCGGCTTCGGGAATATCAGCCGCAAGGGCCAATTTCATCACGGTATTATTATATAGCGGCTGAGTGACAATGGGCCGCTCCGAAAGCCTTGGGAAAGTGTTGATCGAATCCACCCGGGCCTTCACCTCATTGAGCAGCCTTTGCATGTCATAATCATCGACCGCCTCGATAATGACACGCCCAAAGCCCTCACTGGCTCTCGCGCGCAGACGTTTAACGCCGTCAAGGTCATAGACCGCTTCTTCAATGCGGATGATGATCCGCTCTTCCACCTCTTCCGGGCCGGCCCCCAGATAAGCGACAGAGACTTCTATCTGGTTGGGGCGAATACTCGGAAAACTCTCTTTACCAACCTTTTGAAGCCCCACCAGCCCACCAATGATCAACAAAAACATGATCAGATTGGCGGCCACCGGGTTATGGACAAACCATTTCATGATATCATTCATGGCTGTTCACCTTCCCCCATATCACTCTGGCCCAAATCACTCTGGCCCAAATCATATTGAACCAACAGACCATCCACATCGATACCAAGCTGTGACACACAGACGATATCGCCGTCTTTCAGCCCTTCTGAAATAATAATATAGTCGCGGTTCGCTTCAACAACCTTAACCTTACGGGTACGTAATTTATTCTCTTTATCGACCAGAAGAACCTGACTATTCTGCCGCAATACGGCGCGCGGCAACTTGACGGCATTTTCATAAAGACGGCCTTCGACTTCTGCGGCCAGAAATTGCCCAATGCTGATCGGTAACTTATCCTTCAGCGATAATGTTTGATCACCGCGCAGTTCTGCCACCAGATACATGATACGGGTTGCACGATCAATCAGGCCTTCGGTGCGCACGACCTTGCCTTTCCAGTGATTTTCCTGGTCAGCAAAACGCCCCGTCAACGTCACATCAAGTTGAATCTTCCCGGATTTGAGGCCAGCAATATCCACCTGCGCCAGATCCTTGTTTGACATCGGCAGACGGATTTCCACCACATCGGTGGAATATAATTTGCCCACTTTCGTGCCCATACTCAAAACTTGGCCAAGGTCAACATTCTTTGAGGTCAATAGTCCATTGAACGGCGCGCGTATTTCCGTGCGCTCCAACGCCAGCTGCGCCACATGAAGATTGGCTTGCGCCGCTTCCAGTTTTGCTTTCGCATCGGCAAGCTGCGGTTTGCGCAGGGTCAGATCTGATGCTGCCCCTTGACCAAGCTGTTGCCATTCCGCCTTTGCCAGAGCGGCCTCTGCCTGTTCCCGCACCAGAAATTGACGGCTTTCAATCACCCGCGCCTGTGCAGAAGTGACCGCATATTGATAATCCCGGGGATCCAGGCGTAAAATCACCTCACCCTTATTGAAAAGGCCACCGGCAACAAATTTTTCCGAGACAAAAACTACTTGGCCTGAAACCTGGGGGATCACATCAATGGCTTGCCTCGCCTCCGCGGTGCCCTGGGTTTTCACTGACAGGACAACGCGCCCCTCATGGGCCGTAACAGCGCGAATATGCCGGGCAAGTTCGGCAACTGTTTTTTTCTCAGGCTCCGGCTTGGCCATCACCAATATCGCACTCAGCCCCCCGGCAAAAGCAAGGATAAATACAGGCAGAAGAAAAATAAGATTTTTCTTTAATTTACGCGGCCTTGATATCACTTTGTTCATAGTGAGTTTCCTTCATTGCGCCGATCTTTATTTATCATTTGAGCCGGGCTTACTTCTGCTGCGGTGAAATCACCGCCCAAGGCAAGATGCAGGGCAATACGGTTGTTAATGCGTTGTCTTTTAACCGAAAGAAGCTGACTTTGCTGGGCCAGGCTCTGTCGTTGGGAATCCAGCAACACCGAAATTCTGATCAGGCCCCGACCATATTGATCAAGGGCGACATTCTCAGCGGCAATGGCATTTTCAGCAGCGATTGCGGTATGTTTTAACTGTTCTTTCAATGATCTCTCACTGGATAAGGCATCTTCAACTTCCTTAAATGCGGTCAGTAATATGCGGGCATAAATCTGCTTCTCGGCCTCAAATATTTCGCTTTGCGACCGCGCCATATTGCGCAGCTTGCCGCCTTGAAAAATCGGTTGGGTCACCGTGCCGACCAATGACCAGAATATATTATCAAACCGCAACAAATCACTGAAATTTGCCGAACTGTTGTTGCCGCCTGCCGTGATCGAAAAACTGGGCAAAATGGCCTTATGCGCCGCCTGATTATTATAGCCGGCCACATGTAATCTTGCTCTTGCTGCGCGCAAATCAGGGCGCCGCTCCAGAATGTTGATCGGCAGCCCAACCGGCACATCCTCTATCAGGTCGGGCAAGGCGCCGGCGGCGATAATTTTTGCCGCCGGGTAGCGGCCTGCCAGCACTTCAAGGCGGCGTTTTTGCTGACCCAACTGATCCTGCCGGCGGCTTAAACTGGCCCGCGCGGCCTCAAGGTTGCTGATAATCAGGCGCAGGTCAAGGCCCGTGCTTAACCCCCGATTAAAGCGTTTCTCAACGATGCCTACGGCACGCTCAAAACTTTCCACGGTTTTGGTGGCCAAATCCATCTGGGACTGTGCCTCCGTCGCGTCAAACCAGCTTTGCGTTACCTGTGCCGCCAGGGACAATCTTGCCCCGGCCAGATCCGCACGAGCCGCTTCATAGGTCGATTCCGATGCAGCCGCTGCTGCTGACAATCTGCCCCAGACATCCGCTTCCCAACGCGCATCTAATCCCAGTGACAGGCTATTGCTGCTGACCGATGGAGTGCTGCTATGTTGGCGGCTGGCCCCAAAGCTGGCATTCAGGCTCGGATAGAGATTCCCCCGCGAGACGTCAGCGTTAAAGCCGGCGGCGGCCATCCGATGGGCCGTTGCCCGGAAATCCGGGTTATTGCTCAGCACTTCATCAACGAACAGCGATAGGCTGGCGATTTTAAGGTCATCCAACCAGCCATGACGCACCGCCGCCGCAGAGGATTGAAATCCCGCAGTCTGATTCTCGGCCCAGTTCGCAACAATATCCGGGGTTGGAAGATTCTTGTCCGTTAAGGGCATTTTAGCACAAGCGGCCAAAATAACCATCGCAAGGGAAAGGACCAAATACTTGGCACTTTTCATCATTATATCCTTCAACCGGCGCCCTATTTTTAGGGTCGCAGGTTCCGTAGTTCACAATTATATATATGTGATATCTTCCACTTATCAATATATCGAAAATAAATTAACAAAGCGATTACTCTGGTCTCGCCTGATCTCAAAATATTGCTCTTTGATCGCAAATAATTGCTAAAGCTGAACAGAAAGATGGTCCAGCGCATCACCTTCGGGCGAAAAACAGACCGCATTCAACCCACCGCCGCGACCACTGCCCCCGTCCAAAGTGGCCGTATGAGGCTGCTGCAATCGCAAACCGCCATTGGCATGGTCATAACCGCGAATGATCCGTGAAAATCCGTTATAGGCCGTATCGATGTCATCAAAACGTCCATTATCCCACCAGAAATTATCTTTCTGCATATTCAGAGGCCGGGACACATCCACCGAGGCATGAACAAATAATATTGTGCCTTGCCGGGTAAAGGCCGCCCGGCGCAAACTGCTGAGCAAGGTGCCATGTCCTGGGTGATGATTGATGGTCCGGCGCAGGCTTCCGGTCCATTTGGAAATTGAGACCATGCCCTCTCTTGCTATGGCCCGCGCCACATGAGCCGGGGTGCCGTAACATTCGATCACGGGGCCAAGGTGATGCCCGAGCAGCCAGTCCATAACCTCTGCCGGATTGGGAGCAAATTGTAATTGCAGAAGCTTGCTCAGCATCTCTTCCCGTGCGCCGCGCAAATATACAAAGGCATCGGGTTTTGATGTCTCATGGGCCGCCATAAATTTCCGTCGGGCCAAAAGCAGCTCATTAAGGGTTTCGATAGCCGTCGGATTATTGCCAAAATAATTTCCCAGATAAACCAGCCTGTCGCCCATCTGAAAGCGGGCATTAAGTTTCTGATGCAGGATATTCAGAGCCTCGGCCTCTCCGTGGATGGCGCCAACAGCCCAAATCCGCTTCGCCTGATCAAGGCAGCCAAATTTCTCCATATCCATATTCGAAAGGTCAGTTATGTCCATAGACACGCAAATCACCTGCTGTATTTTGATACTTTAACATCCCGATTATACAGTAAAACCCTGAAGCATGAACCGTAAAATTGCTGCAACATCACTATATGAAAAAATGAGCCTGAATGTCATTCAGGCTCATTTGATCTATTTTATTTATATCTTATGGCATAATTTAGGCAGCTGTCAGAACCTCAGCCAATTTCAACATGGCATCTTTTTCAGCAATCTCTTCCACAGCGGCAACTTCACGGGCCAGACGGCTTATGGCTGATTCATAAATTTGACGTTCACTATAGGATTGTTCCGTCTGATCGCCGCCCCGATGCAGGTCCCGCACCACTTCAGCCAGATGAACCAAATTACCTGAATTGATTTTAGCCTCATATTCCTGCGCGCGGCGGCTCCACATGGTGCGTTTCACGCGGGCGCGACCTTTCAATGTGGTATAGGCCTTATCCATGACCAATTGACTTGACAGAGACCGCATACCAGAAGGTTCAGCTTTACTGGTCGGGACCCGAAGTGTCATCTTCTCACTTTCGAAACGAATCACATAAAGTTCGAGCTTCATACCGGAAATTTCCTGCTCCCCGATTTCTGTTATAACGCCAACCCCATGCTTGGGATAGACAATATGTTCATCAACAGAAAAGGCCAATTTTTTTTCTTTAACCATAGTAAAATCATAACTCCAAACTATTCACGAAACAGCCTGTTTCGCTAAAATTTCAATCAAAAGAACGGCCATAGGAAACAGCTTGAAGTATATATACTAAGATATTCTGGATCCCAATTCATAACAAAAAAATTATGGTAAATGAACCCTTAACACATATATTACACGCAAAAAAAACCACATGCCAGTTCTTAGCAGAACTGGCATAAAATTCCCTCAGCCGGGATTTATCATTTGAAACAAAGCGTTAAAAAAACACGTTCAAACGTCTATATTGCGAACATTATAACATATTTATAAATAAAAAAACACCCCAAAATAACTACCGCCGCCCTTTAAGGCACAGAACCCCTTTATCATACCGGATAAGTAACGAATATTAAAGTCTTCCCCGACCGGCGGCGCAGCCCGCCTGAACACGAAGCCCACTGGAGCCTGATGCGTTTTCATGTGGCAAGACTGACAAGACGATGCCTACGAGAATTACGTGAGGCGCAGCTCGTCGCACCACACGGGCCCTAGGTGCCTGAACCGGGTTTTTCGCTGAGAGCCGCCAGTTTATTTTCTTCCGTCAGCACCTCATCAGCGCCGGGAAGCGGATCAATTTTCTCTGTTATATTGGGCCAGACGGCCGCATATTTTTCATTGATCTCAAACCATTTTTCCAGGCCGTCTTCTGTATCCGGCACGATGGCTTCCGCAGGGCATTCCGGCTCACAGACACCGCAATCGATGCATTCATCCGGATTAATGACAAGCATGTTTTCGCCTTCGTAAAAACAATCCACCGGACAGACTTCCACGCAATCTGTATATTTACATTTGATACATGCCTCAGTGACCAAATATGTCATGACGCTCTCCTTTTTCTTAATCCCTGCAAGGACGACATCAAAGTCCTATTCCTGCATATACCATCTGTGAAACAGGATACAACTAAAAAAACCCAAATATCGCCGCTTTTGATAAAAATATATTTAGCGTTTAATTTTGGGTCAATTTGACTTTTTTGCGAATTTGGCCGCTTTTCTTGTCGGAAATATACAACAGCCCTGTCACCCGGCGCATCAGGTTGCTTTCATAGGGATCCTCTTTACCGTCAGCGAAAACCACTTCCCATAAAAGCTCAAGAATATTTTCCCGGCCAGCTTCATCGAAATGATCCTTTATTTTACGGGTGAAACACAGCATGTGATTGGTATCGCCCTGTGCGGCAAGGGCTTCGACAAAAAGCTCCAGCGCGTCAGCTGAAGACAGGCCGAGCCTATGTTCCAATAGATGGAGAATATGTTCCCGTTCAATCCGTGAAAACTGGCCGTCATGACTGGCCACCTCAATCATCAGGGCCGCTGCGGCAAGTTTTTCATCGCCGGGTTCTTCTATCACCGCCGGCAGAGACACAGCAGAACGGTTTTCGAGCATAATGCTCAATCTTTTTATGATGGACACGATTTATATTTCCTTATTTCGTCAGCGAGGCGCTGAAGAATTTTGTCACCTGTTCGGCGATTTGATGTCTTTCCCCCAGATTCATAAAATGGTCATGCTTCATATGTTCTATCAACGACTGATTCATCAGTAGAACTGACAAGCCGTGAACCATGGCCCAGGCAGAAAATTGGGCCACTGCCGGATTTATCTTCCGGGCATTGGGAAGGGCCAGACATTCTTCCACCGTATCCTGAAGATATTTAAAACTATTATCAGAAACATCATGCAGACCGCAATATTTATTATAATCGCTCAGTTCATACTCGAACATCACCTTGAAATGCGCGGGATAAGCCTCCGCAAAATCCACATATCTCATGCCCAGTTTCTGAAGACGTTCAAGGGGGTCCTTTTCCGCGACCACAATTTCCAGCATCGCTTCCCCCAACTTGCGCATACCCTCTTCTTTCAGTACGGCAATCAGGGCTTCCTTATCCTCGAAATGGCGGTAAGGGGCCGTCTGGGATACCCCGGCCCTACGGGCCAAGGCCCTGAGGCTCAAATCATCCAACGTGCCGTCTTTCAAAATTTCCAGCGCGGAATCAATTAATGCTTCACGCAAGTTACCGTGATGATATGACTTTCTACCTATAGGACAACATATTTTACCCAAAAAAAATTCCCAAGCTGTATCATTGGCCGACCTTTAAGGCCGGGGCCTTTAAAGGGGAATGATTATCCACTTTAATGTTTACGCTGTCAATATATTATGGCTTGAGGATAAGTTGTCTATTTTCCACCCTAAAGCCAGAGAGCCGGTTGAGGAAGTTCATGCCCAATAATGACACATTCATTTGCCCCTCCTGTGATACGGAAGCCAGAACATCAGACATTTCTATTGGATTCAAGGTCATACTATCCAATTTGACAAAAGCTTTGCGGGTTTGCCCGTTGGCGGTTTGAAATATTCTATCATATGTCAGGCTTGATGGATCAAGGCCCGCATTCACAGCATCCTGATAACTTAGGGCAATATGGCTGGCCCCGGTATCAACGACAAAACGGACCGCCGTGCCATTAACATCAATATTCAGCCAATAATGGCCATCACGGCTCATCGGCACACGAATATCGCCGTTATAACCAGCCATGTTGGTTTTTTCATAAACCATTTCGTTGGCGGATTTCTGTGCCGTCTGCTTAATATTTTCGCCTGCCTTATGAGATAGCGCAACAAATTTATCGCCAAAATAGGCCACAAAAACAGCGACAAAAAACGCAAGAAAAATTATTTTTGATGGGCTGCTCATCCTTTGTTCCGTCTGTTCATAACGTAGAAAACCAATGGATAGTATAAAAGCAACATATTTAAGAAATTTAAAAAATTGATAGAATTCTACTTATCTTGATAGGGTGGGGTCAATCGGGGAACAGATTTCTCAATTTATCTGTCGCGCGCCGCTCGGTTTTTGTCGGGCGGCCAGCGCCCCTGTCCCGGTGGGCAATTTTTTGCTTTTCAATTTTCCGGGTTTCTTCGGGCGGCGGCGTCATGTCATCATACAGGGTCTGCGCTTCGGGGGCCGGGCCGCGCCGATTATTGAAGCCTCTGACCTTGGCGATTCTAATGGTTTTCTCTTGGGGAAAGGTCAGCACATCCCCCACGACCACCGGCGTTTTTGCCTTAATGATTTTAAGACCATTAATCCGGACTTTTCCCGCGCGGCAAACTTTACTGGACAGGGAACGGGTTTTAAAAAAACGTGCATGCCAGAGCCAGATGTCGATCCTTTGCCGGATGTCTTTGTCCTGTTTGCCATCGGCCTCTGTCATATCCCGACGATACTCACTTTTTTGATTTAAGCTGATCTTTCAGGCCCGCCAGCGCGGCAAAAGGGCTATGAGGATCAACCGCCGGGGCCTTCTGGCCCCTATTATTGCTACTATTTTCCGAAGGTTTTTTATGGGAAAACTTCCTCGAACTGGCAGTGTTCCCTTTCGAATTGCTTCTTGCGCCAATTTTGGGGCCAGTTCTGTCCTTGGCTTTGTAAATGATTTTCCGGCCCTCAGCCGTTCTTTCGTCCTTTGTATCTATATTGCTGCTTTGGGTAGAGGTTTTTGGCCCGCGCTGAGGCTTTTTCTGATAAGGCTGATGGCTGAAAAGAAATATTTTTTCCGGCGCCACAGGGCCCTCTATCGCCATATCCGCCGGGGTTTCTTCAATTTTAGTCGGAGCCGGGGCTGAGGCCGAGGCCGAGGCTGAAGCAAGAGCGGGGACAGGAATCTCTTCCGCTTTAACATCTGCCGCCACAGGGGCGCGGTTTTCGGCAATTTTAGCGGCTTCCTCCGGGCTATATTCCTTGCGGATATAGCCCAAATAAGCCATGATTTCCGTAAAATCATCGCCGCTGGTGCCGACAAGGCTCATCAGGTCAGGGTCAGCAGGAAACGGCCCTTTCAGGGAGGTATCGCGCGCCGCATTGGCCAGTCGCTCCAGCATGTCAAGGCGCACAGCATTCCTGCTAACGACCCGATAACCGGACATCTCATAAAAATCGCGCGGGGCCGAAGGGTCAATAGCGATGGTGCAGAGACCCGCCACAGGAACATCCGGCAGGCTGTCCATATCATGGTATAAGGCCCAAAGAAAC
>Ga0316204_10006472_pt1 | contig 17987 bp, 13 predicted proteins | sample 6monrhotite_MG_2_FD_205661 | JGI IMG/M metagenome (GOLD analysis project Ga0316204, IMG submission 205661) | Microbial mat bacterial communities from mineral coupon in-situ incubated in ocean water Damariscotta River, Maine, United States -... | ecosystem: Environmental > Aquatic > Marine >... | reverse complement strand
AAACTATTGGAATGTCATTATTGGAATCAGTAACATAACCACGAATGAGTTCCTGAGAATACCCTAGTTGAAAAGTGAAAACCAGTAATAATCCAGTGAGTAATTTCATCGGCAAATATATGTAAAAAAAAAGACCGCCATATGGCAGTCTTTAACTGATCTTTGAGTAATTAAGTTACTTACTTACTTTATCTACAATTGCTTTAAAAGCATTTGGATCATTCATTGCAAGGTCTGCCAATACTTTACGATTCAACTCGATATTGGACTTCTTTAGATTTCCCATTAATTGAGAATAAGACATTCCATGTGCTCTGGCTCCTGCATTAATTCTTTGGATCCAAAGTTTTCTGAAATCTCTTTTCTTTGCTTTTCTATCACGATAAGCATAAGTCCAACCTTTTTCAACGGCGTTTTTGGCAACAGTCCAGACATTTTTCCTTCTGCCAAAATAACCTTTGGCAAATTTCATTATTCTTTTCCGTCTTGCTTTTGATGCTACAGAATTTACTGATCTAGGCATAATTTTTAATTTTTTGGCTACTGGTGTCTGACTGAGTCAGATCTTTATACCATGCAACCTGGTGAAACAATAAACCTCAATACTAAACCTAAATGTTTAGCATAGCTTTGACATTAGGAACATCTGCTTTGTGCACAAGTCCCGTTTTTGTCAAATTTCTTTTTTGTTTGGTCTCCTTCTTAGTCAGGATATGGCTTTTGAAAGCATGCTTTCTTTTAATTTTGCCAGTTCCCGTAAGTTTAAACCTCTTCTTTGCTCCTGATTTTGTTTTAACCTTAGGCATTTTATGTTATTTACTTTTTTTTACTTGATTTAGGTTTTGGAGATAACATTAAAAACATCCGTTTACCTTCTAACTTAGGGAGTTGATCTACTTTACCATGCTCCGCTAATTCTTGTGCAAACCTTAATAATAAGATTTCTCCTCTTTCCTTAAAAACGATGGTTCTACCAACAAAATGCACATATGCCTTTACTTTGGAACCCTCGCCTAAAAATTTGATGGCATGTTTAACTTTAAAGTTAAAATCATGATCATCGGTATTTGGGCCAAATCGAATTTCCTTTAAAACAGTTTTCTGTGTTTTGGCCTTTATTTCCTTTTGCTTCTTCTTCTGCTCGTACTTAAACTTCGAATAGTCAATTACTTTGCATACCGGAGGTTCTGCCTTTGGTGAAATCTCCACCAAGTCTAGACTCTGCTCCTTTGCAAGCTTTATTGCTTGATCAATTGGATATATATCCACCTTGACATTTTCACCTACCACCCTTACAAAAGATGCGGTAATTTTATCGTTTACTTTGTATGGCTCTTCAACCCTTCCTCTAAAGGGTCTCCTGCCTCCTCTTCTTGGTTTAATAGTTAATTGCTATTTTAATTGAAAATTTTCAGGATGCAAATATCGCTAATATTTTCGATATACAAAACCTGAATTTATAATATTTAATATTCTAATTGACTTTTGAAAATATTCATAAACTCATCAATGGAATGAGTCCCTATGTCTCCTTCCCCATGTTTCCTTGCTGATACACTTTTTCCTTCTTCTTCTTTTTCACCTACTATAAGCATATAAGGAACTTTATTTACTTCTGCATCACGTATTTTTCTGCCAATTTTCTCATCCCTATGATCTACAAAACCTGTAATTCCTTCAGATTCCATAGTTTTAAATACCTCATTTGCATAATCTGCATATTTCTCAGAAATAGGTAGTACTGCAATCTGATCGGGACTTAGCCATAATGGAAAATTGCCTCCGGTATGTTCAATAAGAATAGCCATAAAACGTTCCATTGAACCAAACGGAGCTCTATGGATCATTACCGGCTGATGCTTTTGATTATCTGCTCCAGTATACTCTAACTCGAATCGCTTAGGTAAGTTGTAGTCAACCTGAATAGTTCCAAGTTGCCAGCTCCTCCCAAGGACATCTTTAACCATAAAATCAAGCTTAGGGCCATAAAAAGCAGCTTCTCCGAGTTCTTGAACGGTAGGAAGACCTTTTTCCGCAGCTGCCTCAATAATGTCACTTTCAGCACGTTCCCATGCTTCATCAGAACCAATATATTTCTCCTTGTTTTCAGGATCTCTTAGAGAAATTTGCGCTGTAAAATTATCAAACCCAAATGCCCCAAATACATAAAGAACAAGATCAATTACTTTTTTGAATTCATCTTTTACCTGATCAGCTCTACAGAATATATGGGCATCGTCTACAGTAAACCCTCTAACACGAGTTAATCCATGTAATTCTCCGCTTTGCTCATAGCGATAAACAGTTCCAAATTCTGCCAATCGAACTGGCAGATCTTTATAAGACTTTGGACGGGCATTATATATTTCACAATGATGCGGGCAATTCATCGGTTTTAGAAAAAACTGTTCCCCTTCATGAGGTGTATCAATGGGTTGGAAAGAGTCTTCACCGTATTTTTCATAATGGCCTGAAGTCACGTAGAGATTCTTGTTTCCGATATGCGGGGTAACCACAGGGTCATAACCTGCTTTTACCTGCGCCTTACGAAGAAAATTTTCTAATCGCTCTCTCAGACGAGTACCTTTAGGCAACCATAGGGGCAATCCCATGCCTACTTTTTGTGAAAAAGTAAACAGGTCCATCTCTTTGCCAATTTTTCGATGATCTCTCTTCTTTGCTTCTTCAAGCATTTCAAGATACTCCGTTAATTCTTTTTGTTTTGGAAAGGTAATTCCATAGATCCGAGTCAATTGCTTATTCTTCTCGTCTCCTCTCCAATAAGCACCCGCCACATTAAGTAACTTGGCTGCCTTAATACTTCCTGTATTTGGAATATGTGGACCCTTGCATAGATCTGTGAATTTGCCTTGTTCATAAAAGGTAATTTCTCCATCCTGCAATTCACTGATCAATTCAAGCTTATACTCATCTCCCTTTTCTTCAAAATACTTGATAGCATCAGGTTTAGATACTTCAGAACGTATAAAATCATTCTTTTGCCTGGCCAATTCAAGCATTTTATCCTCAACCAACTTCAAGTCGTTCTCTCCTATTTCCTGACCTCCCAGATCAATATCATAATAAAACCCATTTTCAATTGGGGGACCAATTCCAAATTTCACACCTGGATAAAGAGCTTCTAGGGCCTCGGCCATCAGATGTGCCGATGAATGCCAAAATGTTGATTTACCATCATCATCATTCCATGTAAGCAACTGAACATCTGAATCTTCTTCAATAGGACGACTAGAATCCCATACCTCTCCATTTACTTTTGAAGACAGGACATTTCTGGCCAAGCCTTCACTGATACTCATGGCAATCCCATGGCTGGAAACACCTTTTTCGTACTCTCTTTCAGATCCGTCCGGTAAAGTAATTTTGATCTTCTCTGACATTGTTAATTTTTAATATCTCTTGGTTTTAATGGAATCAATTGAGGTCTTTGTGATCTCTCCTGTTCTAGTTTCCGCAAATATGCAACTTTTCGATCGAGTTTTGCTAATTCCTCCCTTACTAATTGATCTGTAGAATCCATTGCCAATAGCTTTTCATAGTTTTCTCTTGATTTCTGGTAAAATCGTTTTCTTTCAAATGCACGAGCATTTAATAAAAAGGCATTACGGTTTAGCGAATCTAACTCAAGAAGTCTTCTAGCAAAATAAATAGAAGAGTCATACTGATAGGTTGAAAATTTTATATTCCCCAGCAATTGATATACCCTTGTTCTATAAAGAGGGTTCCCAGAAAGTCTATTGATCATTAAGGCTGCACTGTCATATTTTCCCTGACTATATAAAAGACGCGAATAGGTTAGATCCGCCTTATCTCCCTGACCGGGAATATTTTTCAGTTTATTAATGTAAAAGTATGCAGCGTCTATATCTTGATTGGCTATGGAATACTCCACAAGATCGTACATAGCAGGGTAAAATTCCGGATTAATATCCAACACTTGTAATAATACTGAATTGGCTTCTACCTGTTTTCCTTGCTGACCGAAAATTTTTGCCTTTAAATAATAAAGATCCACATCAAGAGGCAGCAATGATAGGGCAGTTTCTACAGCTTCAAGAGCCCTAGGGTAATTTTTCAATGCAGCCCAGGCATTGGCCATTGCAATATAGGTTTGGGGTCCTCTACTCCCTAACTCCTGCGCTTTTAATGCGGCAGATAAAGCCCGTGAATAGGAGTCTCTTTCCATCATCAATCGGGCCTTTAACTCATAATAACCGGCTTGTTCATCGTTTAATTTTATTGCTTTTTCAATATCATCAACAGCCTCTTTAATCAGCCCAGTCTGAAACCTGACATTAGCACGATGATAATAGTAAGAAGGATTGTCTCTGTTGGATCGTTCTTTGTTGTTCAAGTATGACAATAAGGTATTTGCATCATCAATCTGTGTCGGCTCCTCAACCAATTGATCTGAAGAGTAATTGGGCCCACACGAAACCAGGATGAAAATCCAGATAATATTTAAACTGACTATCTTTAGCATTAAGAAGTAAAACTACCGAAGTTAATAGAACTAAAAAAGAAGGAGACACTCCATCTGTATCAAAATAATTTTTTTTATCGTTTAATTATTTATGCAACTGGTTTAATCATGAAAAAATTGCTAAAAATTACTTTCCTTTTAATTTACCTGATCCCCTGCATGCTCTACGCACAGGATGACCAGAAAGTACCAATTGTCGAAATCCTTTATGGAACAATTCAAAAAGAAGGTGCAAAACAGGCGGTAAGCAAATATTATGAATTAAAACGAAGCGATCAGGATTTATATGATTTTTCCTTCAGTGAATTAAATCGATTAGGTCTACGGCTGATTTCTGAAAATAATACATCTGAAGCCATAGAAATATTTCGACTTAACCTTAAAATTTTTCCTGAAAAGGTAACAGCGCATAATAACCTGGCAGATGCTTTGGTAAAAGCCGAAAAAAAGGAAATAGCACGTAATTACTATCTAAAGGGTCTTGAAAAGCTCAATGCTATTGACCCTATCGACTCTACTATATACCAAAGCTATTACGACTATGGGACTCGTCAAATTAGTATAATTGATGAGCTCAATACCACTGCTAGCTCTGATTTAAATTATCGCGCCTATGTAGGGGGTATTCCTGCAGGCAATTGGGATGTGGATCAGGTAATTGCATTTAAAAAAAACAACAACCTGGGATCAGTAAACTATCTTCAGGAGAACTTTTACAATGCACCTGTACCTTTGTTTGTAGAGAATGAATTTGAAAGTAATTCACCTGATTTAGTTTCAGGATTTGTAAAAGGTGTATACCGTGATCATAAGGATCAACAAATATCCACTCTTTCTAATCAATGGGATTCTGAACAATGGGATGATCAATTCCCGGAATTTATTAAGCAAGCAGTTTCTCATGATGGAGAGCCCTATTATATGCCAATCACTTTCCAATGGAATCCTATTTGGTACCGAAAAGATATTTTTGATTCACTAAATTTAAGTGTGCCAGATACTTGGGAAGAGTTGATGATTGTATCTGAAAAACTTCATGAACATGGAATTAAAGCATTTACTGTTTCCGGAAAAGGGTGGCAACCACCTCTTGCACGATGGTTCACCATCTTAAGCCTGAGAATCCATGGTCCCGAGTTTTTTGAATCTTTTATGAGTGGGAAAATATCCTGGGAAGATCCAAGAATTGTGGAAGTTTTTGAGCACTGGAAACTTATGTTTGACCGTCATGTCCTGGATACCGCTTCTGCATCCAATAATTGGACGGATGCTGTACAAGACCTTGCCAGCGGGAAAGCAGCAATGTGGAATATTGGGGAATGGTTATTTGAATTTTCACCTATCCACAATCAAATGAAAAACTTTGGAGTTTTCCCAATGCCTGTAATTAATCCGGAAATTGAATCAGCGGAGATATTGCACCTTTATGGAATTCATAAACTTAAAGCCTCTGATACCAATACAAATGCTGATAAATTTTTAAGGCACATGGCGTCTGCAAACATTCAGGAATCCAATCACAAACTTCTCAAATATAGAATCCCTGCAAATAAGAATAGCTGGAACAACCTAAATGAAATTCAGAAAGAAGAACTGGAATATTTAGAAAAGGTACGGCATTTTGTACCCCTTTTTGAATTTAATACTCATCCAGAAATTGCACAGGCAGCCTTGGATGAGTTTTTGTATTTTTGGCAGCACCCAAATGAATCAATGGAAGTAATGGAACGAATGGAAGCTTTGAGAAAAAAAATATATCCTGATAATTAATCATTATAAACTTCCTCAAGCAATTGCCTAAGCTCTTTTAAAAATGAAGCCTGATTTGCTCTAAGCTTTAGATTATTTTGATCAATAATTTTTTCAACTTTAGCTTTATCCGGCAATACCTCAAAAAGATCCTTCTTGCTTTCAATACGCTTAGATCCCCAGGAACCTGTTACATAATATTCATCTTTCCTATTAAACCTGAATCTGTATTTCGCATAGTTCGTTTGAGCCATCTTAGATCTTTCCTTAATCCTTCTTATCAACAGACGTACCTCACCATGCTTAAAGGATTCTTCATAAATCCCTGTATTGAGTCCGGTAACTTCATCCCTCTGCAAATAGACAAATAACCCCTCATTTATCACAAATCTATTTACGCGACGCTGATCAATTATCAGGTACCTAACCGTATTATCCATATAAATTAAGGTGACAAGCTCTTGATTTAATACATCATAATTGAGAGGTATATTTTTAAACATTAATCCATCCAGATACAGCAAGCTACTGGAGTAAGTTTTACTTTCATAGTATTGATGTCCTGCTGTCTGAGGATAAGATTTGTAATAATTTTTAGCATTAAGCAACAACCCATTAGGTTCAATTTTTTCCAGATAATTCTTTAGCGCCATTCTATTTCTAGCTGCCAAAATCTGGTCCTGTTCATCCACTTGAGACATCAATGGAAATGAAGTCAGTAGAAAATAAAGAAATACAATATTTTTCATTTTCATCGTCGAGAAGGGATTACTTCAAACAATTGGGTTTCAAAGAGTATTTCTCCATTTTTTCCAATACCAACAACCTCTACATTATACTCTCCTGAAGCATCAGAAGTAAAAAATTCTACCTCAACCATTCCATTCTTAATAGTAGGCTGTGCTTCCCAAAGCAAGGTATTCCTATAATCGGGGATACGGCTTTTTATAGATTTATTGGTATAAACAGGTGCATAAAATATCCTTGGTTGAAGTATGGATTTATAAATTTTGCTTTGAACATCCTCAGGCAATTTTTTCCCACCCAGGTTTCCCTTATGAGTAATTACATTGATCAGACCATTCTCTGTTGATTTACCAGACGTAAACTGTCTGGATACAACATCAATTCTATTTACTTCCTCAACATCTAATGACCATAAGTAATCCAAATTTTTGATTGGAGCACCATCAATCATCAAAAGTGCCGCTTGATTATAATCAATCGAACGATATTCAAAGTCTTTTACATGTAATTGCTTAATTCCATTTTTTTTCCGTGTAGAAGCAAAACGTACATACTCTTTAAATACTTCTTGCAATGTTGGAAATTGAGTATAGTCCTCAAGTTTATAGGAGGCATCCGGAACGCCATAAAAAGGAAAAGAAAGAGGAGAAACTATTTCTCCTCTATTCTTTGTTTCATTTGTATATGAATTTGCAAATTGGATATCCAACGCATAATCTTCAAAAAAGTCAACCATTCCAGGGCTAATTCTGAGGTGCTTTTTAACTACTGTTTGCTCAGATTTAAAAAATGGATCTTCCACTGAAATAGTTAGATTGGCCACATTAATTTCTTTCGACCAAAACAACAGATCTGATCCCTCAATAAAGGGAGAGATTTCGAATGAAAAAGAATTATCTTCTTTAGGAGAAAATGTATAAAGCTGGCCATTTTTACCACTAAACACAGCTTTCATTTTGTCCGGTTTAACCGAAGTGTCCGATATTTTGCCATTTATGATAGGCGCCTGAATTTCAGGGACATATTTTAATTCAGGAACCATGTTTTCCCAATCAAATCTTCGCCATCCATATACCATCATTGCCTCATCTAAACTATGGCCATACTTTTTATCTCTTAAATAATCTTCTGAGTTCACATACTCTCCATTGAGGTCAGATTGTAGGTATAGGTATTCAATTGGATCGTGATTAGCTCTATCCAAATCCTGATTTACTTTATAAACAGTTAAGGAGGCTCCTGAAGAAGCATCAAAGGAATCATCTAGAAGCAATTGAACATTAACTTTCTCTCTATGACCAAAAGAAGTGCCGTTCATCTTTAAGCCTGTTTCAATAGATTTTTCTGGATACTTGAAAAATAATCGTTCTGCAAGTGGCCTATACTCTTCATCTAATACAGTTATATGATTGACTCCTGCCTCCAATTTATCTTGATTGATATGTAAAACTCCTTTCCCATTTTCTATTACTACTTCTTCAAGGAGTGCAAGCTTGCTTCTACAATGCAACAATAAATTCAAAGGCTCGGAATAATTCTTACTGCTGGTAATTTCAATTACTGAAGTATCAAAATCGAAATTCAACACTATTCCATTCTTTTTTATATTGGGTAAAGGGGAATTGATTTCACGATCTTTTAGCGGAAGAGTAGCTGAATAGGATATTCCGTATTTTGGTGAAAACTCAAAACTTCCTATTCCTTGCTCAGAAGTCACACAGTATGCTATTTCTTCATCTCCAGACATTATTTTCACGGTGTCAGCCACAGCTTCACCCAAATTATTAATCACCTGAACAGCCACACGACTCCTTAATCCATTCACCAGCACCCCTCCTTCGGGATAAAACCGGATATAGTAGTCATTTACTTCGGGAATACTTTCATAGTGGGTTTTAAATGGGTTGATGATGTTTATTTCACGTTCAAAGAAGTATTCCTCCGGCTGATTTTTCATCAAAGAGGTATAGGCTCTGATTCGATAAACCCCAGTACTAATTTTAGAATTGATGTAGAACTGGCCCAGAGCCATTCCATTATCAACCATGATTCTTTCCTGAAAGATTGGAAGATTATCTTCTCCTAGAATTTCAACATAAGCAACCTTACTGATTTCTGATAATGAATGAAAGGTGGCATCCAATACATACAATTTAAACCAAAAGGTTTCTCCCGTAAAATAATAAGGCTTATCACTATGGAGAAAAACCTTTTCCTGCGGAAAGAATGTTACATTTTGTTTGAATTGTTTTTTATAGTCCTGGTTCGTTTGTCCCAGCAATTGAAGCTGAAATGAAATAACTAGGAGGAAATATAATAAGTATTTTCTATTCATTCTATTCTTCCCAAAAATCCGGTTCCTGATTTGTTCCACCATGTACAGTGCAGTCACCACAAAATGGAGTTACCAATGTATATGCATTTGGAGGGCATTCTATTCCTAAAAAATCATAAAATAATAACCCATCTCGAACTTTTGAAAATACTTCAGACAATGCAGTTTCACTATAATACACAGTATCGAACTCCTGAAGGCAAAATGGAGTTAATAAGTCTTCGACAAACACTCCATCCGGGAGATCTTCCGCAGAAATAAAAACACGCTCATCAGATACTCCACTCACTGAAAAATATCCCAGAACCTGTTCGTTGGGTCTGGAAACATTACTTAGATTTGATTTTATATTACGTGGCTGAACATCAAAAAGACTTCCTGACTCACTACTGGTTTCTTGCAAACCCTCCCAAAATAAATATTCAGTTTGAGTTAGCGCGTGTTGCCTTACCTGAAAACTATATCTATTACGAAGTCTGTCCGGGTCAGTTGTAACATACAATAAAGGATGCCTTGAAACCACATCTTCTTCATTACTTAATGAATTGGACAGGTTTATTTTATTTGAAGTGGCCTCTTTAAAGCAATAGTCATTCGGCTCAATAAATTGATAAGAACACTCATCAGTCAATATCCAGAGAGGAAAAAATGGTACTCTGTATTTCCAGGTTTCCACCCACTCGTACCTATAAAAAACTGTATTGTCTTCAGGGTCTTTGGAATCTACATAGATCTGAAATCCAGATTTTGGAACATCGTTGACTAATTTTTCCTCAAATTGCCAATACAATCTATCCACAGGAGGAGACGGTTTCATCAGCATCCATTCTGATTCATACTCTTCATTATCTGAGAGTTTCACTCTTAACCTGTATCGCCTCCCTGGTTGACCACGAATACCAGAAGGTGAAGAAAGGTATACACCGCTGCTGTTTTCAATCAATAATTCTGAAGGCCCGTTTTCTTCTTCAATTGCTACAGTAGCACCACTAACTCCCGGGAAATTATTTTCCGTTAATAAACTGGATTTTGAAATTCTAACCGTATAGGGTCCTTCCTCATCTGTTATAGCTCCATCGATAACCAATAAATCATTCCCCCCCGGAATACTTGTGTCGAATGGTTCAACACAACTTGCACCAAGAATACCAAGTGCTATGTAAATAGTCCATATGATTTTAACTTCCTTCATCAGAATTTAAAATTATAAGTAATGGTTGGAATAGGCCGATCAAACACAGATAATTGAAAAACTTCTATTGTCCCTCCATTAGTTCTTGAGAAAATTGAATACGCATTATTTCTACCGGTCAGATTATAAACTGATAATGACCATGAGCCATGGGCAAGTTTCTTAATCTTATGATTTCCTTCTAAATTCAGAGCTACATCCAATCTCAGGTAGTCTGGAATCTGAAATTGGTTTCTATCGGAAAACGCTGCATAGGTACTCCCGTTAAATTGATATTTGGTAATCGGAAATGTTACAGGTCTTCCTGTACTGTAAGTGAAGTTCAAGGAGAAGTTTGCTCTTCTGCTAAACTTATAGTTGGCAATGACCGAAAGATTGTGGGGTTTGTCATAGCTAGCCGGGAATTCTTCCCCTCTGTTAATTACCTCTTCTTCAAACTTTGATTCAGCTTGTACAAAAGCTCTGGAAAAGGTATAGCTTATCCATCCATTTAGCTTCCCTGTATTCTTTTTTAGCAATACTTCAACACCATAAGATCTTCCTGATGCAGATATAACATCTGTTTCAACCGCTTGATTTAAAACCAAATCTGCACCATCCTTATAGGCTATAAGATTTTGCATTTCTTTATAGTATCCTTCCAGTGAAATCTCATAACCTTTAAAAAAACTTTTATAAAACCCAATTGAATACTGATCTCCTATTTGAGGAGGCAAATAACTATTACTTAACCGCCAGGAATCTGTAGGTGCTACTGCGACTGTGTTCGTCAATCGATGTATGTATTGCCTGGTCCTGTCGTAACTGAGCTTCACAGACAAATCCGGCAGGAGCTTATAACGCATTGAAAATCTATATTCAGGTCCCCAATACGTTTCCATGTTTTCACCTTCAGAGAAATTTATTGTATCCCTGATAGTACTTATACTTTTTGAAAAATTTGAGTCATATATAAATGTTTGTCCTGGCCCCTTCAGACTATATGTTGAAACTCTAATGCCCCCATAGATGGATAAATTTCGGTTAATGGTAAACTCATCTCCTATATAAACAGAACTTTCAATTGCCTTTTCCTCATCAATACTAACCGCATTAATCACAGAAGCTTCTCCTATTGGTGCAATATTAGTTGGGGTAAGATTATAGAAAATGCTTCCTATTCCAAACTTAATATCATGGCTATTTCGGAAAACATTAAAGTCCAGCTTAATATTGGCCTGATTTATTTTATACTCAGAGTCAAATGCATTAGTAGTATCTTTTTTACTTTCAAACTTGTTTAGATAGTTGGTATAAGAGGCACTCAACAAACCAAAAAGCGAAGGACTGAATGCATGACGCCATTTAAAACTTGCTGAAGTATTAAAATAAGAATATAGGGTATCCGTATTTAGTTTAAAATTATCCCGGCTATGGTATGCTGATAACGTCACATCATTCTTCTCATCAATTTGATGATTAACTTTGGTAATGAAATCAGAAAATGAACCCTGACTATTTTTAAGTTCATCAACATCAATTAAGTTGAGTACCCAATTTGAATAGGTACTTCTGACACCAAGAATAAACGAGCTTGTATCCTTCTTTATTGGTCCCTCTACAGTTATTCTGCCAGTAACCGGACTTATGCCCCCCGTTACTGTAAATTTCTTTTTATTTCCCTCTCTCAGACTAACATCAAAAACAGAGGAGATTCTTCCCCCATATTGTGCCTGTATACCACTCTTATAGAGGCTTGTTGACTTTAAAACATCAGGATTAAAGGCAGAGAAAAATCCAAAAAGATGATTAGGATTATAGATCAAACCATCGTCTAATAGTATCAGGTTCTGGTCGGTTGCTCCTCCCCTTACATTAAATCCTGATGCCCCTTCTCCAACGGATTGAACTCCCGGCTGTGTTAGAACTATCTTCATTACATCCGCTTCACCCAGAATCGTTGGAATAGTCTTAATATCTTTCATAGTAAGCTTTACCAGACCCGTCTGAATACTTTCCACATTATCTTTTTCTCCAAGAACTACCACCTCAGTCAAGGAAATAATATCCTCGCTCATTTCCACATCAAACCTACCGTCTCCATACACGATAACTCTTCTTTTGGTATCTTTCATTCCTACCGACTGAAAGAGTAAATCATACTCCCCTTTGGGTAAATTGAGAACAAAATATCCATAAGTATCCGTGTTCGTCCCTATGAGTGGTTCCTTTTTAAATACTGAAGCCCCAACTAACCCCTCACCAGATTTAAAATCTTTAACATAACCCGATACAGAAGCGGTGACTCCCCTTCCCGGAGCAAGTGGGTTACCGATAATTATAGGTTTGGATTCCAGATTATTGAGTTCGCCGGAATTGGATTCAACCAATATGGGGTCAAAAATATCCAAATTAACCTCTTCGTCTTCTGATTGATTCTCCGAATTCAGAAAATTACTTCGAATAGAAGGTATTATTTCGTAATCAAAAGTGAGAATAATCCTCCCATCGGTATGGATATAACACTGAATGGAAGTATTCTCAAATACCTGTTTAAGAAATGTAGAAAGTGGGGTGTTTTTACCTTCCGCAGAAATCCTTAAATCCTTAGTCCATTCTGAGGAATAATAGAATCTGACCGGATAACGGTGCTCAAAATCTTGAATAAAATCCTCAAACTCTACTTCCTGATAGCTACCAGTTATCAATAACTCCAGATCCTGAGGGAGTATCGGATAAGATAAAAGTAGCAAAACTAAAAAAATCCAGTTTCTCATATTAATTCAACATAATGAGAGGTGATTGATGATTAGTTTGCAGTTGAAAAAAAGTGTTACTAAAAAACAAGATACCTATTCTAAACGAAAGTAATAATCAGTTTTAAGAATTTGTTCTTTGCTTTGCCAATAAAAATTTAATCCATTCTATCGTACCAAAAAGAACAAGTGAATACCCCAGCAGCTCAATACTTTCTTCGGATATATTCTTAACTGCCCTCATATAAGAATCTCCCATAATGGATTCCCAGGTTCGGGCTTCACCATAGAGTCTGGAAAAAGTAAACGTAATCAATGTTCCTGAAGCAATCATCCCAAAGGGAGCACTGTTTACAAAGGTGGTCAAAGGACGCTTAAGATCAGATTTGTTTTTATAAATACTAATACCAACCATTCCTAGTACAGAAAAGGCCAATAGTTGCCATAAACCATCAAAAATCATGTCAAGTCTGGAATCAAATTCCCGTATAAATGCCATTAGAAAGAATCCTCCAACAAGAATGCTAATTATTCGGAGAGCAGGTTGAATTTTTGCGGCCATGCTCATTAGTAGAACCACCAAAGCCAAGACTATTACCTGAGCCCACTCGGTATAGGAATTTTCTCCATATAGTTTGGTATCGGTAAAATTATGAGAATCCAGGTAAATCATATGTGCCAATAACAGAAGTAAGGCTCCATAAATCATCATGGAAAATAAAGCTGAGTATACTGTTTTCAATGGATGTTTGTTTGAGTTTTGAACACAAATATAATAAGAATAATTATCTGTCAGAAGGCCGATAACGTATGTCACAAGTCTTGCACTCCATTAATTCACCATCAGAAATTAATTTTATTCCTTCAAGATGTTCTGTAGCGTAGGCTTGAATCCATCCTTTCTTATTAGTAACATTATTTAAATCAATGTGTTCCCTATACACAGCATCAAAATACTGCCCCTCATATTCTTGTCTTCCCCAGCAATTTGGACAATACTCGTTAGGCGGGTCAATACGTTTGCTCTCCCCTCTTAAAAATTTTATGGTAGAATCTAATAAACTCATAGATTTCAATATATAAAAAATGGAATCTTCCCTGTAAGAAAAAATCCATTTTTTTGTTTTGTGCCAACCTGATCCTCAGGGAGTATAGGTTAATTAACGTTTACTTTTTGACCTTCTTTATTTAGCCCCAAAATTAAAACAGGGACAGTGCCTTAATTACAAAGCCTGACGTCAGATAAAGGTAAATTATTATGCTACCTGGACAACTAGCTACTCACCCCTCAATTCTTCCCTGGCCTCCTGAAGTACTTTCTTTTTCTTATCACTAACTTCCGGATAGTTAAGGTCAAGAGATAAGATAGTCTCAGTTACTATTTGGGATACAATCGCGCGCATTACCCATTTGTTATCCGCAGGTATTACATACCATGGTGCATGTGAAGTGGAAGTCGCATTTATGGCCTCTTCAAAAGCTTCCATATATTGATCCCAGAATTTCCGTTCCTCCAAATCTGCCTCCGAGAACTTCCAGTGTTTTTCTGGATTTTCCAATCGTTCCATAAAACGATTTTTTTGTTCCTCTTTGGAAACATTCAGAAAAAATTTAAGAATAATGGTCCCGTTTCTAACCATATGTTTCTCCAGGTTATTTATGTCTTCATAGCGATGTTGCCAAAAAGACTCGTCTACGGTTACGTCTGGGATTCTCTGTCCTCCAATATATTCAGGATGGACCTTAACTACCAGTACTTCTTCATAATAGGATCGGTTGAAAATACCAATCTTACCTCGTTCTGGCATTCTTTTCGTACATCTCCATAAAAAATCATGATCCAATTCTTCAGCGGAAGGTTTTTTAAAGCTATGAACTTCACATCCCTGAGGATTTACTCCCGAAATAACATGCTTAATAGTCCCATCCTTTCCTGCTGCGTCCATGGCCTGGAATACCAATAGCAATGAATACTGATCACTACTGTACAACAGTTCCTGCGCCTCACTCAAGGCTTCAGTATTTCGTTTAAGATACTTTTTTGCTTTCTTTTTGAGCGTCGCTTCTTCGAATACTTTTAACTCCTCTGCTCCCAATGAAGACGGACTATGGTTAGATATGCTAAAAACCTCACCGGGGTCAATCCTACATTTGTCTATGATGTTATTTTTTAGGGATTCACGTTCGAGTTGAGAGAATATAAATTGTGCCATAAAATTTTTAATTATTGAAACTACAATATATAAAAAGGACTCCACAATGGAAGTCCTTTCTTATTTCTCGTATGTATTTGAACCAGTATTATTTTGGTTCATTGGAGCCCACAGTCGGATTCGTCCCGATGAATCTCCGATTCTAATCGGGACAACCACCTACTGAAACTTATCCTATAAAAAAAGGACATCAGTATTGTGAAGCCCTTTCCTTATTAGTTGTGATAATGAGCCCCCAGTCGGATTCGAACCAACGACCTACTGATTACAAGTCAGTTGCTCTGGCCAGCTGAGCTATGGAGGCTTTTCTAAAGCGAATGCAAAGTTATATTAAAATTGGATTTTGCAAAAACACGAATGATATATTTTACTAATTCGTCGCTCTTCTTCTTAATTCTTCTGCACTTTTATCCAATTTTCTTGATCCCTTTAGTTTATTATTCCCAAAATTTCGGGTATAGCTTAACGTTACTACCCTGGGCTCCAATAAATATTGTGTATTGATTTTTAAATTTTCTTCGGAAATGATGGTCTCAAAGTCCCATCTGGAGGTCCAGAATATATCCTGGATCGCTAATCGTAATTTTCCCTTATTATCCTTAAACTGCTTTTGAATTCCCATATTCAGACTGCCAAAAGCTTGGAATTCAGAAACACCAAATTGCATGGCTGAGTTATAGAACCCTGAAATCTCATACGTGAAATCATGAGGTAAGGAAAAGGACATGGAAGTATTAAACCGAATGGTGCGCTGGGTAAACTCCAGTATCTCCCCTAGATAATCTGCCTGAGATTTTTGATGATAGGCGGTTATGGAGTTTTGCATATCCATCCAATCAGAAATACTTACCGGCAATGACATACTCAAAGACCATGTTTCCTGAAAGTCTAAATTCTGTGCAGAAAAGATCTGATTATTGTCTTCATCTACAGAGGGCTGAAATCTCGAGATTGGGTCCTTGTCATAACTGTATTGAAGTGTAAATATTTTTGATTTATGACTGTAGTCCAGTTTAACTGCATCTGTAATAGAAGATTTCAGTCCAATATTGCCTGCAAAAAAAGTTTGGGGATCCACAAATAAAACAAAAGGTGCCATCTGTTGGAATGTAGGTCTGGATATTCTACGATTATAACTCAACTGGATTTTGCCATCTTTTCCCACCTTTTGTCCAAGAAAAACAGTCGGGAAAAAATTGCCAAACTCACGATCAATCACCCCTATTTCTGTCTCAGAATCCATCTGTGTATTGGTATATTCATAGCGCATTCCCAGCTTCATCTCAAACCTTGCGTTCGGGTTGATATTTGCGCTAATATAGCTGGCATAAATATCCTGATTCAATTCCAGCTTCCCGGTTAATTCAGGATCTGTAACCCATCCACCCTGTTCAAGATCTTCTACTCTTACGTCATTGATGAAGTTATTCGGATTAAATTTGAGTCCCATTTCCATGGATAACTTTTCATTTAATCTTGCAGAGTAATCCATTTGACCTACCCATATATTAATTGGTGTAAGTTTAGAAATTCTAACATGCTCAGTATTGTTGACCATACCCTGGTCGTCCATATAATTATTCTCATAACTGGAGGGATTATCCAGATTATAGTAAAGATAATTCAATTCAGCAGTAAGCGTATGGCCTTCCTTGAACGTATGCTGGATATTTACATTACCCATAATATGCGACCAATCGTTGTCTTCTTTTATTCCAATAAAGATGTTTTCATCGGGGTTCAAAGAACTTTCCTGATTTGATGTAGTTTCTGCATTCATTTCCCAAAATCGGGCTAAGCCGGAAATCATGCCACCAATTGCAGTTTTTTCAGAAAGCTGATAGTCCAGACCCAATTGATAAGCATGTGTGGAAAATATGGCATCTCTTTCACTTACAGATTTTAAAGCGATCTGCTCGCCTGCAAAGTCGCCTTCACGGCTATTCCGAAGCGTTGATATATTATGATCCCGAAACCAGGAGTAGTTTCCAAATAGGTTTATTTTTTTCTTTCGGTGATTAAAGTTCAGTGAGGCACCACTTTTTTCAGCCAAACCATAACCCATACTTAAAGAATATGATCCATTCGTTCCAAGATCAGGGTTATCCTTCAGAACTATATTGATGATTCCTGCATCGCCTTCTGCATCATACTTGGCAGAAGGAGCTGTTATAATTTCTATTTTTTTAATATTGGAAGCATTCATTCCACTCAACATTTGAACTACAGCATCGATAGGCGCATAGTTTCTCTTTCCGTTGATCATGATGATCACACCACTTTTTGCCCCAATGGCTAATGAGTTATTCTGACGATTTACAATTACTCCCGGAGATTTTTCCAAAACGTCCAGGGCCGTCCCGGTAGAAGCAGTTATACTGTTTTCTACGTTTACCACCAATTTATCGAGTTGCTGTTCAAAAAGCGGCTTTTTTGCTTCAATTACCACCTCTTCCATCTGTGTAGTATTTGGAGAAAGTACCTTTGCTTCCAGTTTATATTCCCTGCCTGA